>OKAZ01000092.1_pt1 | contig 12353 bp, 10 predicted proteins | sample 1610571 | NCBI WGS metagenome assembly OKAZ01 (sample SAMN04436663, study PRJEB24849) | human gut metagenome | biome: human gut; feature: NICU; material: stool | host: Homo sapiens | place: USA: Saint Louis, MO | collected 2010-06-02 | reverse complement strand
CGCACCCTTGGTAAGGGTGAGGTCCCCAGTTCGACTCTGGGTATCAGCACCACTTTTTAGGTTAAAGTTCGGCACGTTGTAAAGAATTTGCCTGGCGACAATAGCGCGGCGGTCCCACCTGACCCCATGCCGAACTCAGAAGTGAAACGTCGTAGCGCCGATGGTAGTGTGGGGTCTCCCCATGTGAGAGTAGGGAATCGCCAGGCATCAAATAAAGCAGAAGGCCCAGTCTTTCGACTGGGCCTTCTGCTTTTGTGTTATCTGTTATCTGTTGATAAACAGTCCTGCCACCAGGGGGAAACCCGTCAAAGTCGATTTGCTCGTAATGCAGCAAGGGACAGAGAGTTTATTTGCCCGGTTGTCATGTGGATGATGCGCAGAAGAGCAGATACAGGTTCGACGCTAGCCCCAGTATCTGCTGGTCGGGGGTGAATTAGCGGGTCAGCGCGACGATCCCTAACGTGAGGCCGGCTACCGCGGCGGCCCCCCCGGCGATCGCGCCTGCCGTGTCCCAATTGTCTTCTGTTGTGCCCTTCATACAGGTATTGGTGTGGACTAAGCGGCCTTGCGAGTCATAAACCGGCACGCAGGGAGAGTCATGGGCACAGCCTGCCAGCAGAGAGGCCAGCAGCGCCACGATTAAATACTTTTTCATGATATTACCTCTGGATAATCCGCAGGGTTGTACTGAAAGCCAGTGCAGAACGGAATGGCTTATTTTATCACCGCGGATTGTCCGGCCCGGATGCCGAAATCATCTCAATATATGAGCCACGTAAATATCGTGAAGATAAGCAGGGGAATATGCAGAAAAGATGGAGAGAAAGATCGTCTCCCCGCGCTGCCGCACGCGATAGAGGTTGTCAGATAGCGGGAAGCTGAGCGGGTTGCTAATATGCCTGGCGAAAAATAAGCGCCCGCAGGGGGCGCCTTTAAAACCAGGCCGGGTTATTCAGCGTGCCGGGTAAAACGTCGTCTGACGACCACAAAGAAGACCGGAACAAAGAAGATCGCCAGCAGTGTCGCGGTTAGCATCCCGCCCATGACGCCGGTACCTACCGCATTCTGCGCCCCGCTGCCGGCACCATGGCTAATCACCAGCGGCATGACTCCGAGAATAAAAGCCAGAGAGGTCATCAGAATGGGTCGCAGGCGCATCCGCGATGCCTCCAGGGTTGCTTCAATGATCCCTTTCCCCTCTTTCTCCATCAGATCCTTGGCGAATTCGACGATCAGGATCGCGTTCTTCGCCGACAAACCGATCGTGGTCAGAAGGCCTACCTGAAAGTACACGTCATTATTCAGCCCACGCAGCGTGGCGGCTAACAGCGCGCCGATCACCCCCAGCGGAACCACTAACATGACTGAGAATGGAATCGACCAGCTCTCATACAGCGCCGCCAGGCACAGGAAGACGACAATCAGCGAGATGGCATAAAGCGCGGGAGCCTGGTTGCCGGAAAGGCGTTCCTGGTAAGACATCCCGGTCCAGTCGTAACCAATGCCGCTCGGCAGCTTACTGGCCAGCGCTTCCATCAGCGCCATGGCTTCCCCGGTACTTTTACCCGGCGAGGCTTCACCGAGGATTTCCATGGAGGATAAACCGTTGTAGCGTTCCAGACGCGGCGAGCCATAAATCCAGCGCGAAGTGACGAAGGCGGAGAACTGGACCATTTCGCCATTGGCGCTACGAACATACATATTGTTAATGTCGCTCGGCAGCATACGGAAATGGGCATCAGCCTGGACGTACACTTTCTTGACGCGACCACGGTCAATAAAGTCATTGACGTAGTACCCGCCCAGCGCGGCTGATATCGTTTCATTGATATCGGAGAGCGATACGCCCAGCGCCTGCGCTTTTTCCTGGTCGACATCCAGTTTGAACTGCGGCGTATCTTCCAGCCCATTAGGCCGTACCCGCACCAGCTGATCCGGATGCTGTTTCACCATGCCCAGCAGTTGATTGCGCGCCTGCGTCAGGGCGGTATGACCTAGCCCGCCCTGGTCGATCAGCTCAAAGTCGAAGCCGGTGGCGGTACCCAGCTCAATAATGGCAGGCATGTTGAACGGGAAAACCATGGCGTCCTTGATCTGGCTGAAGGCCACGGTGGCTCGCTTGATGATGGACTCCACGCTGTTTTCATCACCGCTGCGCGCTTCCCAGGGTTTCAGGCTGACAAACGCCATGCCGGAGTTTTGCCCCTGGCCGCTGAAGCTGAAGCCGTTCACGGTAAAGACGCTGTCGACGTTAGCCTTCTCGTTATGCAGATAGTAGTCGGTCACGGTATCCAGCACTTTCTGTGTCCGCTCCTGGGTGGCGCCGGAGGGCAGCTGGATCATGGTCAGGAAGACCCCCTGGTCTTCATCGGGTAGAAAGGATGTCGGGAGACGCATAAACAGCACGGCCATTCCCACGACGATCAGCAGATAGATCACCAGGTAACGGCCGGTTCCACGCAAAATACCGCTGACGCTGTTGGTGTAGTGGTTAACGCTCTGGTCAAAGCGGGCGTTAAACCAGCCGAAGAAGCCTTTTTTCTCATGGTGTTCGACCGAGGACGGCTTTAACAACGTGGCGCAGAGCGCTGGCGTCAGGACCAGGGCAACCAGCACGGAGAGCGCCATGGCGGAAACGATGGTGATCGAAAACTGGCGATAAATCGCGCCGGTGGAACCGCCGAAGAAGGCCATCGGCACGAATACCGCAGAGAGCACCATGGCGATACCCACCAGCGCCCCCTGGATCTGCGACATCGACTTTTCCGTCGCTTCTTTTGGCGAGAGTTTTTCCTCAACCATCACGCGCTCAACGTTTTCCACTACGACGATAGCGTCATCGACCAGCAGACCTATCGCCAGCACCATGCCAAACATCGTCAGGGTGTTGATGGAGTAGCCAAACATCGACAGTACGGCGAAGGTGCCCAACAGCACGACGGGCACGGCAATGGTCGGAATGAGCGTTGCGCGCATGTTCTGCAGGAACAGATACATGACAATGAAGACGAGAATAATCGCTTCTAATAGCGTTTTGACCACTTCGTGAATAGAGATTTTAACGAAAGGGGTCGTATCGTACGGATAGACCACCTTCATTCCCTGGGGGAAGTAAGGCTGCAGTTCGGCCAGCTTCGCTTTAATCGCCGTGGCGGTATCCAGCGCGTTGGCGCCGGTCGCAAGCTTAATACCCAGACCAGAGGCGGGCTTACCGTTAATTCTGGCGACGACGTTGTAGTTCTCTCCGCCCAGCTCAATGCGGGCGACATCTTTCAGATGGACGACAGAGCCATCGGCATTGACCCGCAGCGTGACCTTGCCAAACTCCTGCGGATCTTTAAGCCGCGTCTGGGCAATGATCGACGCATTGAGCTGCTGGCCTTTTAGCGCTGGCGTACCGCCCAGCTGGCCGGCGGCGATCTGATCGTTCTGAACCTGCAGCGCATTAATGACATCCACTGGCGTCAGGTTGTATTTGTTCAGCAGGTTGCCATCCAGCCAGATGCGCATGGCGTACTGTGCGCCAAACAGCTGGACATCGCCCACACCGTTGAGGCGGCTGATGGGATCTTTAACATTAGAGGCGACATAGTCGGAAATATCGTCCTGGGTAGTGACCGGGTTATCAGAGATAAAGCCGGCCACCAGCAGGAAGTTGCTGCTGGACTTTTCTACGCTAATTCCCTGCTGCTGGACTTCCTGAGGCAGCAGCGGGGTGGCCAGCTGCAGTTTGTTTTGCACCTGCACCTGGGCGATATCCGGATCGGTGCCGGACTTAAAGGTAAGCGTGATGGTTACTGAGCCGGCGGAATCGCTGGTCGACGACATATACATCAGGTTGTCGATACCGTTCATGTTCTGCTCAATAACCTGAGTGACCGTGTCCTGCACGGTCTGGGCATCCGCACCAGGATAGGTAGCGGAGATCGCCACCGCAGGGGGCGCTATCGTCGGATACTGCGCTATCGGCAACTGCAGAATGGCCAGACCTCCGGCAATCATCATGATGATCGCCAGCACCCAGGCAAAGACTGGTCGTTGGATAAAAAACTTAGACATGGCTGGGTATCCTTATTGTGCGACCGGTGCCGCACGCTCCGCTTCTGCTTTAACGGTGACGCCTGGACGGACTTTCTGTAAGCCGCTGATAATCACCTTATCGCCCGGCTTCAGCCCGCTGGTGATAAGCCACTTATCGCCCACGGCCTGGGAAGCTACCACCTGACGGGTTTCAACCTGGTTTTTGTCATTCACCAGCATGACGGAGGCATCGCCCCGCGGCGTACGGGTCACCCCCTGCTGCGGCACCAGGATGGCCTGCGGATCGGTGCCTTCATCGATGCGGGCGCGAACGAACATTCCCGGCAGCAGGACATGCTGTGGGTTAGGGAAGATAGCGCGCAGGGTAATTGAACCTGTACTTTCATCGACAGTCACGTCGGAGAACTGCAGCGAACCCTTAAGCGGATAGGCCTGACCGTTCTCCATCACCAGCTCAACGCTTTTGGTGTCGCCGCCGCGTTGCAGGCTTTCCTGCTTAAGGCGCATGAAGTCATTGCTGGATTCCGTCACGTCGACGTAGATCGGATCGAGCTGCTGGACGGTAGCCAGGGCATCCGACTGACCGTTGGTGACCAACGCTCCCTCGGTGACGCTCGATTTACCGATGCGTCCGCTAATGGGAGAGGTCACTTTGGTGTAGGCCAGGTTGATACGGGCGCTTTCCACGGAGGCTTTGGTGGCGATGACGTCAGCGTCGGCCTGGCGGGCGGTGGCCACCGCCTGATCGTATTCCTGCTGACTGATATACTTGGTGCCCAGCAGCGGAACGTAGCGTTTCACCGTTAAGTGGGCGATGGCGGCTGCGGCTTCGGCTTTAGCCTCATCGCCCTTGGCGCTGTTCCACGCCGCCTGGTAGGTTGCCGGATCGATCTGATAGAGCGACTGGCCTGCTTCGACATCGCTTCCTTCAACAAAGTTACGCTTCAGGATGATTCCGCTTACCTGAGGGCGGACTTCCGCCACGCGAAAAGCTGAAGTTCGGCCTGGCAGTTCGGTGGTGACCGACAGCGGCGCGCTGTTCACGACATGGACCGTCACCTGCGGCGCCTGGGCATGGGGTTGCGGGTTGTCCGAATTATCGCAGCCGGTAAGCAATAAGGCCGAGATAATTAAACCGGATAAAAGTGTCACTCTGGCGTGAGTTGTCATGGCGGTTCCTTATAGATTACGTGCCAAATTCGGCGGCGAATCTTTGAAAGAAAGAGGGAATTAAAAAGCAGTTTGCCATCCTACAAATAAACGCCGCTGGATGTAAGGGATACTTATTTTTGAGCAATCAGCAAGGCACGCAAAAACAAAAAAGCGCGCAGGATTTTTTTGCTATTTACCTCAATTGTAAAACTTAATAAATAGACATCAATTCAGTGAATGGGTTATTTATTAATATTATTTTGGGTAATTTATTTGGCGGCAGCTTCAGAATTAACTTGTCTGCATTTTTGCTAAAAAATATTCCATGACAAATGTTAGGTTAAGCGATCTTCAGAAAATCCTGAATAACCTGTCTGATGGGAAGGGGCTTGTATGGCTAGAAAAACGAAAGAAGAGGCGCTACGCACGCGGCAGCTCCTGATTGAGTCCGCGATCCAGCAGTTCGCCCTGCGGGGGGTGACCAACACAACCCTGACGGATATTGCTGATGCGGCGGGAGTGACCCGCGGCGCCGTATACTGGCATTTTGCCAGTAAGACTGAGCTGTTTAATGAAATGTGGCAGCAGCAGCCACCGCTCAGGGATTTGATTCAGCATAGCCTCGTAACAGAGAATGAACAGGAGCCGTTAAATGCATTGCGCGAGCGGTTTATTACCGGGCTCCGCTATATTGCTGCGAATCCTCGCCAGCGCGCGCTGATGCAAATTCTTTATCAGCGCTGCGAGTTTGCCAATGATATGCTTTCGGAAAACGAAATTCGCCAGCGCATTGGTTTTAATTATTCGCTCATTGGCGGCATGCTTCAGCGCTGTGTGCGTAACAATATATTGCCAGCCGAAACAAATATTGAAGTGATATTAATTGTTTTACACAGCGCCTTTTCCGGGCTGATTAAAAACTGGCTGCTCGATCCGCATCGCTTCGATCTTTATCAGCAGGCGCCTGCGCTGGTGGATAATGTTATGGCGGTAGTCTGTGCTGCTCATGTATCGGAGGCGCCGGTACTGCGGGCGGTGAATCAGTGATGTGTCCCGCTGTCGCAGGTAATAAAAAAGGCGCTTCCCCATGCCGAAGAGCGCCTTTTATATCAAGCAAGCAACTGACTAGTATCAGTTCATGCCGTATTTTTTCAGTTTTTTACGCAGCGTACCGCGGTTGATGCCCATCATCAGGGCAGCGCGGGTCTGGTTACCACGGGTGTATTGCATCACCATGTCCAACAGGGGCTGTTCAACTTCAGCCAGTACCAGCTCATACAGGTCATTCACATCCTGACCGTTCAGTTGAGCAAAATAGTTCTTCAGTGCCTGTTTAACCGAGTCACGCAGGGGCTTTTGAGTTACCTGATCCTGAGAGTTAACGGTAGAAACGGTCAGTACGTCAGAATTTACGCGTTGTTCGAACATAGTTCTGTCAGCTCTTTATTTCTATTACGCAAAATTTTCGAAGTATGCCTCCAACGCCTCCAGCTGTTCGCTGGCATCCTCAATGGCGTTGAATGTGCGCCGAAACTGGTCATCTGGAGCATGTTCCTGAAGATACCAGGAGACGTGTTTACGCGCGATTCGGTACCCTTTTGCCTGACCATAAAAGTCATGCAATTCCCGAACGTGCGCACAAAGCAAGCGCTTGACCTCTGCCAGCGGCAGCGGGGGCAGCAGCTCTCCAGTGTCCAGATAATGCTGGATTTCCCGAAAGATCCAGGGTCTTCCCTGAGCTGCACGGCCTATCATCAGGGCATCAGCCCCTGTATAGTCGAGCACAGCTCTGGCTTTAAGCGGGTCAGTAATGTCGCCATTCGCGATAATCGGAATGGAAACTTTCTGCTTAACTGCCCGAATACTGTCGTACTCAGCGTCTCCGTTAAACAAGCAGGCGCGGGTGCGTCCGTGAATAGTCAGAGCCTGAATGCCACACTCTTCGGCCAGTTGGGCAATCTCTACGCAGTTACGGTGTTCCGGTTCCCAACCGGTGCGAATCTTGAGAGTCACAGGAACGTCCACCGCATTCACGACCGCCGTCAGGATCGACTTCACCTGGTCGGGGTACTGCAAGAGGGCTGAACCTGCAAGCTTGCGATTCACCTTTTTCGCCGGGCATCCCATATTGATATCAATAATCTGGGCGCCGCTTTCCACGTTAATCCGCGCGGCGGCAGCCATCTCTTCCGGCACGCTACCGGCGATTTGCACGGTACGAATACCGGGCTCATCAATATGCACCATCCGTAAACGGGACTTGTCGCTCTCCCACACCTGTGGATTAGAGGACATCATCTCGGAAACGGTTAAACCCGCTCCCATCTCGTAGCACAGCGTCCGGAATGGTCTGTCAGTAATGCCAGCCATGGGCGCTGCGATCAGGCGATTTCTGAGCTGGTGGTGTCCGATGCGCATGAGTTAAGAAATGACCATACTGTGACTGCAAGGCGGCGTATATTACGCATTTTTTGCACGAGATGAAAGGCCAAACTTTGAGCAATCCTCTGTTGCAGATCAATGAATCCGGGACTAACGTAATAGGGATGAATAAATACTTATATTAATCATTGATTTAATGGCTGATGGATAATTTGTGTCCATTTATAAAATTATAAAACTTCTCGATTTTTCTTAGACAAACTCGCTACCAGGCGATATAAAACGCTGTTTTTATAGTCAAAAAAGTGCTCTGTAGTGCGATCTGCCTCTCATTTCCTGGCATTATTTGGTGGCTACTGGAAACAAAAATGCGGCCCACAGGCCGCATTGCACTTAGTTTTTCCGGCCGGTGATCCGGCACCACTCCTCTTTCTCGACCACCGGGTCAAGGGTGAAGAGATCGGCGTAGGCTTCACAGACGCTCTCCGCCTGGCTGGCAAGGATGCCGGAAAGCCCCAGCAAACCGCCTGAAACGGGCAGGACGCTGATTAACGGCGCCAGCTCACGTAACGGGCCAGCCAGGATATTGGCGACCACGACGTCGGCTTTCATCGACTCGGGCTGGTCCTGAGGAAGATAGAGCTCCAGACGCTCAGAGACGCCGTTACGCTGTGCGTTATCGCGGCTGGCCTGAATAGCCTGCGGGTCGATATCAATGCCGATCGCTTTTGCGGCTCCCAGCTTCAGCGCGGCAATCGCCAGGATGCCGGAACCGCAGCCGAAATCAATGACCGTTTTTCCGTTGAGGTCGAGTCCATCGAGCCACTGCAGGCACAGGGATGTCGTCGGGTGCGTGCCGGTACCGAAGGCCAGACCCGGATCGAGCATCACGTTGACGGCATTTTCATCCGGAACGTCGCGCCAGCTCGGGCAGATCCACAGCCGCTCACCGAAGCGCATCGGATGGAAGTTATCCATCCATTCCCGCTCCCAGTCTTTATCTTCCAGCTGCTCGATCTTATGCGCGAATCCGGCGCCCAGCAGCGGGTGCTGCTCCAGTTGGGCAACGACCGCTTTCATATCGGTTTCGGCATCGAACAGGCCGATCACGTCGGTGTCGCCCCACAGCCGGGTTTCCCCGGGTAACGGCTCAAATACCGGCGTATCGTGCGTATCCTGGAAGGTGATCGAGACCGATCCGGCCTCCATCAGCGCATCGCTAAGATCTTCAGCGTTCGCGCCGGTGGTATTTAGTTTCAGTTGGATCCATGGCATAGCAAAACTCTTTATTTATCAGTAGTCAAAATAGGTGGCTGTGGTGCGGGACGGCCGAAACGATTCCCTGCCACAAACGCCAGTAAACTCAGCAGCAGCGCGGGAACGATCGGATGGAAGCCGAGAAACTGCACTTTCAGCGTGGCAAGTACGGCATACAGTACACCACCCACGATCATCGCGCTCAGCGCGCCAGCCGCGTTGGCACGTTCCCAATACAGGCCCAGCACCAGCGGCCACAGAAAGACGGCTTCCAGGCCGCCGAAGGCCAGCAGGTTCAGCCAGATAATCATCTCTGGCGGTCGCCAGGCCGCGAGCAGCAGCAGGACACCCAACAGGAGCGTAATGCCGGCGGACATGCGTTTTAGCCGCTTTTCGTTAGTCGCCTGATCCGGACGCCAATTCAGATACAGATCCTTGATGATCGTAGCGGAACTTTGCAGAAGTTGGGCATTGATCGTCGACATAATCGCCGCCATCGGCGCGGCCAGAAAGATCCCTGCCGCAAAGGGCGGGAGCACTTTGACCATCAGCGTCGGGATCACCAGATCCGGTACGGTGAGGTCAGGGATCACCGCCCGACCTAACGCGCCGGCCAGGTGCATGCCAAACATCAGGATCGCCACCACGATGGTGCCGATAATGATGCCGCGATGCACGGCTTTGCTGTCTTTGTAGGAGATACAGCGCACGGCGGTATGCGGGAGGCCTATCACGCCGAAGCAGACCAGCACCCAAAACGAGGCCATAAAGGTTGGTGAGAGGATATCTTCCGCCCCCTGAGGGGACACCAGCTTGACATCGATCGACTGCAGGGTCTCTACCGCATGGCCAATCCCGCCCGCGGCGTGGATCACCCCCACCAGCAGCACGATCGTGCCGATCAGCATCACCATGCCCTGCATGGTGTCGTTGAGCACGCTGGCGCGAAAGCCGCCATAAGCGGTATACAGCGCGATGCTGATGCCGAAGATCAGCAGACCGGTATCGTAGGGAATACCCGCAGCCGTCTCCAGCAGGCGGGCACCGCCGATAAACTGGACGGTCATGGCGCCAACGAAGGCTACCAGCAGACTCAGGCTGGCCAGCCAGACCAGCAGACGACTCTGGTAGCGCGCAAACAGCATGTCATTGAGGGTGACGGCGTTGTAACGGCGCGCAAGAATGGCGAATTTTTTTCCCAGTACGCCCAGCGACAGCCAGATGGCGGGAAGCTGGATCATTGCCAGCAGCACCCAGCCCAGGCCGTATTTATAGGCGGCGCCGGGTCCGCCGATAAATGAGCTGGCGCTGATATAGGTGGCGGTTAGCGTCATGGCCAGCACGAAGCCGCCCATCGAGCGGCTGCCGAGAAAGTACTCATTCAGAAAGCTTCCTGAGGCTCGTTTTCGCATGGCGTAAAGGGATAAGCCGAACACCACCACCAGATAGGCGATCAGGGGAATAATGACCTCAAACTGCATCATCGTCCTCCAGAGGAATGTCGCGAAAAACCAGTTTGACCATCGCCCAGCACAGCAGAATAAACAGCAGCGGAACCAGCAGGCAGGCCATTTCAAACCAGTGGGGCAGGCCGGTAAAACCGATAGCCACCCCCGGCAGATAGGCGGCGGCCAGCCAGGCTGCAAGATAGAGAAGGGTCAGCCACAGCGCCCAGCGCGCTTCTTTGTGGGCCTGAACAAAGCGTTTGTCCATTTTTTGTCCCTTGAGGATGAAGAAAGCGGGGATTGTACCGCATGGTATAGATGAGGAGAGAGAAAAAGAAAAAAGGCCGGAAAATCCGGCCTTTTGCTGAGAATGCAGAATTATTTTTCCTGCAAGCCGAGTTTTTTCTCCAGATAGTGGATGTTGGTGCCACCATGCTGGAAGTTCTCGTCGCTCATAATGCGCATCTGCAGATCGACGTTGGTCTTGATGCCATCGATGATCAGCTCCTGCAGCGCATTCTTCATGCGGGCAATCGCCACGTCACGGCTTTCGCCGTAGCAGATCAGTTTGCCGATCATGGAGTCATAGTACGGCGGTACGGTGTAACCGGCGTAAATATGGGACTCCCAGCGCACGCCAAAGCCGCCCGGCGCGTGGAAACGGGTAATTTTACCCGGGCTCGGCAGGAAGGTGTTCGGGTCTTCGGCGTTGATACGGCATTCCACCGCATGGCCGCGAACCACCACTTCATCCTGCTTGATGGACAGCGGCTGACCGGCTGCGATACGCAGCTGCTCTTTGATCAGGTCACCGCCGGTGATCATTTCAGTTACCGGATGCTCTACCTGGATACGGGTGTTCATTTCAATGAAGTAGAACTCGCCGTTTTCGAACAGGAACTCAAAGGTACCCGCCCCGCGGTAGCCGATATCGACACAGGCTTTCGCGCAACGCTCGCCGATGTAGCGACGCAGTTCCGGGGTGATGCCCGGCGCCGGCGCTTCTTCGACCACTTTCTGGTGACGGCGCTGCATGGAGCAGTCACGTTCAGCCAGATAGATAGCGTTACCCTGACCGTCCGCCAGCACCTGAATTTCGATGTGACGCGGGTTTTCCAGGTATTTCTCCATGTAGACCATGTCGTTGTTGAAAGCCGCTTTGGCTTCCGCTTTGGTCATGGAGATGGACTGGGCCAGTTCAGCATCGCTGCGCACAACGCGCATACCGCGACCGCCGCCGCCGCCGGAGGCCTTGATGATCACCGGATAGCCGATGCGTTTGGCATGGGCGCGGTTAGCGTCCATGTCGTCGGTCAGCGGGCCGGCAGAACCGGGGACGGGCGGGACGCCGGCTTTTTTCATGGCGGTGATCGCGGACACTTTGTCGCCCATCAGGCGGATAGTGTCGGCTTTCGGGCCGATGAAGATAAAGCCGGAGCGCTCAACCTGCTCAGCAAAGTTGGCGTTCTCAGAGAGGAAGCCATACCCCGGGTGAATTGCTACCGCGCCGGTGATCTCAGCGGCGCTGATGATAGCCGGGATGTTCAGATAGCTTTTTACGGACGGAGCCGGACCGATGCAGACCGTCTCATCCGCTAACAATACGTGTTTTAGATCGCGATCCGCGGTGGAATGCACTGCAACGGTCTTGATGCCCAGTTCTTTACAGGCACGCAGGATGCGCAGTGCGATCTCGCCACGGTTAGCGATGACAATTTTATCCAGCATGTTCGCCTCGTTACTCGATAACTACCAGCGGCTCGTCGAATTCTACCGGTTGGCCGCTTTCGATCAGAATGGCTTTCACCACGCCGGCTTTGTCGGCTTCGATCTGGTTCATCATTTTCATCGCTTCGACGATGCACAGGGTGTCGCCCACGTTAACTTTCTGGCCAACTTCCACAAACGCTTTCGCGTCCGGGCTTGGCGTACGATAGAAAGTACCAACCATCGGGGAACGTACGATGTGACCACTGATTTCCGCTTTTGCCGGCGCTTCTGCTGCTGCAGCTGGCGCGGCCGCCGCGGCGGCAGGTGCCTGAGGCTGCATCATCGGCGCAGCATAAGCCTGCTGCA
>OKAZ01000091.1_pt1 | contig 12363 bp, 8 predicted proteins | sample 1610571 | NCBI WGS metagenome assembly OKAZ01 (sample SAMN04436663, study PRJEB24849) | human gut metagenome | biome: human gut; feature: NICU; material: stool | host: Homo sapiens | place: USA: Saint Louis, MO | collected 2010-06-02 | reverse complement strand
TGGCGCATCGCGGAATTCCCTGTCTTAGGATGCGCGTCGGCACCTCGAAGGCGGCCGGGTTTCTGTCTGACGATCTGCCTGCCGATCCGGTGCAACGTGATGCGGTGCTGCTGGCGGTGATGGGCTCGCCTGATCCCCGGCAAATTGACGGGATCGGCGGCGCCGATCCGCTGACCAGTAAAGTGGCGATTATCCGCCGCTCCGCACGGCCTGACGCCGATGTGGACTATCTGTTTGCCCAGGTGAACGTGACGGGGGCCTCTGTGGACTACGGCCAAAACTGCGGCAATATTCTTGCCGCCGTTGGCCCTTTCGCCATCGAGCGTGGGCTGATTCGCCACGATGCGCCGCTCACTCGGGTGCGTATTTATATGGAGAACACGGGGCAACTGGCGGTGGCAGAGATCCCCTGCGATGCCGACGGGGTCGACTACGTCGGCGAGAGTCGTATCGATGGCGTACCGGGCAGCGCCAGCCCGATCCTGCTCCATTTTCTTGATGTGGCAGGCTCCAGCTGCGGGGCACTGCGGCCGACCGGCCGGGTCCGTGACCGTTTTGACGGCGTCGAGGTGACCTGCATCGATAACGGAATGCCGGTGATCCTGCTGCGCGCGTGCGACCTCGGTTGCACCGGCTATGAGACACGCGAACAGCTGGATAATGACGACGCGCTTAAACGTCGCCTGGAGTCGATTCGCCTGCAGGCCGGGCCGCTGATGCAGCTTGGCGACGTCAGCCAGCGCACGGTGCCCAAGATGACCCTGATCGCCGAGCCGCGACACGGCGGCGCCATCAGCAGCCGCACCTTTATCCCGCACCGCTGCCACGCGTCGATCGGCGTATTTGGCGCGGTGAGCGTGGCCAGCGCCTGTCTGCTTCCTGGATCCGTCGCGCAGGGCATGGCGCAGGTCGCGCCAGGCGCTACGCCGCTGCTCAGCGTTGAGCATCCGACAGGCGAATTTAGCGTGACGCTTCAGCTTGACGCAGACGGCGCCCTGACAGGCTGCGGCCTGTTACGCACGGCGCGACTGCTGTTTGCTGGCGAAGTTTTTATTCCGGCCCGCGTCTGGCCGCGTGAGGAGTAATGATGACGACAATCGCGTTTATTGGTTTTGGCGAGGCGGGTGGCATTCTGGCGGCAGATCTGGCCCGTGAGCATGCGGTGACCATATGGGATTGCAAGCTCAATGGCCCGGAGCGAGAGGCAATGGTCAGGAAAGCCGGTGATTCGCGCGATCAGGCGGGGAGTTCGCTGGCGCAGGCGCTGGAGAGCGCCGCGCTGATTTTTTCTACTGTGACCGCCGGTGAGGCGCTAAAGGTCGCGCAGCAGGCCGCCGCGCTGCTGCAGCCGGGGCAATATTTCCTCGATCTCAACTCCGTGGCGCCGGAAACGAAACGGCAGGCAGCTGAACATTTTCTGCCCGGCGCCTACATTGATGTCGCGGTGATGGCGCCGGTGCCGCCGGCCCGATTGCAGACACCGTTATTGATCGGCGGGCCGCAGGCGGAGGCGATCGCGCCGCGTCTGCAGGGGCTGGGGCTGAATGCCCGCTATGGCGCCAGTACGGTGGGCCAGGTGTCGGCGATAAAAATGTGCCGTAGCGTGATGATCAAAGGTCTTGAAGCGCTCACCACAGAATGCCTGTTCGCGGCCCGTGAATATGGCGTCGAGGAGGAGGTGCTTAGCTCCTTGCATCATAGTTTCCCGTCTCTGGGCTGGACAGGCGCGTTTCCCGACTATCTGATCAGCCGGGTGGCGGAACATGGCGTTCGGCGCAGCGAAGAGATGGAAGAGGTGGTAAAAACCCTGCGTGATGTGGGGAGCGCCGGGATAATGAGCGAGGCGATCGCGAAAAGCCAGCGCCAGCTTCCGGAGCAGATGGCCGCCCGTAGCCTGAGCTACAGGCAGCTGACGCCGTTTGACTGGAAAACGCTGGTCGCCAGGCTGAAATAACCGTTATTTGGCCGGACAGACGATTTTGTCGATTGCGGCCTGGTAGCTTTTTTGGTTATTGCGCTCTTTCGCCAGCGTCGCTTCGCGGACCGCGTTCTTGTTGCCGTCGGTCTCCAGTACTTTATTGGCAAAATCGTTGGCGCTGAGGTGGCTTGCTGGCGCGCATTTTTCATTCACCGCTTTGAGCACCTGCTGCTTTTGCTGCTCGAACTGCAGGCTTTGCAGCGGTGATTCGGCCCACGCCGACGTAGCGCTCAGGGCGGTGACCAGGCATACCATCCAACATGCTTTCATCAGGCTTCTCCTTCCGTAATCGCTTCCGTCAACTATATGCGCAGGTGGGAAAACACGCAAATAGCGGTTAATTTAACTTATTGAAAAGGCGTTTGTTATCATCGCCTCAGGCGGCTCTCACCCGCCGCCGCGAGTCGATAGCGATCAGCACCACCGACGCCAGGATCAGCAGAGTGCCCAGCCAGTCCGGCAGCGTGAAGGTGATCCCCAGCAGCAGGAGCGACAGCAGGGCGCTGCTCAGCGGTTCGGCGCAGCTGAGGATCCCCGCTTTGGCGCCGCCAATCTTCTGCGCGCCGTTAAGATAAAGGCTGAATGTCAGCGAAGTACCGATCACCACCAGGTAGAAAAAAGCTAACAGCAGGCTGCCGTTCACCACAAAATCGGTGCCCTGGCCGCCGTAAAACGGCAGCAGCATCGCACCGCCGAACAGCATACTCCAGCCGACGATCGGCAGCGTCCCGTAGCGGGCAATTAGCGTCGAGGGATAGGTGGTATAAAACGCGGCGGCAAACGCCGAGGCGATCCCCCAGAACAGCGCCGCCGGCGAAATCGACAGCGTCGTCGGGTTGCCGTGGGTTACCAGCAGAAAGGTGCCCGCCAGCGAGGTGCAGATAGCCCCCAGCACCAACGGAGTGGGGCGCGCTTTGCGGGCGAGGGCGAACCAGGCGACGATGATCGTCGGGGACAGGAACTGCAGCACTGTGGCCGTGGCGGCATTCGATTTTTCAATGGTCATCAAAAAGGTGAATTGCACGGTTAACGCGCCAAACAGCGAGAAAAACAGCAGGCTGACGGCGGCGCGGCGGTTTTGCAGCACGCGGAAAATGCGGTCGCCGTGAACAAAGCCGAGCATCAGCAGGATCAGCCCGGCGAACAGCAGACGCGTCATGGTCAGAAACGGCGACGACATCTGGCTTTCCTGCATAATAAACTGCGCGCATACCCCGGAACTGCCCCACAGCACGGCGGCAATCAGTACGTTCAGCATCCCTTTTTTGCTGGAGCCCATCTTTTCCTCTGGTGAAATGTGACAAAGGGGAATCATAACATGCGCCCGCCCGGGCGGCGGGGCAGGAAATGGTAGTTGGCCGCGCCGGGGTAACGATTTTGCAGGCCCGGGAAGGCGAAGTCGCCGCCGGGCATGACCCGACAATCGCGTTCTAGCTTAAATCGACATTTTTACTGCCGAACAGCCAGGTGAGCACAAAGCCGCACAGGTAGGAGACCGCCAGTCCGCCTGCGTAAACCGCCATCCCGGCGTAAATCCCGCTGCCGGAGGTCATCAGCGGCAGCGCCACCAGCCCGGACGGTCCGAACACGGTGTGCAGGCCGACCGGCAGCCCCAGCCAGGCGATCAGCCCGACGAAGAAGCCGCCGCAGGCGCCGCCGAGGCAGGCGGTAACAAACGGCTTCATCCGCGGCAAGGTGACGCCGTAGATTAGCGGCTCGCCAATCCCGAGGAAGCCCGGAATAATCGCCCCCTTAATCTGGGTTCGCAGCAGCGAATCGCGCTTCGCCCGCCAGAACAGCGCCAGCGCCGCCCCCACCTGCCCGGCCCCGGCCATCGCCAGGATCGGGAACAGCGAGTTAAAGCCCTGGGCATCCACCAGCGCAAAATAGACCGGGACAAACCCCTGATGGACGCCGAACATCACCGCCAGCAGGAACAGACCGGCCAGCACCGCCGAGCCAAACGGATTGCCATTAAGATGCAGGAACAACCACGACATGCCGGTAAACAACCAGCCGCCAATCGGCATGATCACCGTAAAGGTCACCGCGCCCATGATCAGCAGCGTCACCGCCGAGGTGAGGATCATATCGAGGTTGGCCGGCATTACCCGCCGCACCTGGCGTTCAACCCACGCGCCAAGGATGGCGGCGATCAGTACGCCGATGATATTGCCGCGCGGATCGATGCTGTGGCCGAAGAAGGTGGAAATGCCGGCGTAGAAGCCGCTGGTCGCCTCCGGGTTGTAGCCCAGCACGAACAGCGAGGCGATAATCGCGCCGTTTACCCCGGAGCCGCCGAACGCCTTCTGAGCGTTATAGCCAATCAGGATGCTCAGGAAGGTGAACATCCCTTTGCTGAAGACCTTCATATAGCCAATCAGCGCCACCAGGCTGGCGTTCGGATGGGCGTTCTCCAGCACGAAAACCTGTTCCGCCAGGGTGGCGAAGCCCAGCAGCAGCCCGACGGCGATAAAGCCGGGGATTAGCGGCGTAAAGATGGTGGCGAATTTGGCGAGAAACTTCTGCACCGCGCTGGTCTGCTTGCCCTTCAGCGCCTGTTTTCTCTCCGCCGCGACGTCGGCCAGCGACGGCGCGGCGGGGGCCTCCTCCAGCAGGCCGTTCATCATCTCGGCGGCGGTTTGCGCTTTGCCGGGGCCGAGCACTACCTGGAACTGCTCGTCGCTGACGATCACCCCCATCACGCCGTCAATCTGGCGGATGGCGGCGGTGTCGGCCAGCCCTTCATCGCGCAGGGTCAAGCGCAGGCGCGTCATGCAGTTGCCCGCCTGCGCGACGTTTGCGGCGCCGCCCACGTGGCTGAGGATCCGCGCTATCATCTCTTTCGTTATTTTTGCCATTGCCCGTTACCTGTCTGTCGGCGCTCAGGCGTTGCTGAGCGCCTTGCGGATGTAGCCGTTGTTTTTCGCCAGCAGCGACTGCGCCTCTTCGGCGCTTAAGTCTGCCAGCACCATCACGATCGCCGTTTTACAGTGGCGGCCGCAGGCCTCCAGCGCATTCTGGGCGGTGGGGCGATCGCAGTCGGTCGCCTCCATCACGATGGAAACCTGGCGCTCAATCAGCTTGGCGTTGGTCGCTTCGACGTCGACCATCAGATTGCTGTAGACCTTGCCGACGCGGATCATTGCCCCGGTGGAGATCATGTTCAGCACCAGCTTCTGCGCAGTGCCGGCTTTCAGGCGGGTTGAGCCGGTCACCACCTCCGGGCCGACCACCGGAGTAATGGCGACGTCCGCCAGCTGGGCCATTTCGCCATGCTGGTTACAGCTGACGATGGCGACAAAGGCATTCTGGCGATGGGCATACTCCATGGCGCCAATGACGTACGGCGTGCGTCCGCTGGCCGCCAGCCCCACCAGCACATCGCGGTGGCTGAAGTTCAGGTTCTGCAGATCCATCGCCCCCTGCGCTTTGTTGTCTTCCACGTTTTCCACGGCGCTGAGAATCGCTTTATGTCCGCCGGCGATGATCCCCACCACCTGCTCCGGGCGGGTGCCGAAGGTCGGTGGGCATTCGCTGGCATCGAGGATCCCCAGACGCCCTGAGGTGCCAGCGCCGATATAAATCAAGCGGCCACCGGCCTGCAGCGCCGTCGCGACCTTATCCACCACCTCGGCAATCTGCGGCAGATAGGGCGTAATCGCCTGGGCCACCTGCTGGTCTTCCTGGTTTATCACCGTCAGCATCTCAAGGGTGGAAAGGGTGTCAATGTTGGCGCTGTTGGCGTTGCGTCGCTCGGTCAGCAGTTTGCTCAGGTCGATACTCATAGAAACCTCGTTATTCTCAGTCGTGCGCAGTATAAGGAATTATTTATTCCTTGCATGTGAAGAGTATCACGATTAGTACGCGGAGAATAATACGAGAATGGTAGAGATGGCGGGAAATAGTGCGGTAATAAAGATGGAATATTTTATTACCGCACCTGGCGTTTAGCGCGCGCTTCGCGGCTGGCTGAGGCCCATTAGCAGCGCCAGCAGGTAGCAGATCGCCATCGCGAGGCGCATTTTCAGCATCGGTTCGCCACCGAGGCCCGCCAGCGGCGCGGCGATGCCGCCGAAGACAAACATCAGGGTGCCCATCAGCGCGGACGCGGTGCCGGACTGGGCGGCGTCAACGGCGCTCATCGCCTCCGCGCCGGCGACGGTGCTGATGCCGCTCATCAGCGACACGGTAAAGAACAGGCCGACCAGCGCCAGCACCGGCAGCTGCAGCCAGGCAAACAGCAGCATGATCGCCGCGCAGCTCACCGCCAGCGTCAGGCCGCCGCGCAGCAGGCTTTCGGCGCTGAAGCGGCGCGCCAGACGGGAAAAGATCATCGCCGCGATAATCAGCCCGATACCGTTCAGACCGAACAGCAGGCTGAACTGCATGGCGCTCATGCCGTATTCGCTCTGCATCACGAAGGAAGAGGAGCCGATGTAGGAGAACAGTCCGGCCATCATAAAGGCCTGAATCAGGCAGAAGCGTAGAAAACGACGATTCTTCAGCACCGGCTGGCCGGGCCGCTGGCGGGTCGCATTGGTTGCCGCGGCCGGGCGCGTTTCCCGCAGGATAGTCAGGCTCATCACCAGCAGCGCGCCGCCAATGGCGGCCATCGTCCAGAAGAGAATTCGCCAGTCGAAGGCGGTGATCACGTAGCCGCCCAGCACCGGTGACAGAACCGGCGCAATGCCGTTCACCGTCATCAGCAGGGCGAAAAACTGGGTCAGCAGGGTGCCCTGGTATTTATCGCGGGCGATGGAGCGCGACAGCACCGAACCGCCGGCACCGGCGAAGCCCTGTAAAAAACGCCAGACAATCAGCATGTTGATATCCCTTGTCAGGGCGCACATCGCCGAAGAGAAGATAAACAGCAGCAGGGACAGCGCCAGGGGTTTCAGGCGGCCAATGCGGTCGCTCAGCGGGCCGAAAAACAGCTGACCCAGGCCGAGGCCAATCAGCGCGGCGGTCAGCGACAGCTGGGTTTGGGTGCTGGTGGCCTGCAGTTGCTGAGTTATCTCCGGCAGCGCCGGCAGATAAAAATCAGTGCACAGCGGGCCGATGCCCGACAGCAGGCCGAGGATCAGCGCCCAGGAGAGGGAAACACGTGGCATAACGATTCCTTACAGAAGCCGGGCGCGGCCGCCCGGCGGGTGAAATTAACTGGCGCCGCCGCCCAGCGACTGCCAGAGGGTGATCCGGTTATTGAGGTCGGTCTGCTGCAGGGACAGCAGCGTCGTCTTCGCCGACCACAGCGTGCGCTGGGCCGTAAGCACCGACAGATAATCGCCGACCCCGGCCTGATAGCTCTTCATGGCGATATCCAGCGAGGTCTGCTCGGCGGCGACGTACTGCCGCTGGGCATCGAGCTCTTCGCTCAGCGTTTCCCGGCGGGCCAGCGCATCGGCAACGTCCTTAAAGGCGCTCTGAATCGATTTCTCGTAGGTGGCGATCAGCCCCTTTTTCTCCGCTTCCGCATAGCGCAACTGCGCCAGGTTGCTGCCGCCGGTGAACAGCGGCAGGCTGATGGAGGGGGCGAACGACCACACCTGCATCCCGTGGCTGAACAGCGACGACAGCGAGTCGCTGCCGACCCCGGCGCTGGCGGTCAGTGAAATCGACGGGAAGAAATTCGCCCGCGCCGCGCCGATATCGGCATTGGCGCTCTTCAGGTTGTGCTCCGCTTCCTGTATATCCGGCCGGCGCAGCAGCACCGACGACGACACCCCCGCCGGCACCAGGGCGATGCTGTTATCCCCCAGACTTTCGAGGGTGCCGGGCAGCAGGCTCTCCGGCACGGTCTCCCCCGCCAGCAGGTTAATGGCGTTTTTATCCTGCGCCACCAGCGTGCGGTAGCTGGCGACGCTGGCGCGCGCCTGCTGATAGACGCTTTCCACCGAGCTTAAATCGCCGGCGGAGGCGGTGCCCACCGCCATCTGGCGGGCGACGATGTTGCGCGAGTTTGCTGCGCTGTCCATGGTCTGCTGCGCCAGCGCCAGATTGCTGTTATCCGTCGCCAGCGTCACCCAGGCGGTGGTCAAATCGGCAATCATCGTCAGTCGGGTATTCTGCGCGGTGAATTCGCTGGCAAGCCAGGTTTCGCGCGCCGCGCGCGACAGGCTCTGGTTCTTGCCAAACAGATCCAGCTCGAAGCTGGAGACCGCGCCGTCGGCCTGCGAAGTTGAGCTCAGGCCGCTGGCCACCGTTTTGCTGCGGGTATGGCTCAGCTCGGCATCGACAGTGGGAAACAGCGACGCCCGCGTCTCGCCGTACTGGGCGCGCGCGGCCTCGATATCGGCCAGCGCCTTTTGCACATCGCGGTTGCTGTTCAGCGCGATACTGACCACTTTTTTCAGCCGCGCGTCATTGACCACTTTCTGCCAGTCGCCGACCACCGCCGTCGATTCGCCGTGCGCCCCGGGCAGGGTGGCCGGCACCGGCGCGGCCGGGCGATCATAATGCGGATCAAGCGAGACGCAGCCCGCGGTCAGGAGCGCGATAAACATAAAACTCAAACGAAACATACTTTACTCCTGAGAAGGACGTTGGCGAGTGAAGAAGCGTTTCACCAGCACGAAGAACAGCGGCACAAAGAACACCGCCAGCAGGGTGGCCGTCAGGGTGCCGCCGATGATGCCGGTGCCGATCGCCACGCGGCTGTTGGCCCCGGCGCCAGTGGCGACGGCCAGCGGCAGCACCCCGGCAATAAACGCCAGCGAGGTCATGACAATGGGGCGCAGACGGGTCTGCGCGGCGCGGATCGCCGCCCGGGAGAGCGAATACCCCTCATCCACGGCGGATTCAGCGAACTCGACGATCAGGATGGCGTTCTTCGACGACAGGCCGATGGTGGTCAGCAGCGCCACCTGGAAGTAAACGTCGTTGCTTAAGCCGCGCAGCGTCGCCGCCAGCGCCGCGCCGAGCAGGCCGAGCGGGATGACCATGATCACCGAGAACGGCACCGACCAGCTCTCATACAGCGCCGCCAGGCACAGGAACACCACCAGAATCGAAATGGCGTACAGGCTCATCGCCTGGCCGCTGGCCAGCTTTTCCTGCAGCGAAATGCCGCTCCACGCCCAGGTGGAGCCCGCCGGCAGGCTGTCGGCCAGCTTTTCCATCTTGTCCATCGCCGCGCCGGAGCTGAAGCCGGCGGCGTTTTCGCCCTGGATCTCAAAGGCGGCGGAGCCGTTGTAGCGCACCAGGCTTTCCGGGCCGTATTGCCAGTGGGTGGTGGCGAAGGCGGAGAACGGCGTCATGCTGTTATCGCTGCCGCGAACGAACCATTTGCCAAGGTCGGAGGGCACCGCGCGCGCGTCGCTCTCGCCCTGGATATAGACCTTCTTCACCCGGCCGCGATCGATAAAGTCATTCACGTAGGTGCCGCCCCAGGCGCTGGAGAGCGTATCGGTCACGTCGCTCAGCGACAGCCCCAGCGAGACCGCTTTGTTGTTATCGATATCCACCTGCAGCTGCGGCATCTGCGGCAGGTCGTTGGCGCGCACCGACTGCAGCTCGCCGCTCTGGTTGGCCGCCGCCAGTAGCTGACTGCGCAGCTTCATCAGGCTGTCCCGGTCGGTACCGCCGCTGGCCATCAGCTCGAAGGTGAAGCCGTTGCTCTGTCCGAGACCGTCCACCGACGGCGGGGTCATGGCGAACAGGGTGGCGTCGCGGATCGCCCCAAGTTCTTTGTTGGCGCGCAGGGCGATGGCCTGGGCGGTATTGTCGTCGCCTTTGCGCTGCGACCAGTTGTTCAGCGACACGAAGGCCATCCCGGCGTTCTGACCGCTGCCGCTAAAGCTGAAGCCGTCGACGGTGAAAATGACGTTGGTATTGGCTTTCTCTTTCGTCAGGAACCAGTCGGTTACCTGGCGGCGCACCTCGGCGGTGCGCACCGCGGTGGCCCCGGCGGGCAGGGTGTACTGGACCATGATCTCGCCCTGGTCCTCCACCGGCAGGAAGCTGCCCGGCAGTTTCCACATCGCCAGCGCCATCGCCCCGCAAATCAGGACGTAAGCGCCCATCATCACCGCGCCCCGGCGCAGGCCGCCGAGCACGCGGCGCTGGTAGCCCGCTTCCGTGCGCCCCCACAGGCGGTTAAACGCGCCGAAGAACCCTTTGGTATGAGGCCTGGAGTGGCTGAGCAGCGCGCCGCACAGCGCCGGGGTGAGGGTCAGGGCCACCACCACCGACAGCATCATCGCTGAGATAATGGTCACCGAGAACTGGCGATAAATGACCCCGGTCGAGCCGCCGAAGAAGGCCATCGGCAGGAACACCGCCGACAGCACCAGGGCGATTGCCACCAGCGCGCCGGAGATTTCGCCCATCGATTTTTCGGTGGCTTCGCGGGCGGGCAGCCCTTCGTCGCGCATAATGCGCTCAACGTTCTCCACCACCACGATGGCGTCATCCACCAGCAGGCCGATCGCCAGCACCATAGCGAACAGAGTCAGGGTGTTAATCGAGTAGCCGAACAGCGCCAGCACCCCGAAGGTGCCGAGCAGCACCACCGGCACCGCCACCGCCGGAATGAGCGTCGCGCGGAAATTCTGCAGGAACAGATACATCACACAGACCACGAGAACGATCGCTTCGAACAGGGTCTGAATCACGTCCTCGACCGAAATTTTAATAAACTCGGTGCTGTCCTTCGGATAGGCGATATCGTATCCCTGCGGCATCTGACGCTGGAATTCGGCGATCTTGCTTTTCACCAGGGTCGCGGTATCCAGCGCGTTGGCGCCGGGGGCCATCATCACCGCGATCCCGGCGGCCGGATGGCCGTTCAGATTGGCGGTAGCGGTATAATCCTCGCTGCCCATCTCCACCCGCGCGACATCGCTCAGGCGTACCACCGAGCCGTCGGCCTGGCTTTTCACGATGATCGCTTTGAACTGATCGGGGGTTTGTAGCCGCGACTGCGCGCGCACGGTGGCGGTCAGCTGCTGGGCGCTGGACGACGGCAGGGCGCCGATTTTACCGGCGGAGATCTGCACGTTCTGCGCCTCAATCGCCGACTGGACGTCGGAAGGCATCAGCGAGTAGGAGGCGAGTTTGGTCGGATCCATCCAGACGCGCATCGCGTATTCGGCGCCGAACACCTGCAGGCTGCCGACGCCCTCCACGCGCGCCAGCGGGTCCTGCAGGTTGCTGACCAGCCAGTCGGAGATATCGGAGCTGGTGGCGCGGTCGGTTTTGTCATACACCGCGAGGATCAGCAGGAAGCTGCTCTGCGATTTTTCCACCGTCACGCCGGACTGCTGGACTTCGCTCGGCAGCCGCGATTCCGCCTGCTGGACTTTGTTCTGCACCTGCACCTGGGCGGTGTCCGGGTCGGTCCCCTGCTCAAAGGTGACGGTGATGCTGACCGAGCCGTCGGAGCTGCTGGTAGAGCTGAAGTAGAGCAGATGGTCGAGGCCGGTAAGCTGCTGCTCGATGACCTGGGTGACGCTGTTCTCCAGGGTTTCGGCAGAGGCGCCGGTATAGGTGGCGGAGATTTTCACCGCCGGCGGGGCGACGTCCGGATACTGGCCCACCGGTAGGGTGCGGATCGCCAGCACGCCGGCGAGCATAATCAGAATGGCGATCACCCAGGCAAAGACCGGGCGACGCACGAAGAAACGGGAGAACATCAGGCGTTGCCTCCGTTATTGTTGACGGCAACGGCCTTCACCGTCTGGCCAGGGGCCACTTTACCGGTGCCTTCGACGATCAGCTTGTCGCCCGCTTTCAGGCCGCTCAGCACCAGCCATTTATCGCCGTAGGTGTCGCCGGTTTCCACGGCGCGCTGCGCAACTTTGTTGTCGGCATCGACCACCAGCGCCGTGGCGTTGCCTTTGGCATCGCGGGTAATCCCCTGCTGCGGGGCGAGGATCGCGTCGTTCATGATGCCTTCATCGATGCGTGCGCGAACAAACATCCCCGGCAACAGGACGTGCTGTGGGTTGGGGAAGATAGCGCGCAGGGTTACCGAGCCGGTGGATTCATCGACGGCGACTTCGGTGAGCGCCAGACGCCCTTTTTCCGGATAGGTGCTGCCATCTTCCAGGGTTAACGTCACGCTGAGGGTGTCGCTGTTGCTGGCCAGGCTTTGTTTGCGTAAGCGCAGGAGATCGACGCTGGATCGCGTCAGATCGACATACATGGTGTCGAGCCCGCGGATCGTCGCCAGCGCGGTATCCTGATCGGCGGAGACCAGCGCCCCCGGCGTGACCGAAGAGATGCCGATACGCCCGGCAATCGGCGCGGTGACGGTGGTCCAGTTCAGGTTGATGCGCGCGCTCTCCAGCGCCGCTTTCTTCGATTCCACGCTGGCCTTGTCCTGGGCGCAGGTGGAGGCGGCGTCGTCGGCATCCTGGCGGGAGCCGCCGTTATCCCGGACC
>OKAZ01000086.1_pt1 | contig 13032 bp, 10 predicted proteins | sample 1610571 | NCBI WGS metagenome assembly OKAZ01 (sample SAMN04436663, study PRJEB24849) | human gut metagenome | biome: human gut; feature: NICU; material: stool | host: Homo sapiens | place: USA: Saint Louis, MO | collected 2010-06-02 | reverse complement strand
CTCCCCGGTGGCGCTGACGCTTACCGGGGCTACCAAACCTCATCTCCGGTGCGCAGTATTTATCGCGACCCCCCCACCGTAGCCCAGATAAGGCGCATGCGCCGCTATCCGGGGACAGGCGCTAAACAATATCTGTAGCTAAAATTTTGCACGCCGCTTTCCATCTTCTGCGCGTTCTTCTTGGCGTACCGGATTTCGCCTTCTAACGTGTTAAACCACATCATAAATACCGAATTCCAGGAGATCCTGTGGTGGCTTATCGACGTTATTACATTAAAGGGGGAACCTGGTTCTTCACCGTTAACCTTAAAGACCGTAGAAGCATGCACCTAACTGAAAACATAGAATTATTGCGCTACTCTGTCGCCGTAGTTAAACAACATCGCCCCTTTATTATTGATGCCTGGGTGGTGTTGCCTGAACATCTGCATTACATCTGGACACTACCTCATAATGATGACGATTTTTCTTCACGCTGGAGAGATATCAAAGGCTGTTTTACCAGAACGTTAAAACGACAACCCCTCTGGCAACCGCGCTTTTGGGAGCATGCCATACGCGATGAAGATGATTACCGCCGACACGTTGATTACATCCATATCAATCCACTTAAGCATGGCTGGGTCACCCGAGTGATCGATTGGCCATTTTCAACCTTTCATCGCGATGTCCAGCGCGGGCTATATCCCCCAAATTGGGCTGGCGATAGCTTTGATCTTAGCTGCGGTGAACGCCGATAGCCTCTCCCCGGTGGCGCTGACGCTTACCGGGGCTACAAATCGGCGCCAACCGTAGCCCGGATGAGGCGTTAGCCGCTATCCGGGAAACCTCGCTTGCTGCGACCGAATCTTCACCCAACTGTAATCTGAACGACATCTCTACCTTCTACTGTCTGGGCAGGACGGAGGAGGAGCCACTATGTTTAGTCTCGACAACGTACTCGATGACCTGTGGCCTCAGGCGAGGCCCGCCCCCTGGCAAAAGAAACTGTTAAAAAAGCTATTTTATGAGGAAGAGTTTCAACAATTTGCCGACCGTCACCGCCACCTGAAGGGGCTTGATACGGTCGAACAGGTGCTGGAATACCTCAATATCCGCTGCGCCATCCCGGCGCACGATCTCGAACAAATCCCCGAATATGGCCCGCTGGTCATTATCGCCAACCACCCCACCGGCACCCTCGACGGCCTGGCGCTCCTGTATGCGGTATCCCGCGTGCGACGCGACGTCAAAGTTGGCACCAACCGCATGCTCACCCACCTTGAGCCCCTGAGCTCGCTGTTTATCCCGGTAGATAATATTCATGGCCGCACCGCTAAAACGGCGCTGCAGCAGATGGACCAGCAGCTACAGGCTGGTGGGGTGCTTATCTTCTTCCCGGCGGGGGAAGTCTCTCGCCTTACCCGTCGCGGCATCCGCGATAAAAAATGGCACTCGGGCTTTATTAAGCTGGCGGCGAAATATCGCGCCCCGCTGCTGCCGGCGTGGATTCATGCCCACAACAGCGCCCTGTTTTACGCCAGTACCCTGGTCTCCGATAACCTGCCGCTGCTCCTGCTGATGCAGCAGATGTTTCGCCGGCGCAACAGCAGCCTGCCGGTGCGCATCGGCCAGCAGATCCCCTGGTCGAGCTGGTTCGATGCCCAGTCCAGCGCTCGCGAACTTACCGGCCGCTGCTATCAGCACCTTGAACAGCTGCGCAAAGGGCTGCCCGGGCAGTTCAAAACTGAAAGCGCCATCGCCCGCCCGGAAGATCGGGCGCGGCTCAAACGCGAACTGCACAAGGCCGAATGCCTGGGCCGCACCGCCGATGGCAAAGTGATTTACCTCTGGCAGCGCAACGGTCAGGAGGAGGCGCCGTTGCTGCGCGAGCTGGGACGCCTGCGGGAAATCGCCTTCCGCGCGGTTGGCGAAGGCAGCGGCAAACGGCGGGATATCGACAGGTATGATGACGACTATCTGCATCTGATTCTGTGGGATGAAGAAGACCTCGAGATCGTCGGCGCTTACCGCTTTATGCCGACGGCCATACAGCTGGCAAAGCGCGGCCTGGAGGGGATCTACAGCTCCAGTCTGTTCCACTACGACGGGCGAATGGACGACATCCTGCAGCACGGCATTGAGCTGGGGCGCAGCTTTATCCAGCCGCGCTACTGGGGTCGACGCGGGCTGGACTACCTGTGGTCCGGCATCGGCGCTTATCTGGCGCGCTACCCGCACTATCGCTATCTGTTTGGCCCGGTATCGATTTCTGGTGGGCTGCCGCCCGCCGCTCGCGATCTGCTAGTGGCGTTCTACCGGCTGTGGTTCCCGGCGACGCACCCGCTGGCGGAGTCCCGTCGCCCTTATCCGGCCTCGCTGCCCGACGTGCTGGCGCAGTTTGGCGGGGAGGATTACAACGACGACCTGGCCCGGCTGAAGTCCCTGCTCGGCAACCTCGGCTGCGCGATCCCGCCGCTGTATAAGCAGTACTCGGAAGTGTGCGAGCCGGGCGGCGTGCAGTTTATCGATTTCGGCAGCGATCCGGATTTCAATAACTGCGTGGATGGTCTGGTGCTGGTGGATTTGACCTATCTGAAAGCGAACCGCTATCAGCGCTATATTGGCGCGCATCTGGGTGCGCAAAAATCGGCATAAAAGCTTTTTCCCGGCTTGCGGCGCGTTGCGCCTTAGCCGGGCTACGGTTCACCGTTTCCGACGGATCGGTAGCCCGGAAAAGGCGCGTCAGGCGCCGCCTCCGGGAAGCTACGTGCAATGCAGCATCCGCTTTTCTCCGCGGCTCGCGGCTGATGCCTTAACCGGCTACAAGCCTTACCCCGCCCGGTAATACGGCTTATCGCCGAGGATCGTCGCCCGGTGCATGATCCGCCGCTGCGGCAGATAGTCGGCGTTGGCGTAATGCTGCGTCACCCGGTTATCCCAGATAGCGACATCGTTCGGCTGCCAGCGCCAGCGCACCTGAAACTCCGGTTTGGTGATATGGGCAAACAGGAAGCTCAGCAGCGCCGCGCTCTCTTTCTCGGTCACGTCGACAATCCGCGTGGTAAAGCCTTCATTAACGAACAGCGCCTGCTTGCCGGTCACCGGGTGGGTACGCACCACCGGGTGCAGCAGGGGTGGATGCTTCGCCACCGCCTCCTGCCAGCGCCGATGCTCGGCTTCCGTGTGGTTGTACTTATACTCCTGGAACGATTTACGGAAATCGTGTTCCGCATGCAGGCCGCTCAGCAGCTGCCGGAAGGGTTCTGACAGCGCTTCCCAGGCGGCAATGCCGCTGGTCCACAGAGTATCCCCGCCGGTCGCCGGCAGCTCTTTCGCCGCCAGAATGGCGCCGGCGGGCGGCGTGTCGATAAAGGTGACATCGGTATGCCAGTTGTCATTATCCGGCGGATTATCGTTGTGGGTATCGAGGACGATAATCTCTTCCACGCCAGGGGCGTGAGGGTAGACCGGATGAATATGCAGGTCGCCAAACCGCAGCGCCAGGTCGCGCTGTTGCGCCGGGGTGATATTCTGTTCGCGCAGGAATACCACCTGATGACGCAGCACCGCGTGATACAGCTGCTCAAACTGGTTGTCGCTCAGCGGACGGGTTAAATCCGCCCCGGTCACAAGCGCGCCAAAATACGGCCCCAGCGGGGTAATGCTCACACGTTCACTCATTGTACTTCTCCATGCCAGGGCGTCAGGCGGCGCTGCAGCGCGCGCAGCCCCAGTTCCAGTAAAAAGGCGATAATGGCAATGACTGCGATCCCCGCCAGCACCACATCGGTGGCGAGAAACTCGCCGGCGGACTGCACCATAAACCCTAACCCACGGGTGGCGGCGATCAGCTCAGCGGCCACCAGCGTTGACCAGCCCACCCCGAGACCAATGCGCAGCCCGGTGAGGATCTCCGGCAGCGCGCCGGGCAGGATCACCAGCCACAGCACCTGCGCCCGGCTGGCGCCCAGCGAACGGGCGGCGCGAATCCGCACCTGCTGCGCGCTTTTCACCCCCGCCAGCGCCGACATCGCTACCGGGGCGAAAATCGCCAGGTAGATCAGCAGGATCTTTGACGTTTCACCAATGCCAAACCAGATCACCATCAGCGGTAAGTAGGCCAGCGGCGGCACCGGACGATAAAGCTCGATCAGCGGATCGAGGATCCCGCGCACCGTTGAGTTGAGCCCCATGGCGATCCCCACCGGTACGCCGATCAGCACCGCCGCCAGCAGCGCGATAACGATCCGCGTCAGGCTCGCCGCCAGGTGCTGCCAGAGCGTCGCATCCATAAAGCCCTGCGGCCCGGCGATGGTGATAAGCTTCTGCAACACCTGTCCTGGCGGCGGCAGAAACAGCGGGCTAATCAGCTGCAGCGCCGCGACCGCCCACCAGACGGCCAGCAGCACCGCCAGGGTCGCCACGCTGAGGGTAAGCTGACGGGAGAGCGGCCAGCGCCATTTCAGCGTCGTCTGACGCGGTTTGTCGTTCAGTACCACGCTCATGAGAAAGCCTCCCGTTGGTCAAACACCCGGCTCAAAATGTATTCCCGCTGTTCAATAAACCGCGGGTCGGATTTGATGCTGCGGCAGGATTCGCCCGCGACAAAGCGACGGCTGAAATCAAGCGGCAGCCGCTCCACCACCCGTCCCGGCCCCGGCGACAGCAGCACCAGCTCGGTGGCCATAAAGATGGCCTCTTCAATGTCATGAGTGATCAGCAGCACCTGTTTGCCGGTCTCATGCCACAGTTTCAGCAGCAATGTCTGCATCTGCTCGCGGGTAAAGGCGTCAAGCGCGCCGAAGGGCTCATCCAGCAGCAACAGCTGCGGATTCGCCGCCAGCGCCCGGGCGATGCCCACCCGCTGGCGTTGACCGCCGGACAGCTGCCAGATAAAGCGTTTTTCCGCCCCTTCGAGACCCACCTTCTTCAGCATCTGCGCCGCCGCTTGCCGGCGCTGCGCTTTATCCACGCCCGCCAGCTGCAGACCCAGCGCCACGTTATCCTGCACATTGCGCCACGGCAGCAGACCTTCATTCTGGAAGACCACGCCGCGCTCTGCGCCCGGCCCGGGCACCCGCTGACCTTCGAGAGTGATGCTGCCGTGCTGATAGGGCACGAATCCGGCAATCAGGTTCAGCAGGGTAGTTTTACCGCAGCCCGAGGGCCCCAGCACCACCAACAGCTCCCCACTCTCCAGCGTCAGGTTGATATCCGCCAGCGCCGGTTTACCGCCGTAGTCGGCGGAAAGATGCGAGATTTGCAGCATCGCCGCCTCCTTTACTTCACAAAGCGGTCAGTCACGTACTGACGATAATCGGTTCCCGCCGCAGGCACTTTGCCCTGCTCTTTCAGGAAGCGCGCGGTATCCACGATGGCCTGATTGACCGGCCCGTTCAGCGCCTGCGCCTGCTCAGCGGCGGTGAGATAGGTATTGCCCTTCACCAGCCCCGGGACATCGGCTTCCGGCACCCCACTCAGGCGCGCCAGCTTGCTGATGTTGTCCGGCTGTTTCAGCCATGCCTCCGGGTTGGCGATGTAGGGCTGCTGGGCGTCGATGGCGCTTTTAGCGAACGCTTTGACAATCTCCGGATGCTGCTCGGCGAAGTCCTTACGGACCACCCAGACGTCGAGGGTCGGCGCGCCCCACTCCCCAACCTGCGCGGAATCGGTCAGCACCTTGCCCTCTTTTTCCAGTTCATTAACCGCTGGCGCCCAGACGTAAGCGCCATCGATATCCCCGCGCTGCCAGGCGGCGATAATCGCCGGCGGCTGCAGGTTAATAATCTGCACCTGGCCCGGCTTGATGCCCCAGTGTTTGAGCGCCGACAGCAGGCTATAGTGGGTGGTGGAGATAAACGGCACGGCGATGCGCTTGCCGATCAGATCTTCCGGTTTGGTGATGCTTTTCTTCACCACCAGCGCTTCGGAGTTGCCGAGCTTTGAGGCAAGCAGGAACACTTCAATCGGCACCTGCTGGCTGGCGGCCACCGCCAGCGGGCTGGAGCCGATATTGCCGATCTGCACATCGCCGGAGGCCAGAGCCCGCACCACGCTGGCGCCGCTGTCAAATTTCCGCCAGTCGACGGTCGCCCCGCTGGTTTTGGCGAAGGTGTTGTCCGCCTGGGCGACTTTCGCCGGCTCAGCGGAGGTTTGATACGCCACGGTAACGTTGACCGCCTGCGCCTGGAAGGCGGCGACGGCCAGCGCCGCCAGAAGAGTAATTCGCGATGTGAATGCCATAATGTCTGCTTCCCCTGAGTTGTTATAGGTGCAGTATTTCCGGCATCAGGATGGAGATGAAGTAATTAAAAATTCTGGCTAATAGCGAATCGTTTTTAGAACAAAAGCGGGAAAGGATAGTTGATTTTGAGCGATTGGTTGGTGGCAGATGGTTGGCGCCGGGTGGCGGCTGCGCCTTGCCCGCCCTACGGATCGCGCAAGGTGTAGGCCGGGTAAGCGCAGCGCCACCCGGCAAAAAACTCAGCGCTTCGCGTTAAGCTCAGCAATATCCTTCGGCGTGGTGCGGCAGCAGCCGCCGATCAGCTTCGCCCCGGCCGCCAGCCACTGCGGCAGATAATCCGCCAGGCTGGCGCAGGCTTCGCCATGATGATGCCAGGTCTTGCTCACCGCATCATAATGCTCGCCGGAGTTAGGATAGACCACCAGCGGCAGCGCCGTCAGGCTGTGCAAATGCGCCAGCGCCGCGGGCGTATTTTCCAGCGCGATACAGTTGATCCCCACCGCCACCACCTGCGGGTTATCCGCCAGGGCGGCCATCACCTCGCGCAGCGGCGTGCCGTCGCTAAGATGTTCGGCGTCGCGCAGTGTGAAGGAGTACCAGGCGCGAGCGCGGGGATACTCCTGCAGCAGGGCCGCCAGGGCCTGGATCTCGGCGAATGACGGCAGGGTTTCACAGGCCAGCAGGTCGGCGCCCGCATCCAGCAGCGCTTCGACGCGCGGCCGGTGGAAGGCCTGGAACTCTGCCGCGCTGCGCTGATAATCGCCGCGATACTCCGAGCCGTCGGCAAGAAACGCGCCATACGGCCCCACCGAACCGGCGACCAGCAGCGTGCCGGCCTGCGGGTTCTCGGCGAGGTACGCCTCGCGCGCTTTGCGCGCCAGCTCGACGCTTTTGCCGATCAGCGCCCGGGACTGCGCGTCATCCAGCCCGCGTGCGGCAAAACCCGCCGGGGTGGCCTGATAGCTGGCGGTGATCGCCACCTGCGCCCCGGCGCGAAAGTAGTCGAGATGCACATCGCGGATCAGCTGCGGGTTCTCCAGCAGCACTTTCGCCGACCACAGGCTGTCAGCCAGATCGCAGCCGCGGGCCTCCAGCTCGGTGGCCATAGCGCCGTCCAGCAGCACGAAAGGCTGGGCGGCAAGCAGGGCGGTAAACGGATTAGTCTGCGACATGTTGGGGCTCCTGAGTCATTTTCCGTGAACGAGTAAGATACCAGGCACCATAGCACAGGGCCACAAAGGGGATCCCGCACCACAGCGCAATTCTCTGGCTCGGGTCAAAAGCAAGGCCCACGCAGGCCACCAGGCACAGCACAAAGCCCAGAATCGGCACCACTGGATACCAGGGGGCGCGATATTGCAGGTCGCTCAGCGCCTTACCCTGCTGCAGATGGCGGCGGCGGAACATAAAGTGCGAGGCGCAGATGCTCAACCACACCGCCACCACCGCAAAACCGGAGATCGCCGACAGCGCCACAAACACCGTGTCGGGCGCCACCACGCTGGAGAACAGCGCCAGCACGCCGCCCAGCATACTCACCGACAGCGCGGTCACCGGCACGCCCCGTTTATTGACTTTGGCAAAGCAGGCCGGCAGCGTCTTCTCGTTCGACAGCGACCAGAGCATCCGCCCGGAAGCGTACAGGCCGGAGTTGGCCGCCGAGAGGATCGCCGTCAGGATCACGAAGTTGAAAATATCCGCCGCGTAAGGGATACCCACCTTTTCAAACACCAGCACGAAGGGGCTTTTCTCCACCCCCGCCTGCTGCATCGGGATCAGCGCCGCCAGCACAAACACGGTGCCGATAAAGAAAATAATCAGCCGGGCGATGGTGGTGCGGATGGCGACCGGAATAACCTTATGCGGGTTTTCCGTCTCCCCGGCGGCAATGCCGATAAGCTCCGTCCCGGAGAAGGCGAAGTTCACTGCCACCATGGTCATCAGGATCGGCAGGCCGCCGTGCGGGAACCAGCCTTCGGCGGTGATATTGCGCAGGCCCGGCGCCGGGGAGCCATCCTGCATCGGAATGATGCCGAAAATGGCCGCGCCGCCGAGAATAATAAACGCGATGATGGTGATCACTTTCACCAGCGAGAACCAGAACTCGCCTTCGGCGAAGAAGCGGGTCGAAATGATGTTAAGGCCGAAGATCACCGCGCAGAACACCACGCACCAGATCCAGACCGGCACCTGCGGGAACCAGTACTGCATACAGAAGCCGGCGGCGGTAAAGCTCGAACCCAGCGCCACCGTCCACGTCAGCCAGTAGAGCCACGCCACGGTATAGCCCGTCGCCGGGCCAAGGTAACGCGCCGCGTAAACGTGGAAAGCGCCGGTCTCCGGCATCGCTACCGACAGTTCGCCGAGGCACTGCATCACCAGCCAGACCACCAGGGCGCCAATCAGATACGCCAGCAGCGTCCCGGCCGCGCCGGTGGTGGAGATGATATAGCCGGTATTAAAGAACAGGCCGGTGCCAATCACGCCGCCGAGCGACAGCATGATCAGATGACGCGTTTTCATGGTGCGCTTGAGTTGCCCACCTTGTTGTTGTGTTGTGCTTTGCATTTTATTTTCTCACGCCAGCCCGCTTGCCCGGGTCATGATGCGTATAAACGTATAGACATCTAAACATCCAAAAGAAGAAGTGTTATACCGTGCCGCCGCTGAAAAAGCAAAGCCGCTGCACCAGGTCGCGCGCCGACCGCGTGCAGCCTGCCCCATTTTTGCGCAGCGCCGACCGGCGCTCCCCGAACTGGCGCCTCATCGCGACGGACAACGTTCTGGCACTCTCTTTGCAGCCTGTCGTTCAGAACCTTTCTATCTGGCGAGGCAACACGTATGACAGAGCACACCACCACCTTAAAAAGAACGCTCGGCAGTTTTCGTTTATGGGGGATCGCCGTCGGACTGGTGATATCCGGGGAGTACTTCGGCTGGAGCTACGGCTGGTCGCAGGCGGGCACGATGGGGTTTATGGTCGTCGCCCTCGCGGTCGCCGCCATGTACTGCGCCTTTATTTTCAGCTTTACCGAGCTGACCACTGCCATCCCGCACGCTGGCGGCCCTTTCGCCTATGCCTACCGCGCCTTCGGGCCCACCGGGGGCTTTATCGCCGGTTTTGCCACTCTGATTGAATTCGTCTTCGCCCCGCCGGCCATCGCCATGGCCATCGGCGCCTACCTCAACGTGCAGTTTCCGGCGCTGGATCCGAAATGGGTCGCCTGCGGCGCCTACCTGATCTTTATGACGCTCAATATCCTCGGCGTCGGCATCGCCGCCACCTTCGAGCTGATCGTCACCCTGCTGGCCATCTTCGAGCTGCTGGTGTTTATGGGCGTAGTCGCCCCCGGCTTCTCCTGGAGCCATTTCACCACTAACGGCTGGGCGGGCGCGGAAAGCTTTAGCGGCCTGGCGCTGCCGGGGATGTTCGCCGCCATTCCGTTCGCTATCTGGTTCTTCCTCGCCATTGAGGGGGCTTCCATGGCCGCCGAAGAGGCCAAAGATCCGCAGCGCACCATTCCCCGCGCCCTGGGCGGCGGCATTCTGACGCTGACGGTGCTGGCGATTGGGGTGATGGTCTTCGCCGGCGGCGTCGGCGACTGGCGCGCGCTGTCCAATATTAACGATCCTCTGCCCCAGGCGATGAAGACGGTCGTGGGCAACGGCAGCGGCTGGCTGCATATGCTGGTGTGGCTGGGGCTGTTTGGCCTCGTCGCCTCCTTCCACGGCATCATTATGGGCTACTCGCGGCAGATCTACTCCCTCGCCCGCGCCGGCTATCTGCCCGCCGGTCTGGCCACCCTCAATCGCCGCACCCGCACTCCGCATCTGGCGATCCTCGCCGGCGGCGTGGTGGGCATCGCCGCGATTTTCTCCGACTCGCTGATCACCATCAGCGGCATGCCGCTAACCGCCTGCATCGTCACCATGTCGGTATTTGGGGCTATTGTTATGTATATCACTTCCATGGCGGCGCTGTTCAAACTGCGCCGTAGCGAGCCGAAGCTGATCCGTCCGTTCCGCGCGCCGCTCTACCCGCTGGCACCGGCCTTTGCCCTCGGCATGGCGGTGCTCTGCCTGGTGGCGATGGTTTGGTATAACCTGCTGCTGGCGCTGATTTTCGCGGCGATGATGCTCGGCGGCTACCTGTGGTTTCGCAAAACCGCAGCGGCCCGTGAACGGGCGCCAGTGGATCCTCAACTGCGAACGGTCTCCTGAGGAGGCGGCATGTATAAAACCACGCTATCGGGCCAGGTATGGCGCTTTGATAGTCTGAAAACGCTGATGGCGAAAGCGTCGCCGGCTCGCTCCGGCGACGCCCTGGCGGGGGTTATCGCCCACTCAGCCGAAGAGCGGATGGCGGCGAAAATGACCCTCGCCGAGGTGCCGCTGACCGACATCCTCGACAATCCGCTTATCCCTTACGAGCAGGACGAAGTGACCCGCCTGATCCTCGACACCCACGATGCGCAGGGCTTTGCCGCCCTGCGTCACCTGACGGTCGGCGATTTCCGCGACTGGCTGCTGGACGATGCCACCGATACCGCCACGCTGCAGCGGGTCGCCCGCGCCATCACCCCGGAGATGGCGGCGGCGGTAAGCAAGCTGATGCGCAATCAGGATCTGATCCTCGCCGCCAGCAAATGTCAGGTGGTGACGCGCTTTCGCAACACCATCGGCCTGCCCGGCCACCTCAGCGTGCGCCTGCAGCCCAACCATCCCACCGATGACCTGAAAGGCATTGCCGCCAGTATGCTCGACGGGCTGCTGTACGGCGCCGGGGACGCGGTGATCGGCATCAACCCGGCCAGCGACAGCTTACCGGTGCTGGCGCAGCTGAACGTGATGCTGGACGATATTATCCAGCGCTTCGCCATTCCCACCCAGTCCTGCATTTTGACCCACGTCACCAATACGCTGCAGCTGATTGAGCGCGGCGCGCCGGTGGATCTGGTGTTTCAGTCGGTGGCGGGAACCGAAGCGGCCAACAGCGGCTTCGGCATCACTCTTGCCATGCTGCAGGAGGCCCGCGAAGCGGCCCTCAGCCTCGGTCGCGGTACCCTCGGCAACAATGTGATGTATTTTGAGACCGGGCAGGGGAGCTGCCTGTCGGCCAACGCCCACCACGGCGTCGACCAACAGACCTGCGAGGCGCGGGCCTACGCCGTCGCCCGCCACTTTGAACCGCTGCTGGTCAATACGGTGGTCGGCTTTATCGGTCCGGAGTATCTCTACGAAGGCCAGCAGATTATTCGCGCCGGGCTGGAAGATCACTTCTGCGGCAAGCTGATGGGCCTGCCGATCGGCTGCGACGTCTGCTATACCAACCACGCGGAAGCGGATCAGGATGATATGGACACCCTGCTGACCCTGCTGTGCGCCGCCGGGCTCACCTTCCTGATCGGCGTGCCCGGAGCGGACGATATCATGCTCAATTACCAGAGCACCTCGTTCCATGACGCGCTGTACGCCCGTCGTCTGCTGGGCTTAAAGCATGCCCCGGAGTTCGCCGACTGGCTGGCGAAGATGCAGATTATCGATCCGCACGGCGCGCTGCGGCGCACCGACGCCCGTCATCCACTGTTGTCCGTCCTGCCGCAAGGAGCCTCCGTATGAACCGTCCCGACGCCTGGAACCCGCTGCGTGAATTTACCGATGCGCGGATTGCCCTGGGGCGCAGCGGCGCCAGCCTGCCGACCCGCGAAGTCCTCAACTTTGGTCTGGCCCACGCCAGAGCGCGGGATGCTATTCATCAGCCGTTCGCCAGCCAGCAGCTGGTGGCGCCGCTGGCGGCGCTCGGCCTCGACGCTCTGACGGTGCATAGCGCCGCGCCGGACCGTCACACCTATCTGCGGCGTCCGGATCTCGGAAGGCAGCTTGCCGACGAAAGCCGCGCCGACCTCGCCGCCAGCGGCGTCCGCCCCGCCGACCTGCTGCTGGTGATCGGCGACGGCCTCTCTTCATGGGCGGTAGAGCGCCAGGCGGTGCCGTTGATCCGCGCCCTGCTGCCCTACCTGCAGACGCTGGGTATCGGCCTGGCGCCGGTGGTGCTGGCCCATCAGTCACGGGTGGCGCTGGGGGATGATATTGGCGAAACCCTGAAAGCCCGCGCGGTGGCGATCCTGATTGGCGAACGACCGGGTCTCTCCTCGCCGGACAGCCTCGGCGTCTACCTCACCTGGCAGCCGCATCGGCAGCGGCTGGAGTCGGAGCGTAACTGTATCTCCAATATTCGCCCGGAAGGACTGAGCCATGACGCCGCCGCCTTTAAACTGGCCTGGCTGCTGGAGCAGGCTTTTTTACGACGGCTTACCGGCGTGCGCCTGAAAGATGAAAGCGATAATCCGGCGCTGCATGGGAAAATAAAACCGTTGCCCCCTTTAAAATAATAAGTCACGTGAGCCACAGAATAGATTGTTAATATTACCGGGCGCACCTGAATATTATATTCGGGTGCACGCTGAAATTTCCCGGCGGCGCTTCGCTTGCGCGGGCCGACGAAAACCGTTTAACCGGTATATTGCCTGTTTTCAGGCCGGGGAAGGCGCCTGTCGCCACCCGGCAAAATGCGTTCACCGTATCAAAAACCGTGTGGTCGCCAGCCTTATGCCCTTGCCTGCAGGTAATAAGAATATTGCATGAGTAAAAACGAAACGGACGTTGTAAGGTAATTCAGCGCATTAAAAATACCTGTCATACTTCAAGTTGCATGTGCGTTGGCTGTCAGTCACTTACTTCTGTAAGCGCCTGGGGACTCGCTCACTTGCCGCCTTCCTGCGACTCGAATTATTTTGGGTATATAT
>OKAZ01000080.1_pt1 | contig 13452 bp, 14 predicted proteins | sample 1610571 | NCBI WGS metagenome assembly OKAZ01 (sample SAMN04436663, study PRJEB24849) | human gut metagenome | biome: human gut; feature: NICU; material: stool | host: Homo sapiens | place: USA: Saint Louis, MO | collected 2010-06-02 | reverse complement strand
GTCCTGCTGCCTACCTCGCTGTATATCGTCGATAACCCGAAATATCTGAAGATTGTTGAACTGGAAGCGCCGCAGCTGCCGCGTTCTCTCGACGACGCGCAGATTGCGCTGGCCGTTATCAACACCACTTACGCCAGTCAGATTGGCCTGACCCCGGCGAAAGACGGCATCTTTGTTGAAGGGAAAGAGTCGCCGTACGTGAACCTGATCGTCGCCCGTGAAGACAATAAAGATGCTGAGAATGTGAAAAAATTCGTTCAGGCTTACCAGAGCGATGAAGTTTACGAAGCAGCAAACAAGATCTTTAACGGCGGCGCAGTGAAAGGCTGGTAATCTTTTCTCACCGTAATATCATTCAGGACGGGCTTCACGCCCGTCTTGTCATTTATGCAAGCACCTGATTCAATAACGCCCTGTTTTTTATTCATTGAGGAAATATTATGCGTGCTTTACCGGTCTGTTTGATAGCACTCATGTTAAGCGGTTGTTCCATGCTAAGCAGATCTCCCGTCGAGCCTGTTCAAAGCACTGCAACTCCTCCGGTTAAATCGGAGCCGACCAAACCACGCGCATCCCGTCCGGCGCCGGTACGTATTTATACCGATGCGTCAGAGCTGGTAGGTAAACCGTTCCGCGATCTGGGTGAAGTGTCTGGCGAGTCCTGCCAGGCTTCGAATCAGGATTCTCCGCCGAATATCCCTACCGCCCGCAAGCGCCTGCAGATTAATGCCGCACGAATGAAAGCCAATGCTGTCCTGCTGCACCGCTGCGAAGTGACCAGCGGTACCCCAGGCTGCTACCGTCAGGCGGTTTGTCTGGGCTCGGCGCTTAACGTATCGGCGCAATGAGTGCATTTCAGTTCGCGCAGATAGGCGTTATCCGCTCGCCGTATAAAGAGAAGTTTGCCGTGCCTCGCCAGCCGGGTCTGGTCAAGCACGGCGGCGGAGAACTCCATCTGATCGCGCCCTACAACCAGGCCGACGCCGTGCGTGGTCTGGAAAGCTTCAGCCATCTGTGGATCTTGTTTGTGTTTCATCAGACCATGGAAGGCGGCTGGCGTCCGACGGTGCGCCCTCCCCGTCTCGGGGGCAACGCGCGTATGGGCGTCTTCGCCACCCGTTCCACGTTTCGCCCCAATCCCATTGGCATGTCGCTGGTTGAGCTGAAGGGCGTTCGCTGTCAGAAAGAGCAGGTGATACTGGAGCTCGGCAGCCTCGATCTCGTCGACGGTACGCCGGTGGTCGACATCAAACCCTATCTGCCGTTTGCCGAAGCGCTGCCCAACGCGCACGCCAGCTACGCGCAACAGGCACCGCAGGCGGATCAGGTCGTCAGTTTTACCGCCGAGGTCGAAACGCAGCTTTTGCATCTGGAGAAGCGTTATCCGCATCTGAAGGCGTTTATCCGAGAGGTGCTGGCGCAGGATCCGCGTCCGGCCTACCGTAAGGAAGAAGAGGCAGGTAAAAATTACGCCGTCTGGCTGCTGGATTTCAACGTCCGCTGGCGGGTGACTGCCGCCGGTTTTGAAGTCTTTGCCCTCGAAGCGCGCTAATTTTATTTTCCTCTCTTTTGGCATCTTTGCCACACTGGTAAACTAAACCACTTTTTTTGTTTCAGGCTGGGCAACCAGCCTGTTCCGCTCGTTTAACTGGAACCGTTACAACATGCGTACTAGCCAATATCTGCTCTCCACTCTGAAGGAGACACCTGCCGACGCCGAGGTAATCAGCCACCAGCTGATGCTGCGCGCCGGGATGATCCGCAAGCTGGCCTCCGGGTTATACACCTGGCTGCCGACCGGCGTGCGCGTCCTGAAAAAAGTCGAAAACATCGTGCGTGAAGAGATGAACAACGCCGGTGCGATCGAGGTGTTAATGCCGGTCGTTCAGCCATCTGAACTATGGCAGGAGAGCGGTCGCTGGGAGCAGTACGGCCCGGAACTGCTGCGCATTGCCGATCGTGGCGATCGTCCGTTCGTCCTCGGTCCAACCCACGAAGAGGTCATCACCGACCTGATCCGCAACGAGCTGAACTCCTATAAGCAGCTGCCGCTGAACTTCTATCAGATCCAGACCAAATTCCGCGACGATGTGCGTCCGCGTTTCGGCGTGATGCGCTCCCGCGAATTCCTGATGAAAGATGCGTACTCTTTCCATACTTCGCAGGAATCGCTGCAGGAAACCTACGATGCGATGTACGCCGCTTACAGTAAAATCTTCAGCCGCATGGGGCTGGACTTCCGCGCGGTACAGGCTGATACCGGCTCTATCGGCGGCAGCGCCTCTCATGAATTCCAGGTGCTGGCGCAGAGCGGCGAAGACGATGTGATCTTCTCCGACAGCTCCGACTACGCGGCAAACATCGAGTTTGCGGAAGCCGTTGCGCCGAAAACGCCGCGCGCGGCCGCCACCCAGGAGATGACCCTGGTCGACACGCCGAACGCCAAAACCATCGCCGAGCTGGTTGAGCAGTTCAACCTGCCGATCGAAAAAACCGTGAAAACCCTGCTGGTGAAAGCGGTTGAAGATAGCGCTTCCCCGCTGGTTGCCCTGCTGGTGCGCGGCGATCACGAGCTGAACGAAGTGAAAGCGGAAAAACTGCCGCAGGTCGCCAGCCCGCTGACCTTCGCCACCGAAGAAGAGATCCGCGCCCTGGTGAAAGCCGGTCCGGGCTCCCTGGGTCCGGTGAACCTGCCGGTGCCGGTGATTATCGACCGTACTGTGGCGGTGATGAGCGATTTCGCCGCCGGCGCCAACATCGATGGCAAACACTACTTCGGCATCAACTGGGACCGCGATGTCGCCACGCCGGAAGTCGCGGACATCCGTAACGTCGTCGCCGGCGATCCGAGCCCGGACGGCAAAGGTACCCTGCTTATCAAGCGCGGTATCGAAGTGGGTCATATCTTCCAGCTGGGGACGAAGTACTCCGAGGCGATGAAAGCCGCGGTCCAGGGCGAAGATGGCCGCAACCAGATCCTGACGATGGGTTGCTATGGTATCGGGGTCACTCGCGTAGTGGCGGCGGCGATTGAGCAGAACTTTGACGATCGCGGTATCGTCTGGCCGGATGCGATTGCGCCGTTCCAGGTGGCGATCCTGCCGATGAACATGCACAAATCTTACCGTGTGCAGGAGCTGGCGGAGAAACTGTACGCCGAGCTGAGCGCCCAGGGTATTGAAGTGCTGATGGACGATCGTAAAGAGCGTCCGGGCGTGATGTTCGCCGATATGGAGCTGATCGGTATCCCGCACACCATCGTGCTGGGCGATCGTAACCTCGACAATGACGATATCGAATACAAGTATCGTCGCAACGGTGAGAAGCAGCTGATTAAGACCGGGGATATTGTGGAATATCTGGTTAAAGCGATAAAAGGCTAATCACCCAACCAGGGCCCTGAACGGATGTCAGGGCCTTTTTTTTACAAGGACTGTACCCATGACTGCACCTCTTCTCAGCAGCGGGCTGCTGACCTCCACCCTGCTCCTGCCTACCGCCTGCACTGTAGACGTCGGCCGCAACGCCCCTTCCGCATCCGCGACGGATAGCCGCTCAATGCCATGGGCGGTCCCCCTCCAGCGCCAAAGCTCGATTGCCGGCAGCGGACTGCGCGAAATCGCCGAAAGCGACCTACGTTCCGGCGACCTGCTCTTCTTCTCCAGCCTCGGCGTCACTTCGTTTGGGATCCGCGCCTTCAGTCCCTCTTCCGTGAGCCACGTCGCGCTGTATCTGGTGAACAAACCGAAGGCCGGTGCGGAGTAAAAGAACGATTTGCCCTTTCCCACCCGTCATGAGGCTCATGATTCGTGCGCTATGGTTGGTGGAAAAGGGGGACGGTAAAACCACCATGAACGAAGTCCGCTGGCCGGCTACCGCTGAGGCGTATCTCCTGCCCATTCTCCGGGCAGGAGCCGGACAATCAGTGTCCGCAGTCTTTCCCTGGAATAAATTTGCCGGCCTGATCCGTCATCAGCGTTTTCATCATTTCGCCGGTATCCGGGTTCGCCTCGAGGGTAAAGTGCCCTTCCACCACCAGCAGAACCGGACGTGAATCATTGCCGCGGGCAGCGGCATAATCCCGCTCAAGCTGGGCATTGTTCGCCACCGCGACGCGTTTACCGGTCGCGCAATCAGTAAAGGTTGCCGCATCGGCCATATAGAAGTACATGCCACGCATCGCCATGGGGGTGTGCGGCAGGCTGGCCGTCACCGGCTCCAGGGTTTAGTTGTGAGGAGACTGAATGGGACTCCCGTTGCGGTCGAGCATCTCCAGCTTGTCGCCCTTCGCGCGAAAGTACGATTTTTCGCCCTTGCTGTTGGTCAGTACCAGCTTATCCGCTGTACGCGCCCAGGTGCCGTAAGAGGCAAAGGAAGATGGTTCACGACCAGCGCCCTGGTAGTGCTCATTCATCACCCAGGTACCGTCTTTTTCCAGGAACAGCGAGGTGTCGATGCCTTCGCAATCCGCGCAGGGCAGCACCCCACGCCAGCTTTGCTGCATCGGTTTGAGCTCTTCCATCGCTGGCGGCTGAACCGTGTCATTTTCGGCGCGATGGTTACAACCAAACAGCGCGAACAGCGAACAGGCCGCTATCACGGAGAATATGATTTTCTTCACTCTACTTTACTTATGATCCATTCCACCCGTTCGCCGACGCCTTCACTGGCGAACTTTTCCACGCAGCGCCTTGACCGAGGACTTTTGCGCCTTAGAAGCAAGGCGTCGCTCTTTGGATGCCCGAGTCGGTCGCGTCTCCCGGCGACTTTTTTGCACTGCGGTTAATTCTTTGATAAGGGCCACCAGCCGGGCGATCGCCGCTTCGCGGTTCATCTCCTGACTGCGATATTCCTGAGCCTTAATGATAACCACACCGTCAGCAGAAATTAAGTGGTGGCTGGCGGCGAGCAGGCGCTCTTTGTAAAACGCCGGCAGGCTCGAGGCTTTAATATCGAAGCGCAGATGGATCGCGGTCGACGCTTTGTTCACGTGCTGGCCCCCGGCCCCCTGGGCGCGAATACCTTCCAGCGTGATCTCGTTATCAGCAATGGCCACACTGCGGCTGATAGTAATCATGCCGGCGCTTGCCAGGCGGTAAGCTGAATTTCCAGATTATTCTGAGCATCGGATAACCAGATGCTCCCCTCCTGCAACGTGGCCTGCAGCGTCATCGTGCGGTCGGCAAAAGTGCTAAGCTGCGCCAGCTGGGCATCATCAAGATACCAGATGGTCAGCTTCGGGTACGCCGCAAGCTTGTTCTGATTTTGCTGCCACCAGATTTCAGCCGCCCGGCTGTTATAGGCGAACAACGCCACCGCCTGCGCCCGCGAGCAGGCTTTCTTGATACGTTTCTCGTCCGGCAGCCCCAGCTCGATCCTCAGATCAACCCCGAGATGATCGTTAAGCAGCCACAGCTCCGGCTCGTCCTCTGACGAGAGGCCGCGTGTAAACTGCAGCCGTTCATCGGCATATTTGATCCACGCCAGCAAGCGCAGCATCATGCGCTCCTGGGGTTCCGACGGGTGCTGCGCCAGCGTCAGGTTAGCATCCAGAAACTGGTTGCGATCCAGATCGGCTACATTCACCGCGGCTTTATATATCGTCGCTTTCAGCGCCATGAATAAACTCCTGAAAAAAATGGCGTACATTGTAGCGAAACTGGCGGCAAAAGGCTGTCAGCAATCGCAGCAACCTGTTTCATCCTGCTGAAATTGCTTAAATGACTATGATATAGTTCCCTTGCTAAACAGAGTTTATCTTCGTAGGCTTAAACTTGCATCCCACGGTTGAGTCAGAACGCTGACAGGAGGGCATGTGGACCACTATTGTGAGTTAATACGCAAGCGGTATGCGGAAATAGCCAGCGGAGACTTAGGGTATATCCCGGATGCGCTGGGTTGCGTGTTGAAAGTATTGAATGAGATTGCGGCGGAGGAGGCCCTTTCGGAGTCAGTCAGGGAAACGGCCGCTTATGCGGCAGCAAACTTACTGGTGAGCGCTTATGTCAATGAATGATACTTATCAACCCATTAACTGCGATGATTACGACAACCTGGAGCTGGCCTGCCAGCATCACCTGGTGCTGACGCTGGCGCTGAAGGATGGCGAACAGCTGCAGGCGAAGGCCAGCGATCTAATCTCGCGTAAAAATATCGAGTATCTGGTGGTCGAACTCGCCGGCAACGTCCGCGAGCTGCGCCTGGATAAAATCGCCAGCTTCAGTCACCCGGAAATCGGCACCGTGGTGGTGAGCGAATCCTGAATCAAAACGGGCTTAACCGCCCGTTTTCCTCCATGTCAGACTGACTCCTTCCCCGTCTTTGACTTCACCTTCGTGGGTCACATACAGATCGTCCGCTGCGGCAAGCGGCGTTTCACCGTAAATCAGCAGCGGCGTGGTGTCTCGTCGCCACGGAGCAACGCCCAGCTCCTGCCAGATCTTCTTTAGCTTTCGGCCGCCATGACGCCCGACGATATGCAGATTGCCGCTGGCGCGAAAGCGGACGGTGATCGGCTCATCCGCCGAGGGCGGGCGCAGCCTGCCGCCCGGCTGCAGCATCAGCTCGCCGAGACCGTCCGCCAGCCGCAGCGGCTTGCGCCAGTCGGGCCAGTGCTGGACGCTATCCGCCTGCCCGGGTACATATCTCACCCAGTACAAGCGCTGCTGAAAACGACGGACGGTAAATTCCCCCAACCGCAGGCAGGGGCTGGCATCTTCCCGCGCCAGCGCCACCTCGTGCCAGAGGCGCTCCGGCACCTCGCGGGCCGGCATCGGCGCCCGCTGCCCGGCGAGCCAGCGACGCAGCAGCGCCGCGCGGCGGGGAGAACTCATCGACGTCAGTGGCGCGATAGCCAGCGACCCGTCTTCGGCCGCCAGCGACGCGAGCTCCGCCGCCAGTAACTCGTCCAGCAGTTGCTCCTGCTCGGCGCACAGGCTGGCGCTGCGGGCGACGGCCTCGCTAAAGTGCGGCCAGCGCTCGCGCCGCAGCGGGAACACCCGCAGGCGCAGAAAGTAGCGGTCATAGGTATCGTCCTGATTACTCTCATCTTCAATCCACGACAACTGATGGGCGAGCGCCCACTGGCGTAGCGATTCGCGGGTATCATTGAGGAGAGGACGCAGTAGTCGGCTCTCGGCAAAAGCAGAGGATGGCGCCATCGCCGACAGACCAGTAGGACCGCTGCCGCGTTTTAACGCCAGCAGCAGCGTTTCGCATTGGTCATCCTGGTGCTGGGCGGTCACTAACACCTCGCCGGCATTGAGCGTATCCTGAAAGGCCTGATAGCGCGCCGCACGGGCATGGGCCTCGACGCCCAGGCCGCCCCGGGCTAACGTCACGCGATGCACCACCAACGGCACCTGCCACTGCTGGCAAATCTGCCGACAGTGCGCCACCCAGTCGTCTGCGTGGGCGCTAAGGCCGTGGTGAACATGCACCGCCCGCAGCGTCAGCGAGGGATCCTGTTCCCGCAGCAGCACCAGCTGATGCAGAAGAACCGTCGAGTCCAGACCGCCGCTGAAGGCCACCAGCAGCTGGCGATGGGGATGAAGCGTATGCGCAATGTCAGCCGTCATAACCACAAACATACCGAGAAGTGATGGCCCGGCACGTTACCGGGCCAGGGGCGCGCTGGCAAGGTTTACTGCTGATATATTTCCAGCGGCAGGTCGTCCGGATCGCTAAAGAAGGTAAAGCGTTTACCGGTAAAGGGATCGACGCGAATCGCTTCGCACTCCACGCCATGCGCAGTCAAATGCGCTACCGCAGCGTCGATATCATCCACGCTAAAGGCCAGATGACGCAGCCCGCAGGCTTCCGGACGACTTGGGCGGGCCGGCGGAAACGGGAACGAGAACAGCTCAATCACATACTCGCCGTTGAGCGCCAGATCGCCTTTCCAGGAGTCACGCTCGGCGCGATAAAACTCGCTTTGCAGCGTAAACCCCAGAGTATCGCAATAGAACGCTTTACTGCGGGCGTAGTCGGTCGCAATGATGGCAATATGGTGAACCCGTTTCAAACCCAGCATGGTCAAACTCCTTCTGTTAAGCCAGCCACGTTACTCGTGCGCGCCGTTAACGCGCAAGCCTTTCGTCATTTTTTAAGACTCGTACCCGATAAACGCCGTCCTCATCGCGCTTCGCGCCGTGAATATCGGTCTCAAACCCCGGGTAATGACGTCCTATGGAGCAGAGCATCAGCAGGAAGTCGAGCACCGCCCGGCTCTCCTCCGTAATCATCTCTCCTGGCATCAGCAGCGGTACCCCCGGCGGATAAGGGAGGATCATGTTGGCCGAAATCCGGCCCACCAGGTTCTCCAGTTCAATGGTTTCCACCTCACCTTTAATCTGGCGCTGCCAGGCATGATGCGGCGTCATTTTCATTTCCGGCAGGACGTCAAAGGCGCTGAGCATCAGCTGCGGCAGCTGGTGCTGGCGGATCAAGCGGTGGATCCCCTGCGCCAGATCCTGGATCCGCATATTGCGGTAGAAGTCGGGATCTTCGGCGTACAGATCCGGCAGCATATTCTTCACCCGCAGATTGAGATCGTAGGCACGCTTAAACTCGGTCAGGCCGCGCAGCAGCCCCATCGCCCGGGTTTTATCGATACCGATGCTAAAGAGGAACAGCAGGTTGTAGGGGCCCGTTTTCTCCACCACCACGCCCCGCTCGTCGAGGAACTTCGCCACCAGCGCCGCCGGGATCCCCTCTTCATCCATATTCCCCTGCTCGTCCATGCCCGGCGTCAGAATGGTGACCTTCACCGGAGCGAGATACATATGATCCGCATCGGCATCTTTGAAACCGTGCCAGTCTTCGCCCGGCGCTACCGGCCAGCACTCGGCTTTATCCACCGCTTCCGGCTGCCAGATATCAAAGAACCAGCCGTCCGACTCTTCGCGCAGTCGCTGCACCTCTTTACGGAAGTCCAGCGCCCGCTCAATGGAGCGCTGGATCAGGCGCTTACCGGAGTTACCGCGCAGCATCGCCGCCGCGGTCTCAATCGACGCGACGATGGGGTAGCTCGGCGATGTAGAGGTATGCATCATAAAGGCTTCATTAAAGGTCTCTTCATCATAGTTGCCCTTAATGTGGATCAACGAGGCCTGCGACAGCGCGGCCAGCATCTTATGCGTCGACTGCGTCTCGAAGATGACTTTACCGGGGATCCGCTCACCGCTCATGCCGCTTTTCCCCTGATATATCGGATGGAAATGGGTATACGGCACCCAGGCGGAATCGAAATGGATCGACGGGACGTCGAGCGTCTCTTTAAGCCAGGTGGTGTTGTAGAGCAGGCCATCGTAGGTGGAGTTGGTGATCACCGCATGCACGGGCCACTGCGCCCCGCCCGTGTCGCGCACTTTCTGCTGAATACTGTCGCGGGTAAACTCGCGCCGGGGGATACCGCCGAGGATCCCCAGCGCGTTGCGGGTCGGCTTCAGCCACAGGGGGACCACATCGCTCATCATCAGCAGGTGGGCCAGCGATTTGTGACAGTTACGGTCAATCAGCAGCGTGCTGCCGGCGGGCGCCGAGTACATGCCGACAATTTTATTGGACGTTGAGGTTCCGGTGGTCACCATATAGCTTTGCTCGGCGCCAAAGGCGCGAGCGATATACTCCTCCGCCTCCAGATGCGGGCCGGTATGATCCAGCAGGGAGCCCAGCTCGGTGACCGAAATCGAGACATCCGCCTTCAGCGTATTCCCGCCAAAAAAGTCATAGAACAGGCAGCCCACTGGGCTTTTCTGATAGGCGCTGCCGCCCATATGACCCGGCGTACAAAAGGTATATTTACCCTCCTGCACATAGTTAAACAGCGCGCGGGTAAACGGCGGGGTGATATTGTCCAGGTACTCGCGGGTATACTGCCCGATACGGGTGGCGATCTCTTCGGAGAGTCCCAGCGCATATTCGAAGAACCACAGCGTCATGCGCAGATCCTGACTGCTGACATCCATCGTCGAGTGGGCGTTAATAAAGGCGTACAGAGGCAGATATTCATTGAGCTGATTGATATCGCTGCACAGATCGACGCTGTACTCATCCCAGTCGAAGATCACGCCGCAGATGCGCGGGTTGTGCTCGATAAACTGCAGCAGGTCGGCGCTGTTTTGCGGCCAGATGGTCTGAAAGCCCTGGCGCTGCAGCGCCGCTTCCAGTTCTTTGATCGGCTCGTCTTTGTGATAGACGCCGTGAGGCCCCATGATGGCGATGATATTCACGCATTCCTCCTGGTATTCACCTAAGTCCAGCATCATAGCAATCCCCTGGGCGCATCGCACATAAAAAAGGGCCGGAAAATCCGGCCCTTAGTCTTTTGCGCTAGCGGAATACTTAGGCGTAACCGTAGCTCATCAGACGTTGATAGCGGCGGTTAAGCAGCTCTTCTTCGCTGAGCAGATCGAGATCGGCCAGGTCCGCCAGCAGCTGCGCTTTCAGGTTTGCCGCCATCGCTTCCGGGTTGCGGTGGGCGCCGCCCAGCGGTTCCGGAACGATAGAATCGATCAGCTTCAGCTCTTTCAGACGCGGGGCGATAATGCCCATCGCTTCCGCAGCCAGCGGCGCTTTATCCGCGCTCTTCCACAGAATGGAGGCACAGCCTTCCGGCGAAAGCACCGAATAGGTGCTGTACTGCAGCATGTTGACCTTGTCGCCCACGCCGATAGCCAGCGCGCCGCCGGAGCCGCCTTCGCCGATCACGGTGCAGATCACCGGCACGCTCAGACGCGACATTTCACGCAGATTGCGAGCGATCGCTTCCGACTGGCCGCGCTCTTCCGCGCCAACGCCCGGGTAGGCGCCCGGGGTGTCGATGAAGGTGATGATCGGCATTTTAAACCGCTCAGCCATCTCCATCAGGCGCAGCGCTTTGCGGTAGCCTTCCGGGGCCGGCATACCAAAGTTGCGACGAATTTTTTCTTTGGTTTCGCGACCTTTCTGATGGCCAATGATCATCACCGGACGACCATCAAGACGCGCGATACCGCCGACAATCGCTTTATCGTCAGCGTAGGCACGGTCACCGGCCAGTTCGTCAAACTCGTCGAACGCCAGGCGGACATAATCCAGGGTGTAAGGACGGCGCGGATGGCGCGCCAGTTGCGCAACCTGCCATGCACCGAGATCGGAGAAGATTTTGCGCGTCAGCTCTACGCTTTTCTCGCGCAGACGATGCACTTCTTCGTCGATGTTAATATCCAGTTTCTCATCCTGACGGCTTACCGCAGTCAGGGAATCGATTTTCGCTTCCAGCTCTGCAATCGGCTGTTCAAAATCTAGGAAATTCAGACTCATAGTATTCCTGTATTAGTCAAACTCCAGTTCCACCTGCTCCGAGCCGATAAGGCCACGCAGATCGTTGAGTAAACGATCGCTCGGAGAGACGCGCCATGTTGCGCCGAAACGCAACCGCGCGCGTGCATCCGCCCTCTGATAGTAGAGGTGCACTGGAATGGTTCCCGAACGGTGGGGTTCCAGAGACTGACGGAGTCGGTTTAAAAGCTGGTCATCAATTTGCCTGTCCGTCAGCGAGATAGCAAGCCCGCGAGCATATTTTTCCCGGGCTTCGTCAATGTCCATGACTTCACGGGCGGTCATTTTAAGCCCCCCGCTAAAGTCATCAAAGCTGACCTGTCCGCTGACGATAAGTATGCGGTCTTTTTCCAGCAACTGCTGATATTTATCCAGCGCGTCGGTGAATAACATCACTTCCAGCCGCCCGGAACGGTCATCCAGGGTACAGATGCCGATACGATTGCCGCGCTTGGTGACCATTACCCGCGCCGCAATCACCAGCCCCGCCGCCGTGGTCACTTTTCCACGATCGGTCGGATGCATGTCTTTGAGCCTCACGCCGCCGACGTAGCGCTCAATCTCTTTCAGATACTGGTTAATCGGGTGCCCGGTCAGGTACAGCCCCAGGGTCTCCCTTTCACCATCCAGCACCACCTGCTCAGGCCACGGCTGGCAGCTGGCGTAGGACTGTTCAATCTGCTCAGGCTCTTCCGCCAGTACGCCGAACATATCAGCCTGGCCGATGGCCTCGGCTTTGGCGTGCTGGTCGGCGGCTTTCAGCGCATCGCCCAGCGAATTCATCAGCGCCGCACGGTGCGGACCGAGACGATCGAACGCCCCGGACATAATCAGCTTTTCCAGCACGCGACGGTTGAGCTTTTTAATATCGGTCCGCGCGCAGAGGTCGAACAGCTCGCGGAAATAACCGCCGTTGTTGCGCGCCTCAATGATCGCTTCGATCGGCCCTTCGCCGACGCCCTTGATGGCGCCGATACCGTAGACGATCTCGCCGTCGTCGTTGACGTGGAAATGGTACAGGCCGGAGTTAATATCCGGCGGCAAAATTTTCAGCCCCATCCGCCAGCACTCGTCCACCAGGCCAACGACCTTCTCGGTGTTGTCCATATCGGCGGTCATTACCGCCGCCATAAACTCAGCCGGATAGTGCGCCTTAAGCCATAGCGTCTGGTAAGAAACCAGCGCGTACGCGGCGGAGTGCGATTTGTTAAACCCGTAACCGGCGAATTTCTCCACCAGGTCAAAGATTTTCATCGCCAGTTCGCCGTCAATGCCGTTTTTCTTCGCCCCATCCTCAAAGATAGAACGCTGCTTGGCCATCTCCTCCGGCTTTTTCTTACCCATCGCGCGACGCAGCATATCCGCGCCGCCGAGGGTATACCCGGACAGCACCTGGGCAATCTGCATGACCTGTTCCTGATACAGGATGATGCCGTAGGTCGGCTCCAGCACCGGTTTCAGGCTTTCATGCTGCCACTGCACGTCCGGATACGAGATCTCTTCTCGGCCGTGCTTACGGTCGATAAAGTTATCTACCATCCCCGACTGCAGCGGGCCCGGGCGGAACAGGGCCACCAGAGCGATCATATCTTCGAAGCAGTCCGGCTGCAGGCGTTTAATCAGATCTTTCATGCCGCGCGATTCAAGCTGGAAGACCGCAGTGGTTTCCGAGCGCTGCAGCATGTCAAAGCTTTTCTTGTCATCCAGCGGGATGGCGGCGATATCCAGCGGCCCTTCGCCGTTCTTCTCACGGCGCTTATTAATCATCTCCAGCGCCCAGTTAATGATAGTGAGCGTACGCAGACCGAGGAAGTCGAATTTCACCAGCCCGGCGTATTCCACGTCGTTCTTGTCAAACTGGGTAACCGGATGCAGCCCCTGCTCATCGCAATACAGCGGGGCGAAGTCGGTGATCTTGGTCGGTGCGATAACCACGCCGCCCGCATGCTTACCGGCGTTTCGCGTCACCCCTTCCAGCTTACGCGCCATGTCGATCAGCGCTTTCACTTCTTCGTCCGCCTCGTAGATCTCCGGCAGCTGCGGCGCGGCCGCGAAGGCTTTCGCCAGCGGCATGCCCGGATCGGGCGGCACCAGCTTGGAGATGCGGGCGACAAAGCCGTACGGGTGACC
>OKAZ01000077.1_pt1 | contig 13665 bp, 14 predicted proteins | sample 1610571 | NCBI WGS metagenome assembly OKAZ01 (sample SAMN04436663, study PRJEB24849) | human gut metagenome | biome: human gut; feature: NICU; material: stool | host: Homo sapiens | place: USA: Saint Louis, MO | collected 2010-06-02 | reverse complement strand
CGAGGGCGGCCAGCACAATCAGCACCCGCCGCTGCAGCGGCGACGGACGTCGGGATTTTTCCCGCATCATTGTCCCTCGTTCCTCTGAGAAATGAGCGTTTTTAACCGTTTATAGTCTGCTTCGACCCGAGTGGTGGCCAGGCCCGTGTGTCCGCGCAGCGCCAGGAGATACCAGAAGCGGAGGATGTCATGAGCCTTGTTCACTTCCCAGACATAATGGGTGCCATCCCTGCGAAAATCGCATTGCTTTATTTCCTCTTCTGCCATCTGCGTCATTTGCTCATAGCTGAGCGAAAACAACATATCTTCATACATCCTGCACACTCCGTCTGAACATGTCCGGTTTAATCAAAAATCATACTTCGTATAATTTACATCACATTTAGAAAACATCATATCAGATATGATTTTATAATTAATGAAAAATATCACATTCAGTATGATTTTATGTGTTTGGTTTGATTATCATATCCTTTGCGTGTTTCCCGCCGTGCAGATCCGGTTTCTGGCTGAGTCGGATCTTTGCCCGTGAATCTCTCAAGAGAGCAGTATGGATAACTTCAAGATTGGACTTTTAGAAGGGTTTTAGTGCAGGTTGACAGGCAGCTATGAGCGAACAGCGGACCTTTGTTTGATTGAAGTGTTTCCTCTCAGCTGAGTCAACGTGTATACCCGCAATATCACAATTAAATAAGAAAGGGTGTGTCATAATTCCTGCCATTACGGCGCAAATACAACATTCGTGGATTAGGAAGGAAACATGGCTGTTATCCGCCACATAAGCATTCAGAATTTTCGCTCAATACGGCAGGCAGAATGGTTTCCAGGTTCAGGGCTGAATTGTCTGATAGGGCCTGGAGATTCAGGGAAATCGACCTTTATTGATGCTATTGACCTAGTACTCGGAGCGCGAAGATCGTACACATTCAGTGATGCGGATTTTTATCTCATGAATTCCGCTACTCCAGTCTGCATCAGTGTAACTCTCGGACAGCTTGATGACGGGCTTCGGAACCTTGAGAACTATGGGCGTTATCTTCGTGGTTTCAATAGCGAAACAAAGGAAATCCATGATGAACCTCTGGCAGGAGATGAAACCGTACTCACACTGAGAATGGTCGTTGGTGCAGATCTCGAACCAGACTGGTGCTTATTTTCAGAACGAGCAACAGTGGAAGGGTTAGAGAAAAGGTTACTGTGGAAGCACCGGGAGCAGTTAAGCCCTACTCGCCTTGGGGCAACCTCGCATCATCATCTGGCATGGGGCAACCGCTCAGTGCTGAATAAATTATCTGCAGAAGATTTTGATATCAGTTCAACGTTGGCCGAACTGTCCCGACAGACACGACACAACTTTGCTGCCCGGCAACTACCGCAGTTGGATAACATTCTTACCGAGGTTAGAACCATTGCAAATGAGTTAGGCGTTCAGGTTGGAGAACTTAAAGCGCTTCTGGACGTGAATGGTGTCTCCCTGTCTAACAGTGCGATCAGCCTGCATAACAGTGATAACACACCACTGAGAATGCTTGGTACAGGATCAACCCGATTGCTGGTGAGCGGGTTACAAAAAGCTGTCGGGGGGCCGGGGATCATACTGGTTGATGAAGCAGAGTACGGACTGGAGCCTTACAGGATCAGTCGACTCTTGAATCAACTGGGTTCTCGTGATGATGAACCTACTTCGCAGGTATTCATCACCACCCATTCCCCATATGTTCTCAGGGAACTCAAGGCAACCCAGCTCTGTGTGTTGCGGAAACTAGAACAACCGCCCCCAGAGCCTTCACACAATTTCCTGACACTAAGTGGGGACGATAAGGAACAAGCTACCTTAAGGGCCTGCGCTGAAGCCTTTTTCAGCAAAGCCGTAATTGTGGGCGAAGGTGGAACTGAGGTTGGTTTTATCAGAGGGCTGGACTTGTCCAGACAACGCAGGGGAAGAACAGGCTTTCAGGATCAGGGGGCCTTTGCTACAGATGGCGGCGGCGGGGACAATTATTTCAAACGCGCCGAGGTTTTTGCACAACTGGGATATCGTACTGCCTTATTAAAAGATTCAGATATCACGACACCTGCACACAGGCAACAGACAGAACATTGCCGGGCAAGCGGCGTTACCATTTTTGAATGGGGGAATGGTTTTTCAACAGAGGCTGCCCTGCTAGCTTGGTGTCCTACTGAGACTATCCGTGACATCGTTCTTCTTGCTGCGGGTCTGAACAGCCAACAACAAGTGGATCAGCACATTCATAACTGCTCCCAAGGGGCTTATAACTTTGACACATGCACAGGTGAACCGACAGAAGAAATGAGAACGCCAGTGGCTCACGCTGCTGGCAAATATGGCTGGTTTAAAACGATCGGGAAGGCTGAGGATCTAGCGGAGAATATCGTGGGTCCGGTCATCAATCAGTTTTCAAGACCATTCAAAGCAATTATAAGAGATCTGCTGGCGTGGGCAGCAGAAAACGGTGACCCACGATGAGTGTGGATGCCGTTTTAAACGCCAGTAAAGGCCTGATTGTAGCGCCAGCGGGATGTGGCAAAACCCACCTGATTACTGAAGCACTTGGTTTTGCGCAAAGTAAGCCGTATCTCGTGCTGACGCACACAACCGCAGGTGTAACGGCACTCAAAAAGCGACTGAGCCGTTTTGCAATTCCTCCGCGGAACTATGTTGTGACAACAATCGATGGATGGGCTCTGAAAATAGCTGGCTGCTTTCCGGGATTGTGTCCGCTCGGTGTGGGTCCTGAAAATCCAACCGTTTTTTACCCTTCTCTTCGCCGTGCCGTACGGGATTTGGTTGTTAACGGTAATATTAGCGAAATCATCACAGCTACTTATTCGCGTTTGCTGGTCGATGAATACCAGGACTGCAATAGCGAGCAACATGAACTGACTTGTGCGCTTTCATGTTTGCTACCAACGGTAGTCTTTGGTGACCCGATGCAGTGTATTTTCAACTTTAGCGGCCCTATGCCCCACTGGAACCAAACCGTTGAAACATTTTTCCCTACTCTGGCAACCTTACAAACGCCGTGGCGTTGGAACAATGCACAAACGCCAGATTTGGGACAGTGGCTCCTTGAGCAAAGACATCGATTACTTCTCCGGGAGCGTATCGACTTGAGGTCCTGTCCTGACTATGTACGTTTTCGGCCTCTTTTACGAAATCATAATGACAATATCCAGCGCCAGCAGCGCGAATATTACTCGCTGCTGCGACAGTTTCCCAACGACTCGGTTCTAGTTATAGGTGATTCACGAAGAGCGTCATCCAGGCATCAATTTGCACAACGAATCAATGGCATTGATGTTGTCGAACCGGTAGATCTGAGTGACGTGATAAAAATGGCTGCATCCCTTGACGATGCTAATGCTGCCAACGTGATGCCAAGGCTTTTACAGGCAGCAGCTGAGCTGATGACAAACGTTGGCGTTAGTACAACCTTACGAAGAATTAGTTCTATTCAGGCTGGACGAAACAGAACAGCCCCTTCTTCGCTTGAGAATGCATTGGTAGCACTTGCTCTGGCCCCAACCCGACAAAATATTCGAACGACACTCCTTTTGCTCGAAGAGAAGGAAGAGACACGCGTATTCAGGGCCGGAGCTCTGCACGTTCTAAAAGATGCGATAAATCTGTCCATCAGTTCACCTGACAAAAGCATTAGAGAGTCAGCATCAGTTATTCGTGAACAACGTAGATACCAAGGTGAAGGACGCGTATCGCACCGTTCAATAGGCTCAACTCTTCTTCTAAAAGGTCTGGAATGCGACCACTCGGTGATACTAGATGCGGGAAATATGGGGGCAACTGATTTGTATGTTGCGCTCTCAAGGGGAGCTAAATCTGTTACGATCTTCTCAGGTCGTGATGAGTTCACACCCTAATAGCCCACCATAGACTGCCCCCTAGACGATCGTACCTTAATGTTTATAAGGTCTGCTCTTGGTACAAAGCGGCCTTCAACAGCGTCCACACTGTCAGAGGTCTGGACGGACGCTCTGGCAGAAAAATGATGCGTGCCGCTTCGTGGCTGATTCGCCGTCAGGATGATTTGTTCACTCAGGGTAATAATCATCGCCCTTTCCTTCCTGGATAACAATAATCCCCCATTCACAACAATCCGCCACCTTTTGTGCTCTTCATGCAATAATCCTTCTTCTCTTATCCGCAGCTCCGAAAAAAGGTTAATTAGGATCTCTGGGGGAGCCGATATGGTGAAAATAAGTTTGCTGTAGTGGGTAAGAATTTCCGTGAGAAGGGGAAAGGGTCTCAGTCCCGTCAGCATAGTTCCGTATGCCACCAGAACCGCAATGGCAGAAAGCATCTGATAGGCACGTTCGTATATAGAGAAGCTGGATGCAAGTGGTCACGTTTATGCGCTTGTAAAGGCTTGCGGTAACTATTAGGTTATGTTCTGTACTGACATCCCGGGTGCGTAAACGCAGATATCAATTTTTGATAGACATGTTAGAAGGAGGTAACAGTGAAGCTATTCCCGAATGGCTCTGAATGGCGTAAATGGGATCTGCATGTTCATACCCCTTCGTCATCACTTGAGAATCAGTATCGGAATGACTGGGAAGCTTATCTTTCTGCAATTGAAGCGTTTGGCGACGAGGTCGCTGTCATGGGGGCGACCGACTACTGCACTATCTCCGGGTATGAGAAGCTGCTCGCATACCGTGCACAGGGCCGGATAGCCAACATTGAGGCCGTTTTTCCTAATATAGAATTTCGCATCACACCTGAAACGCAAAAAGATAAGGGTGTGAATATTCATCTTATTGTCAATCCGGCGGATGCCGGTCACGTTGACAAAATAAAACACGCGCTGGGCCGGCTTCACTTCCGTTACTGCGGGCAGAACTATTCCTGCAGCGATCAGCAGCTGACTGAACTGGGGATTGCGGTAGCAGGGTTGTCCTCTCCCGAGAAAAATCTGCGCGACGGCATTAACCAGTTCAAACCTTCTTTTGACGTCTTTGAAGACTGGCTGAGGAGTGAAACCTGGCTGCGGAACAACGTTATTGTCATTGCATCTAACAGCTCAGGAGACGGAATCTCCGGGCTCCGCGACAATGGTCTTCTTGCTGTCCGGCAGAACATCTATCACCTGGTTGATGCGATTTTTTCTGGTAACCCGCAGGATTGTGAGTACTTTCAGGGACGCGGCAGCGACAGCAGGGCTGACGTCATCAGTAAATACGGCAAGCTACTCCCCTGCCTTCACGGTTCGGATGCACATGGACTGACTAAAATTTTTCGTCCCGACGGGGATCGTTTTTGCTGGATTAAAGCCGATCCTACTTTTGCGGGATTAAAACAGGTACTGTACGATCACACTCGCGTCAGGATCCAGAAAACGTCCCCCCATACAAAAACGCCTTATCAATATATTAAACACGTCTGCTTTACGGATCGCAGTGGCCATGCACTTTTTTCAGACCAGCCTGTAAACTTCAGTCCCGACCTGAATGCAATCATAGGCGGGAAGTCTTCAGGCAAATCTCTGCTGCTTTACCACATGGCATGCGCCATTAACGCTGATGAGGTTAGCGAGAAAATCAGGATCTCAGGACAAGCCGCCTATGACGACTTTAGCAATCTCGATGTTGAAGTCACATGGGGAAACGGTGAAGTTAGTTCATTACATGGTGACGACTGTCGGCCTGTGACCTACATTCCGCAGCTCTATATCAATCACCTTGCCGAACGTAGCGGTCAGCTTCAGCTAAATCAGCTGGTCGAGGAAATTCTTTATCAGAATAATAATTTCAAGGCTTTCGCGGTTGAGAATACCGCACAGCGGGAAGCGACTATTCGGGTCATAAAAACCAGGATTGATTATCTTACCGAGCTGCGCAAAAAATACAGCGAATGCGGTAAGGAAATGGAGAAGTACGGCACGGAAAAGGCGGTAAGTGATGAAATCCGGCGGCAGGAGGAGAAGATAGCTCAACTGAGGAAGCAGGCATCGTTTACACCGGATGAAGAAAAGCAGTATATGGCACTCAGACTGCGCACGGACAACCTTCAATCCCGTCGGCGCGCGATAGAAGATCTTACTGATGCCAGCAGAAGCCTTAAAGAAAGCCTTTATCGGCATGCCGGTAGCACGATACAAAGCCTTACCGACCAACTCAGGCTGGATATTCCGCTCTCTGAGAATTCCTCTTTTTTGGAGAAAAGCCTTCGTCAGCTGGAGGCCAGTCTTTCAGCTGCTGTCAGTGACTTCATTGGTCGCCACGAGGCCCGTTTTGGCTGCATCCCCGCAAGGCTGAGGCGGATTGATACCGAAAGCGCAGCCAAAAAGGAAACGCTGCTTCCCCTGTCAGTAAAAATTACCGATCAGGAAACGCTCAAAGCATCCATGGCTGCGCTTGAAAAGGAAAGAGAAAAACTCAGACAGCTACAACAGCTCTCTGAACGCCGTCGGTCCATTTTACAGGAAGGTAATGATACAAAAAACCAGCTCCAGACCGAGTATGCGCGCCTTACTGACCTTTACCAGGCTTACGTGGACGAGCTAAGCAAGCCTGAATACCACCCTGAAGGCGAAATTAGCGTAATTGCTCGCATATCCTTCAATGCTGAGAAGTTTGATCGCTTCACCGGCTGCTTTGACCGGCGAGGGAACATAAACCTCCTGCTCGGCGATCTGGCCAGCCCGAAAGGCGGCTACACATTTTCCGCTGATAGCCATGCGGATACGATCGCAGGCATCTATGACCGCTACAGAAGCGGCGGGGTTGCTCCCGCTCTTCGTAAGGGCATTGAGGATTCCGATATTCTGAGTTATCTCTATGATGACTGCTACCTGATTGATTTTTCTGTCCGTTACCGCAACGACGATATCGTGCAGATGTCGCCAGGCAAACGGGGTCTGGTGCTGCTTAACCTGATCCTTCACCTGAGCAATTCGCGACACCCTATCCTTATTGATCAGCCTGAAGACAATCTCGATAACCGGACGATTTATTCCCAGCTCAATGATTTCGTCAGGCTGCGCAAGGCGGACCGGCAGATCATTATGGTGACGCACAATGCCAACCTCGTCGTGGGAACGGATGCTGAATGCGTGATCGTATCTAACCAGAGTGGGCAGCGCTCGGGCATTGAGAACAGTGAATTCCGGTTTGAATATTATACCGGCTCACTGGAATGCTCGTTCACTTCACAGGACGATTCCGGCCGTCTGCATACCCGGGGTATCAGAGAACACGTTTGTGAAATTCTGGAAGGCGGGATCCAGGCCTTTAAGGAAAGGGAACGCAAGTACGGCCTTTAGACTAAAACAACGCTTCAGTTCTTGCCGTACGCTGGGCATCGGCAAGAACTGACCATATTTCTGCTCTTCTATTATCATCCTGATCCGAACCTCAATAACCCGGAAGGTATCCGGGTCAAAAAGGGCCAGTAAAGATATGGGAACCTAGAGAATGGCGATGGAATTATCATTGCCGATGGTAAGTACCGTCTGACCCTCCTTCACAATCCGGATGAACTCATTTTTTTCGAGGATCCTGATTAACCTGCTGATACCTTTACCACCCCGTGAAACCTTAATCTGCGCCTTAATTTTTTCCGGGGCGATGTAGCTGTTCAGTCCGTCCACCGAGCACAGGGCATAGAAACGCAGATTTCCTGAATGACTCAGGAAATTAGCCTTCCGGTCGGGACTCATCCAGCCTATCATTTCCAGAATGTCATCATAGTGTTTCCTCAGAAGACTGCAGCTGGCTTGCGTACCGTATACTGGTTTGGAGTAATCCGTTTTCCCGGTAACGGGATCGCGTTGGTGAAATTTCCACACAGCTTCATGGTGCGACAGCCGGTTTCTCAGTTCTTTTATTTGAAAGAACGCTTTACAAATATCTGTCCGAGTAAAACCTGCGGGGGCGTTCGGGAACACATGCGAAGTCAGGGCCGGCCAGAGTAATCGATCGCTCTGGTTATCTTCATACATGTCTGTCAGCAACGTGGTCCAGAACCCAAACGTAAGACCTGAGATAATCCGGTCTGGCGTTGGTTTTTTACCTTCCTTACTAATCTGGGACTTAGCCATGGCTACCTGGTTTTCTTCTGACAATGTTCGCGCCAGGAGCCTGTTACCCCATCTGTCCACTTTATAGCCTGCCGCATCCTGGCGATCTCTTGGCGTCCTGGCTCGCTGGTAACGTTCAGCCGGATTAATACGGGTATCCCCCATGTATTTAGGGAGACTGGTAACCCAGTTTGCGTTTGTGTCCCACAGGCCTTTCGCCCCGGCAGGCGGGAAAGACTGTATAGCGGTATTCAACGCATTACGGAGCGTGACTTCAAGGCACTGCATGGCAGGGAGTAGAGCCCCTGCCAACGCCTTATTCCAGTGATATGCAGCCATGACCTGAGAGGGTTTAACCTTCAGATTCTTTTTATATATATCCAGCCTCTCTGTCGTTATGTAGCGTTGTGCTGTCATTGTTCTTTCCCAGAAAACGTTTGACATACGTGGTATATGTCTGGCCTAATAGTCACATCAAGGCGGAGTCGCCTCCTCTGGAGGTCTCTCGCGGAAAAAGTAGTCTGGAAAAGCCATCCTTCGGGGTGGCTTTTCTCGTTTCAGAGTCCGGTTATTGGCAACAGGGATTTCGCGATTCTGATCTCATTAATCTCCTTGTAATACTCCTCCTGCCCGATAACAAACCAGAGAGAAGTATAGAACTGGGCGATGGTCAGTCCGTCCCGTCCGGCCACTTCACAGAACAGAGCCATTATCATCGAAATTCCTTTAGGCAGAAAAGGGATCATACCGTAACGAAGCTGTCGTGCACGAAGCTCGAGATAAGGAATATTATTCATCATTATACGCTTGAGATCGTCTTCATTATTAAGTTCGAGGATACGACAGTATTCCCGGTTATAGATCGGGACAAGATCGCTTTCAAAGCTCTGAGAAGTGATCTCCCGTTCAGTCAGTCGGGCAACCTCCTTGTCCATCAAGGCAACCAGTTCGCTGGTACGCACAAAATTTCCCAACAGATCGCCGAATGTGGCTGTCAGTAGCTCAAGCACAAGATCGTTCTTGGATTTACCTGTCAGTCGGGCCTGCTCTGTAATAGCAGCATCGACATCAGAAGGTATTTTTCGCAGCGTCATCACCCGATTTGTTTCTTCCTGGCATTTATTCATTACCTCCCCCATCATTGCAACCATAACTAACATTAGAAATGAACTGGCATCATTTATCTCATGCAAAGCCAGTTGAAGTCAATTAATGTGATTTGTAATCAATTTATAATTATGATGCAAAATATCAGTATGTGACATTTCATGATTTGTTCTATTTTCACCTCAGATCCGATTTCTGGTGGTTCCGGATCTTCCGGAACAGCCCCGGCGCGCAGCGGCGCAGAAACACAAGATGTGCCACGCCGTCAGCTGAGTTCTAATCTATATATTGTGTTATCGTCCTGCCCCGTGACCGGCCGCTCAGCACCGGTAAAGGGCGGTGTGGTTATTCCGTGGGCGTGGTACACTTCCGGAAACTTCGTAAAGCGCGAAAAGTCGGATCCGGACGGAACGGCCGTCCTGTAATTTAACGGCGTGGCTGTATGGCTGCTTGTTATCTCTAAGGTGATTATTTTGTATGTGAATTTCACGAAGTGAAATTAATGGCGACATAACAGTATGTTTCAGGCGGGCGTGAGTCAGCTGCATCCTTACGCTATACTGATATGCATATCATCAGTATGTATTCCGGAGTGCATTATGAAGCAGCGCATCACTGTCACCATAGACAGCGACAGTTATCAGTTACTGAAATCCGCAGACGTCAATATCTCCGCCCTGGTGAACAGGGCCATGCAGAATGAGGCCCGTCGTCTGCGTTCCGAACGCTGGCAGGCTGAAAATCAGGAAGGGATGGCCGAGGTTGCCCGCTTTATTGAGATGAACGGTTCATTCGCCGACGAAAACAGGGACTGGTGAGATGCAGTTTAAGGTTTATGCCTATAAAAGAGAGAGCCGCTATCGTCTGTTCGTGGATGTGCAGAGTGACATCATCGATACCCCCGGGCGACGGATGGTGATCCCGCTGGCCAGCGCCCGGCTGCTGTCGGATAAGGTTTCCTGTGAACTCTATCCGGTGGTGCACATCGGGGATGAAAGCTACCGCCTGATGACCACGGACATGGCCAGCGTCACGTCCTCCGTCACCGGGGAGGAAGTGGCCGATCTCAGCCACCGGGAAAATGACATCAAAAATGCGATAAACCTGATGTTCTGGGGAATTTGACAGCCTCCCCGCCCTGAAAGACATCGAGGATGTCAAAACGAAGCATTGCCGCAGAGCTTAACCCTCAGCATGAACTGCCCTCCGGAGCGGATGCCCTGCAGGCTTTCGCGGGGTCAGCTTAAACGAACGGTTCACACAAACACCCTTAAGTCAGTAAAAGGAAACCAGATGAACAGAACTGATGGCGAACCAGAGACAGACGTGATGGCCACCGCTTTCAGCACCATGCGCAAGTACGGCATGAATATCATCACCGCCACGCAGCATATGGATATTAATGCTTACGTGAAATCCGATCCGCGGATGCCGAGAACGCGGCTGCGTCGTTACCTGGGACAGTACGGCCTGCGCGGTGAGGCCCTGAGCGCGGAGGTAAGACGTATCGTCGCTGGCCCTGAACGACCAGATAACACGCTGAAAGCCGGAATCTTCTATACGTGGCCCTATGGCTGGGAGCCTGCGGATTTCACGCCAGTGATGAGGCGCATTTTCAAGGGAAAGCGCACCCGCCATGTGATGTTGTTTGATGAACTGCCTCAGCTGTTTGGCAAGAATGACTATTGAACCGGATACTATTTTTGAGGCGAGGTATGGGTACACCAACATTTAGCTCATTTAACGATGTGGTCCGGGAGCTTGAGGATGTATATGGCCACCAGGAGCTGTGGCTTTATTCTGGCCTTAATGAGGACAGCCCCATCGAGACAGCCCGCAGGCGTCAGAAATGGCGATCTCCAAAAATTCTCAAACGAAACGGCAGAATGGTGGCAGAACAATCAGGCCAGCCTGATTTCTGGGTGCTCACGGGTGACTACCATCTGCCGCAGTCTGAACACAGCGCTCCGCCGTGGAAAGCCTGCCTCATCAATAAGGTCTTTAAAGTGTATTGTTCACTTCACTGTTAGGGAAAAAAACATGACCGACTGTGTTACCCGGACTGGTGACGACAAAACAATGTGGCTCGTGACATTGCCGGAGATCATTACAAATAACAGTACCCGCCAGGAGGAAAATCTGGTCGTTATTCTGAGCAGGGAGGAATCGTGGGGGCCAACTTCTGACCATTTTCCCGACGGATTGTACCGGGTCTCCTGCATAATGACACTGTACCTTGCCGATACCGAACTGACGAAGACTCAGACTTTCACTGCAATCTACTGGCCTCAACAGAAGGCCCTGCATCTGTTTACAGATGAGTTCAGACTGGAACGCCGCCTGCAGGGACTCGGCCTGGGTAGCTGGATCACGCAGCAGTTTGTTCTCTGGGCCAGAGGCCTTCCGCCAGCAACCCTGGTTTTGCCGATTGAAATTTCCCGGGTTGATGAAGAAAACGAAGAAAACAAGATCCGGAGGGACAGGCTGTGGCACGCAATGGGTTTCCGGTTCCCGGCGGGGGAAACCAGCTCAATGCCGCTGCGGGCAGACGAACTGCAGTTGCCACGGGGCAGGTGCTCAACGCTCCGGGTGGAGCCCCTGGTATCCGCGGTACGCCGGCTGGAAGACTGTTATCGCGGGCTGCAGGAAAAAATCGTGCAGCTCGAAGGCAAAAAACGGTCGCAAAAACAGTTAATTACTTCACTTAAGAATCGTCCATTTTATCATCTGTTGCACAGGAAAGAGGGCCAGCTCCCGGACGAGAAATGTGACGCCCTGCCGCTGCGGGCAGAAAAACTGTCTCTGCCGCAGAGCGGGGATTCAGACCTGGAGGTGGCGCAACGGGCAACCGGGGTCATCCGGCTGGCTACCCTGTGTGCTCAGTCGCAGAAAAGAATCCTGGAGCTGGAAAGGGAGCTTGCCTCGCAAAGTGAGGAGCTCGTTGACCTGCAGGCACATCCCTTTTTTAACCTGCGGGATAAATACCGCGGCCAGATCCTGTTCTGGGGATGGGGGATGGGTTTTCTGTGCTTTATCTACTGGATGTTGGTGTCATGAATGTTCCCGTTCCATAGCCACCCACTGAAGAGGAGTGAAACCTGTGCCCGAAAATATCGTGTCTACCGTCATTGACGGGGTAGTTTTGTTTGTGACTTCGTCTGTTTTCTGGCTGGCCGTCGCTGGCTGGTTAGTCATCCTGACTCCGGTAATATTACGAAGAAAATTCTCGGCAAAGAAAAAAATTAACAGAAATTATGAATAACCTGGTTCCAGTTGGATCTCCGGCATCTCCCGGAACATTGCTCCCGGTGGCCATCGATTACCCTGCCGCCCTCGCCCTGCGCCAGATGGCGCTCGTGCAGGATGAACTGCCGAAATACCTGCTGGCGCCGGAAGTCAGCGCCCTGCTCCATTACGTGCCGGATCTTCACCGCAAGATGCTGCTGGCGACGCTGTGGAACACCGGCGCGCGCATTAATGAAGCGCTCGCGCTGACCCGGGGGGATTTTTCGCTGGTGCCGCCGTATCCGTTCGTGCAGCTGGCCACGCTCAAGCAGCGCACCGAGAAAGCGGCCAGGACGGCAGGTCGTGCCCCCGCAGGCAGTCAGGTCCATCGTCTGGTTCCCCTTTCCGATCACCACTATGTCAGCCAGCTGCAGATGATGGTGGCCACCCTGAAAATTCCGCTGGAAAGACGAAACAAGCGCACCGGCAGAATGGAGAAGGCACGTATCTGGGAGATCACAGACCGTACCGTGCGCACCTGGCTTAGCGAAGCGGTGGAGGCCGCAGCGGCCGACGGGGTGACGTTCTCAGTACCGGTTACCCCCCATACGTTCCGTCACTCCTACGCGATGCATATGCTGTACGCCGGCATACCTCTGAAGGTTTTGCAGAGCCTGATGGGCCACAAATCGATCAGTTCCACGGAGGTCTATACGAAGGTGTTTGCGCTCGATGTCGCGGCACGGCACCGGGTGCAGTTTGCTATGCCGGAAGCTGAAGCTGTTGCGTTGATAAAAAAGTTAACCCCAAACCAATCTACATAGGTCAACTATGGGTAATACCCCAGGTTTCGACCTAAAGTAGTTCTTGTGTGGGAAACAGTCCAAGCTTAATGGGGGCTTATCCAGCCTCACTTTTTACAGCTTTCAATCACATTAATTATGTTCAGAAAGGCCCTCATTGCCCTAAAGAAAAAAAATGCAGCCATGAAAATAAGGAATAATTGAGATACAACTCCTGCTAAATCATGGTTGCTACCAGCCACTGATAGCAACGTAAATAGTAATGCAAGCGAAAAATGTAAGGCGATTGTAGTATTTGAATTCATGTATATCCCCTTATGTATAGGACTGAGGCCATCCGCAAATTTTCACTATCGCGAAGTTGTTGCCTCGATATAAAAGGTGTTACCACCCTGAACAAGATAACAAGATAACAAGATAACAAGATAAAAAGATAACAATATAAAAAGATAAAAAGATAGCTAGATAAC
>OKAZ01000076.1_pt1 | contig 13688 bp, 9 predicted proteins | sample 1610571 | NCBI WGS metagenome assembly OKAZ01 (sample SAMN04436663, study PRJEB24849) | human gut metagenome | biome: human gut; feature: NICU; material: stool | host: Homo sapiens | place: USA: Saint Louis, MO | collected 2010-06-02 | reverse complement strand
ATGCGCACGTAAGCGACAGCATGCAGGATGAGGTCTTCCGCCGCGCCGCCCGCCAGCTGATGCTCGACGAACAGGCCCCGACGCTGACCATTACCGGCGTCGACCTGGCGGCCTATGCCGACAGCTTAATCGCGCGCTTCAGCAACCCGGCGCTCAAACACCGTACCTGGCAAATCGCCATGGACGGCAGCCAGAAGCTACCCCAGCGCATGCTCGACGGTATTCGCGTGCATCTTGAGCGCGGCAGCCGCTGGCCGCTGCTGGCCCTCGGCGTGGCCGGCTGGATGCGCTACGTCAGCGGCACGGATGATGCTGGTCAGACCATCGACGTGCGCGATCCGCTGGTAGACAAGATCCAGCAGCGGGTGGCGCAGAGCGATGAGCAGCAGCGTGTTGACGCCCTGCTGGGTCTGGAGGAAATATTTGGCCGCGACCTGCCGCGCAACGCCCTGTTTGTCGCCGGGATCCGCGCCGCCTGGCAGCAGCTGGCGATGCACGGCGCCCGCGAGGCAGTTGCCCGCGCGCTCGATTCTTAACAATATTTGCGCTTATGCGGACAGAATTCCCTTCTGTCCGCCTCAGGACTTCTCTTTTCCCTCTTTTTTCGTCAGGATAGGCATAACTGTTACAACATTACATTTATCCTGGAGAAAAGAGTGACCAGAACCAATTTGATCACCGGCTTTCTCGGCAGCGGTAAGACGACCTCGATTCTTCATCTGCTGGCGCAGAAGCCTGCGGATGAAAAATGGGCCGTACTGGTTAACGAGTTTGGCGAAGTCGGGATAGACGGCGCGCTGCTGGCCGACAGCGGCGCCCTGCTCAAAGAGATCCCCGGCGGCTGCATGTGCTGTGTCAATGGCCTGCCAATGCAGGTCGGGCTGAACACCCTGCTGCGCAAGGGGAAACCCGATCGTCTGTTGATCGAACCTACCGGACTTGGCCATCCAAAGCAGATCCTCGATATTCTCACCGCGGCGGTGTATGAACCCTGGATCGATCTGCGCGCGACCCTGTGCATCCTCGATCCGCGTCAGTTACTGGACGAGAAAGCGGTCAACAACGACAACTTTCGCGACCAGCTGGCGGCGGCGGATATCATCGTGGCCAATAAAAGCGATCGGGAAACGCCCGAAAGCGCTCAGGCGTTTGCCGACTGGTGGCAACGCTGGGGTGGCGAGCGCCGCCAGGTGTCGGCGATCCAGGGGAATATCGACCTCGCCCTGCTTGATGAACCCCGGCGCAACACCGCCCCACTGCCGGCGAGCGCGGAGCACGCCCATCGCCATCCTCCAACAGCCGGTCTCGCCGCCCTTAGCCTGGCGGAACACCAGCGCTGGCGCCGCCACCTTAACAGCGGCCAGGGCTATCAGGCCTGCGGTTGGATCTTCGACGCGGAAACGGTCTTTGACACCATCGCCCTGCTGGAGTGGGCCCGGCTGGCGCCGGTGGCGCGCGTCAAAGGTGTGCTGCGCATTGCCGAAGGGGCGGTGCGGATCAACCGCCAGGGTGAGGATCTGCATATCGAGACCCTCAGCGTCGCCCCGCCCGATAGCCGCATCGAGCTTATCTCCGCTAATGAAGCCGACTGGAATGCGCTCCAGACCTCATTGTTGAGGCTTCGTTTAAGTTAAGGCGGCTAAGGTTGCCGCCGACTGTCACAAAATCGCAATGGCTATGATGAAAAACCGAATTCCTTTAATCTTGCTGCTAAACATCGCGGGTGTGGCGCTATTTTGCTCCTGGTATCTGCCAGCCAACCACGGCGCGTGGGCGCCTGTTGACTCCGCGATCTTCCATTTCTTTAACCATGGCGTCAGCGTCAGCCGCGCTTACGCCTGGCTGCTGGCGATCATCAACAATCGCGCCTTCGACGCCTGCTCGCTGCTGGCGATGGGGTGCCTGATGCTTAGCTACTGGCTCAAGGCGCCGGCGGCAGGCCGTCGTCAGATCGCCATTATGGGCCTGGTGATGCTGCTGGCGGCGGTGATCATCAACCAGCTGGCGCAGCACCTGATGCCGGTTCAGCGCGCCAGCCCGTCGCTGTTTTTCAGCGATGTGACCCGCGTCAGCGACGTCGTTAACTTCCCCACTAAGGATGCTTCCAAGGACAGCTTCCCCGGCGATCATGGGATGATGCTGCTGATCTTCGCGAGCTTTATGTGGCGCTATTTTGGTCGCCGCGCGCTGGCTGTGGCGCTGGTGATATTTGTGGTCTTTGCTTTCCCGCGGGTGATGATTGGCGCCCACTGGTTCAGCGATATTGCCGTCGGCTCGCTGACCGCCGTGCTGATTGGCGCGCCCTGGGTATTGATGACTCCCCTGAGCGATAAACTGATCGCCTTTTTCGATCGCTACTTACCCGGTGGAATATCAGCCAAATAATGTCTCCGGCAGTCGCCAGACTCATTATCTATAAGGGGACCTTTTGGGTCCCTTTTTTTCAATTGTCCTTTTTTTCTACATCACGTTCATCTTCTTGTCACATTAATCCCGTGACAAATGAAGGAATTGTCTGTTTTTTGCCCGATATTGTCGCTATTTTGGCCTTTCCCGATGATTCACTTTTTGTCACCAAAATACTTATAAGAAATCGCGCAAAACCGCTCGCCATGCGGCGTTTGATAGGGTAATCTCGTTCTCGTTTTGCCTTTTCCGCAACATTAATTCAAGGCGTGAATAAAATTGTGCGTGACTGCACAAATTTAAGCTTAAGGAATTGTCTCATTGCGGATGGGTATTTAGGCTCTAACACGTTTGGCATTTTTTATAACGACATTGTCGTTATGGACAACATGGAATAATAAACATCATGGTCAAATCTCAGCCGATTTTGAGATACATCTTGCGGGTAGCCCCCGCGATTGCAGTAGCGGTTCTGCTTTCCGCGTGTAGTTCAACAAGTACCGCCAGGAATATGCATTCTGAGACGCATGCTGTGGGTAGTGGCGATTTATCATCACTGCAAGCCTCTCAGGATGAATTTGAAACGATGGTCCGTAACCTGGACGTGAAGTCCCGTTTAATGGATCAGTATGCCAGCTGGAAAGGCGTGCGTTACCGCCTCGGCGGCAGCACCCGCAAAGGTATCGACTGCTCGGCGTTCGTGCAGCGCACCTTCCGCGAACAATTTGGTCTGGAACTGCCGCGTTCAACTTCTGAACAGCAGGAAACCGGAAAATCGATTTCCCGTACCCAGCTGCGTACCGGCGATCTGGTTCTGTTCCGTGCCGGTTCTACCGGCCGCCATGTAGGGATCTACCTCGGCAACAACCAGTTTGTTCACGCCTCTACCAGCAGCGGGGTGACTATCTCCAGCATGGATGAGCCATACTGGAAAAAGCGCTACAACGAAGCGCGTCGAGTCCTGAGCCGCTCGTAAACTGTCCTCTACCGCCGCCGGTTATCCCTTGGCTGGAAGCGGGATAAAAAACACTGCCCCGGCAGTGTTTTTTTTTGCCACCTGATTCTGAACGACGCAAAATAAGCTATGTCTTTTAAGTGGGAATGAGAAAAACGACGACTGACAACCCGTTGCTGCGCATCAATAACACGGAAAGACTATAGCTATGCTGACTCGCTACTTTTCGCCCCAGCGTAAAACCTGGATAACCAGCTTGTGCGTGGGAGTTATCGTCGCGCTACTGGCCGGCAGCATTCAGTTTATGGTGATTTACCATAACCGGGCGGAGCGTTTCGACGCCATTATCAACAACGTTAATACCTATCTGAAGAGCTACTTTCACGACCTGCGGCAGACCATCGACGGCCTGCAGCCGCTGGTGGACCAGCCCTGCGAGAATATTGACTCCGGGCTCACCTCCCATGCCGCTTTCAGCCCTAACGTCCGCGCCTTTCTGCTGGTCAAAAACGGCGTGGCCTTTTGCTCCTCGGCAACCGGCGCCATGGATACCCCCCTCACCCAGCTGATCCCGGCCATTGATATCCGCAAACCCCTTGATATGGCCATTTTGCCGGGCACGCCGATGATGCCGAAGAGCGCGGCGCTGGCGTTGTGGGTAGGAAAACCTGGTGATAAAAACAGCGGCATTTTCGTGTCGATTAACGCCAATCTCACACCGTATATCCTCTATTCTGCACGGCAGAATGATTTCAGCGGCATTGCGCTGGCCATCGATCACACCGCCATCTCCACCTTCAGTAACCGGCTGGTGGATCCGCAAACGCTGCATGACGCGCCGATCCGCCAGACACAGATCGAGGGTTTACCGCTGAAGGTCTACCTGTATGCCAACAGCTGGCTGGCGGAAAATACGCAGTTTGCTCTGCTGCTCGGGGTGGTGTGCGGCCTGCTGGCGGGGCTGCTCTGCTATTACGTGCTGACGATCAAATCCGATCCGCGAAAATCCATTCTCCTGGGGATCAAAAACAACCAGTTCTACATCGTCTATCAGCCGGTGGTGAATGCTCAGACCTTGCGGATCATGGGCGTGGAGGTTCTGATGCGCTGGCGCCATCCGGTGGTGGGCGAAATCCCGCCTGACATCTTTATTAACCTCGCGGAAACCCAGCAGATGATCGTGCCGCTGACCGATCACCTGCTGGCGCTGATCGCCCGCGACGCGCCGGCGCTGCAGCGTATTCTGCCGCGCGGCGTCAAGCTGGGGCTGAATATTTCCCCTGCGCATCTGCAGGCCGACAGCTTCCGCGACGATATGCTGCGCTTCACCGCCGCCCTGCCCGCCGGCCATTTTCACGTGGTGCTGGAGGTGACCGAGCGGGCGATGATTGATAAAGAAAAATCGATGGCTAACTTCGCCTGGCTCCACCGCCAGGGATTCGAAATCGCGATTGATGATTTTGGCACCGGGCATAGCGCGCTGATCTATCTTGAGCGCTATAACTTCGACTATCTGAAGATCGATCGCGGCTTTGTGCAGGCGATTGGCACCGAAACTGTTACCTCGCCGGTGCTGGATGCGGTGCTGACCCTCAGCCGCCGGCTGAAATTAATGACCATCGCCGAAGGGGTGGAGACCCAGGAGCAGGCGGAGTGGCTCCGCGCTCAGGGGGTTCATTTCCTGCAGGGGTACTGGATCAGCCGGCCGCTGTCGCTGGCGGCGCTGATGGCCGCGCACGATGAACCCGCGAATTATTTCACAACGCGTTAAGTCTCTCTTATGATGCGGGAACAGAAGTCGGCCACGGGGGCCGGCTATGACAGGGTATTCTGCCGCCTATGTATGCGCGACTTTTTCTGCTTCTGCTTGCTCTGTTTAGCCTGAGCGCTAACGCGCAATCCATTCAGGAAAGCGTCGCCTTCGCGATTATCGGCGAGCCCAAATACGCCGCCGGTTTCAGCCATTTTGATTATGTCAGTCCACAGGCGCCGAAAGGCGGTACCCTCACCCTGGCGGCAATCGGCACCTTCGACAACTTCAACCGCTACGCGCTGCGCGGCAATCCCGCGGTACGAACTGAGGCGCTCTACGATCCCCTGTTCACCACTTCGGATGATGAGCCCGGGAGCTATTATCCGCTGATTGCCGAGCGGGCGCGCTACGCCGGGGACTATTCATGGATGGAGATCGCTCTCAACCCCCGCGCCCGTTTTCACGACGGCACGCCAATCACCGCCCAGGATGTCGCTTTTACCTTCAAGAAGTTTATGACCGAAGGGGTGCCGCAGTTCCGCCTCTTTTATAAAGGCACCACCGTGAAGGCCATCGCGCCGTTGACTGTGCGTATCGACCTCGGCCAGCCCGGTAAAGAGAATATGCTGAGCCTGCTGAGCCTACCGGTGATGCCCGAGGCGTTCTGGCGCCATCACAAACTTAGCGACCCGCTGTCAAAGCCGCCGCTGGCCAGCGGACCCTATCGCATCAGCGCCTGGCGGATGGGACAGTATATTACCTATTCCCGGGTCGCCGACTACTGGGCGGCCGACCTGCCGGTCAACCGCGGTCGCTGGAACTTCGATACGCTGCGCTATGACTATTATCTTGACGACAACGTCGCTTTTGAAGCCTTTAAAGCCGGGGCCGTTGACCGCCGGGAAGAGACAGTCGCCAAAAACTGGGCTACCCGCTACGTTGGCCGCAACTTCAGCCGCGGCTATATCATCAAAGAGGAGTATGCCAACACCTCGGCGCAGGATACCCAGTGGCTGGCGTTCAATATCCAGCGCCCGGTATTCGCCGATCGCCGGGTGCGGGAGGCCATTACCCTGGCGTTTGATTTTGAATGGATGAACAAAGCGCTGTTCTACAGCGCCTATCAGCGCGCCAATAGCTATTTCCAGAACACCGAATATGCCGCCCGCAGCCTGCCCGACGCGGCCGAACTGGCCCTGCTGACGCCGATGAAAAACGAACTGCCCCCCGAGCTCTTCAGCCAGGTTTACCAGCCGCCGGTCTCCCGCGGCGATGGCTTTGACCGCGCCAACTTACTCAAAGCCGACGCCCTGCTCAACGCGGCAGGCTGGACGGTGAAGAACCAGCGCCGGGTTAACGCCGCCACCGGTAAGCCGCTGCGCTTTGAGCTGCTGATGCCGGCCGGAAGCAATGACCGCTGGGTGCTGCCGTTCCAGCACAACCTGCAGCGCCTGGGGATCGTCATGGATATTCGTCAGGTGGATAACTCGCAGTACAGCAACCGCCGCCGCAGCCGCGATTACGACATGATGCCAAGCCTGTGGCGTGCCATGCCCTGGCCGGGGACCGACCTGCAAATCTCCTGGGCGTCAGACTATATTCACTCCAGCTACAACGCGCCGGGGGTGCAGAGTCCGGTGGTAGATAAACTGATTGCGCAGATCCTGCAGTGGCAGGGTAATAAGCAGAAGCTGATCCCGCTCGGCCGGGCGCTGGACCGCGTCCTTACCTGGAATCACTATATGTTGCCGATGTGGTATATGGCGCAGGACCGCACCGCGTGGTGGAATAAATTCTCGTTCCCGAAAACCCGCCCCATTTATTCGTCCGGCCTTGATACCTGGTGGTATGACGCGAACAAAGCGGCCACCCTCCCCGCGGACAGACGCTAAGGACATACCATGGGCAGTTACCTGATCCGCCGTTTGCTGTTAGTGATCCCCACCCTGTGGGCCATCATCACCATTAACTTTTTTATTGTGCAGATCGCCCCCGGCGGCCCGGTCGACCAGGCCATCGCCGCCATCGAATTTGGTCAGCACGGCGGAATGCCAGGCGCCGGCGACGGCGGGATGGGCGCCAGCCATGCCCGCACCGGCGCCGGCAATATCAGCGAGGGGCACTATCGCGGCGGGCGCGGCCTCGATCCGGAAGTCATCGCCGAGATCACCCACCGCTACGGCTTCGACAAACCGCTGCACGAGCGCTACCTGAAGATGCTGGGCGATTATCTGCGCTTTGATTTTGGCGACAGCCTGTTTCGCAGCGCCTCCGTGCTGCAGCTGATTAAAGACAGCCTGCCGGTCTCGGTGAGCCTCGGGCTGTGGAGCACGCTGATCATCTATCTGGTCTCCATTCCGCTGGGCATCCGCAAAGCCGTCAGCAACGGCAGCCGCTTTGACCTCTGGAGCAGTACGCTGATTATCATTGGCTATGCGATCCCCGCCTTTCTGTTCGCCATCCTGCTGATCGTGATTTTTGCCGGCGGCAGCTATTTCGACCTTTTCCCGCTGCGCGGTCTGGTCTCGCCAAACTTCGACACCCTGCCGTGGTATGAAAAGATCCTCGACTATCTGTGGCACATCACCCTGCCGGTGCTGGCGACGGTGATCGGCGGCTTCGCCGCCCTGACCATGCTGACCAAAAACAGCTTCCTCGACGAGATCCGCAAACAGTATGTGGTTACCGCCCGCGCCAAAGGCGTCGGGGAGAAACAGATCCTCTGGGGACACGTGTTCCGCAACGCCATGCTGCTGGTGATCGCTGGTTTCCCGGCCACCTTTATCAGTATGTTCTTTACCGGCTCGCTGCTGATCGAAGTGATGTTCTCGTTGAATGGTCTGGGGCTGCTGGGCTATGAAGCGACGGTCTCCCGCGACTATCCGGTGATGTTCGGGACGCTCTATATTTTCACCCTGATCGGCCTGCTGCTTAATATCGTCAGCGATATCAGCTATACGCTGGTCGACCCGCGTATTGATTTTGAGGGCCGCTAATGTCGTTCTTCAGTCCCGTTAATCAGGCCCGCTGGGCGCGCTTTCGCCACAACCGTCGCGGTTACTGGTCGCTGTGGCTGTTTTTAATTCTCTTCCTCTGCAGCCTGGGGGCTGAGCTGCTGGCCAACGATCGGCCGCTGCTGGTGCAGTACCGGGGCCAGCTGTACGTCCCGGTATTAAAAAACTACACCGAGCAGACCTTCGGCGGCGCATTCGCCACCGCCGCTGACTATCAGGATCCGTGGCTGCAGCACCAGCTGGCCAGCCACGGCTGGGCGCTTTGGCCGCCGGTGCGCTTCGGCGCGACGACGATCAATTTTGCCAGCACGGTTCCTTTTCCCTCGCCGCCCTCGGCCAGCAACTGGCTCGGCACCGACGCCAACGGCGGCGATGTGCTGGCGCGGATCCTCTATGGGACGCGCATCTCGGTACTCTTTGGCCTGCTGCTGACGCTGTTCTCCAGCGTGCTGGGGGTGCTGGCCGGGGCGATCCAGGGTTATTACGGCGGTAAAATCGACCTCTGGGGGCAGCGTTTTATCGAAGTCTGGTCCGGCATGCCGACGCTGTTTCTGATCATTCTGCTCTCCAGCGTCGTGCAGCCGGGCTTCTGGTGGCTGTTGGCGATCACCGTCCTGTTTGGCTGGATGACACTGGTGGGCGTGGTGCGCGCTGAATTTCTCCGCACCCGCAACTACGACTACATCCGGGCGGCGCAGGCGTTAGGGGTCAGCGACCGGCAGATCATCCTGCGGCATATGCTGCCCAACGCGATGGTGGCGACCCTCACCTTCCTGCCTTTTATTCTCTGCAGCTCTATTACCACCCTGACGTCGCTGGATTTTCTCGGCTTCGGCCTGCCGCTTGGCTCGCCCTCACTCGGCGAGCTGCTCCTGCAGGGCAAAAACAACCTGCAGGCGCCCTGGCTGGGTATTGCCGCGTTTCTTTCCGTCGCCATGCTGCTGACGCTGCTGATTTTCATCGGTGAAGCGGTTCGCGACGCCTTTGACCCCAGTAAGGCGGTGTAATATGACCCACCCGCTGTTAGCTATCGACAATCTCTCTATCGCCTTTCGCCAGCAGGGCGAGACGCAGACCGTCGTGCATAATCTGTCGCTCGAAGTGGCGGGCGGCGAAACGCTGGCCCTGGTGGGAGAATCCGGCTCCGGTAAGAGCATCTCCGCCCTGTCGGTGCTGCGGCTGCTCCCTACCCCGCCGGCAAGCTACCCCAGCGGCGATATCCGTTTTCATGGCCAGTCGCTGCTGCATGCTGATGAGGCGACCCTGCGCGGCGTACGCGGCAACCGGATCGCGATGATCTTTCAGGAGCCGATGGTGTCGCTCAATCCCCTGCACACCCTGGAAAAACAGCTCTACGAGGTGCTGTCGTTACACCGGGGAATGCGCAAAGAGGCGGCGCGCGGGGAGATCCTCGACTGCCTGGAGCGCGTCGGGATCCGTCAGGCGCCGCGGCGGCTGGCGGACTATCCGCACCAGCTCTCCGGCGGCGAGCGCCAGCGGGTGATGATCGCCATGGCGCTGCTGACGCGCCCTGAGCTGCTGATCGCCGACGAGCCGACCACCGCCCTCGATGTGTCAGTGCAGGCGCAAATTCTGCAGCTGCTGCGCGAGCTGAAGCGGGAGCTGAACATGGGGATGCTGTTTATTACCCATAACCTGAGCATCGTCCGCCAGCTGGCTGACCGGGTGGCGGTAATGCAGAACGGCCGCTGCGTGGAGCACAATCACTGTCGGGCGCTGTTCAGCGCGCCGGCTCATCCCTACACCCAACGCCTGCTGGATAGCGAACCGGACGGTGAGCCGGTGCCGTTGGCCGTCGATGCCCCGGTGCTGCTGCAGGTGGACGATTTAAACGTGGCATTTCCTGTTCGCAAAGGGATCCTGCGCCGGGTTGTCGATCGCCATCGGGTGGTCAACAGCCTCAGTTTTCAGCTACGCGCCGGCGAGACGCTGGGGCTGGTGGGCGAATCGGGATCGGGGAAAAGCACCACCGGTCTGGCGCTGCTGCGCCTGATCTCATCCGAGGGCAGGATAACCTTTACCGGTCAGCCGATTCAGGGGCGTAACCGTCGACAGCTGCTGCCGCTGCGCCGACAAATGCAGGTGGTTTTTCAGGATCCGAACTCGTCGCTCAATCCGCGCCTGACGGCGCAGCAGATTATTGAAGAAGGATTGCGCGTCCATCAGCCGACGCTGACGGCAGTCGAACGCGAACAGGCGGTGATCCTTGCCATGCAGGAGGTCGGGCTCGATCCGGCCAGCCGCCAGCGCTACCCGGCGGCATTCTCCGGCGGCCAGCGCCAGCGTATCGCCATCGCCAGAGCGTTAATCGTCAAGCCGCAGCTGATCGTCCTCGACGAGCCGACTTCCTCGCTGGATAAAACCGTTCAGGCGCAGATCCTGAATCTGTTGAAAGCATTACAGCTGAAGCATCAGCTGGCCTATATTTTTATCAGCCATGATTTAGGCGTGGTGCGCGCGCTGTGTCACCAGGTGATGGTGCTGCGGCAGGGAGTGGTGGTTGAACAGGGCGAGTGCCAGTCCGTCTTCAGCGCGCCCCGGCATGAGTATACCCGCCAGCTGCTGGCGCTAAGCTGACGGTCAGAAAGGGTTATTGCCGGAGAAGGGCTCGGCGATCGCCACGCCAAAATTTTTCAGACGACAGGTGGCGGCAAACTCATCCTGCAGATTAACGAACAGGCAGGGTTCGCCTTCGCACTCAAGAACGGAACAGTCGACTTCGATGTCGCTTAACGCCTGGCTGAGCTTATGCATCACCGGCCAGGCTTTTTCACCGTCCGGACTCAGCAGTTTCAGGGCGACGAGACTGTTTTCGTTCTGCGCGCCGTTTTGCGGAATCGGTTCAACTCTGGAACCCGCAAAACCGGCCAGCCAGCGATAGCTCTGCGGCAGACGGTGTACGATAGAGAGTTGTTGTGTATTCACGTGGTTTCCCCGGAAGCAAAAGGCTTCACAATAAATTTACATCAATATTAACACACTGTTGACAAATAGTCCTGCTCAGACGCAGAAAACGTTTACAGCCGCGTCGGACCAGGGTTAAGCGCTTATATTCCAGCGTGTTATTTTTTAACCCGGCAAGCCGATTGGCGCTATATGTACCCGTTTCTGTGATCCAAAACAACTTTTTTATCGCAACAATGCGACTTTTTACACTAATTGATTTTACATAAAGGAAACAAATCACAGAACCCAGAAGCCCATGGCGGTTGACCTGCATCAAGACAGGGGCGATTTCGCCCCTGAAAATGTGACCTAGCGTGCGATTTTTCGCCGGCGGGAAGCGTAAAGCGAGAAGAAAATAGAGCTGGTGGCGCAGAAGGCGATAGAGATCAGCATCGGCCAGGCGGTGGTAAAGGTCGCCATCGACAGTAGCGCGCCGATAATCGCCCCGATACCAAAGCGGAAAGTCCCCGCCAGCGACGAAGCGGTGCCCGCCATATGCGGAAACTCATCGAGGATCACCGCCATAGCGTTAGACGACACCATCGATACGCAGCCAACGAAGGCCGCCACGCCGATCACCAGCGACCAGAAACCGACGTCGAGCAGCGCGCAAACCACCATCCATACCGCCATGGCAAACTGGATCCACAGCCCGGCGCGGAACATGCGCAACGCCCCTACCCGCCGCACAAACCGGCTGTTGAACATGGTCATCAGGAACAAAAAGACAATGTTCAGCGCAAAATAGTAGCCAAAGTGCTGAGGCGCGACGTGGTTAATATTGATATAGACGAAAGGCCCGGCGCTAAGGAAAGAGAACATGCCCGCGAAGCTAAAGCCGCTCGCCAGCATATAGCTCAGGACCCGCTTATGGCGGAACAGGGTGGCAAAGTTACCCAGCGTGGTGCGCAGGTGGAACGGCTGACGCCTTTCAGCCGGTAGCGTTTCGCGGATAAACAGGCCGATCATCAGCGACGCCAGCAGGGCCACCAGGGCGAGGATCCAGAAAATGGCATGCCAGCTGAACCAGACCAGCACCGCCCCGCCGACCATCGGCGCCACCAGCGGCGCAATGGTCGTCACCAGCATGACAAACGACATCATCCGCGAAAACTCATCTTTCGGATAGATGTCGCGCATCAGGGCGTTAATCACCACGCTGGCCGCCGCGGCCGCCAGACCGTGGAAGAAGCGCATGGCGATCAGCATCTCGATGGTCTGCGACAGGGCGCAGGCCACCGCCGCCGCCGCGAAGACCAGCGTTCCGCCGAGGATCACCGGCTTGCGGCCGAGGCTGGCAGCCATCGGACCGTACAGCAGCTGACCCAACGCAAAGCCGAGGATATAGGTGCTGAGGGTCATCTGCGCGCTGCCGTCCGGCACGTGGTACTGGGCAGCGATCACCGGCAGGGCCGGGAGGTACATATCGATCGACAGCGGCATCAGCATGGCCAGCAGGCCAAGGATAAACACAATCCCCAGTGAAGAATTCTGCTTCAGCGTCACGTTTTACTCCGTGGCTGCGGGGCGCCCACGCTGGCGATTTCCGCTTCCGTCAGCGGACGATATTCACCCGGCGCCAGCGATTCATCCAGCTGGATGTCGCCGATGCGTTCCCGATGCAGGCCAACCACGTGGTTGCCCACGGCGGCGAACATGCGTTTCACCTGATGGTAGCGGCCTTCGCTGATGGTGAGGCGCACTTCGGTCGGAGTGATCACTTCCAGCACCGCCGGTTTGGTGAGATCTTTTTCGTTATGCAGCTGGACCCCTTTGGCGAACAGCTCCGCGGTCCCTTCCGCCAGCGGGCTTTCCAGCGCCACCAGATAGGTTTTTTCACAATGGTGGCGTGGCGAGGTAATGCGGTGCGACCACTGGCCGTCATCGGTCATCAGCACCAGTCCGGTGGTGTCGATATCCAGCCGTCCGGCGGCGTGCAGCTTATGCGCCACCGGCTCGTCGAGGAAATAAAGGATAGTCGGATGATCGGGATCGTCGGTGGAACAGACGTACCCTTGCGGCTTGTTGAGCATAAAATAGCGCGGGCCGTTCTGCTGGGTCAGCGTGTTCCCGTCATACTCCACCTCGTGCTCCGGCTGAAGCTTAAAGGAAGCATCTTTTACAATGTCGCCGTCCACGGTAACGCGGCTGCCGCGGATTTCACGCCCGGCAATAGCCCGGCTTACTCCATTCTGCTGAGCTATAAACTTATCAAGTCGCATGAGATTTTTTTAGCCTGTCAAAGTGCTGGAGCGGGCAAATCGCCCGAAAAAGAAGAATTTCACTGGCTAGTATAACGGGCTCTTAACACCACTCAAGGGAAAAGATTCATGGCATACTATTCGCGAGTTAATTAGCCCCGTGAATTCATGACTTTTACATTACGTCCTTACCAACAAGAAGCCGTCGATGCCACCCTCGCCTGGTTCCGTCGCCATACCGAGCCGGCGGCGATTGTCCTGCCCACCGGCGCGGGCAAAAGCCTGGTGATCGCCGAGCTTGCCCGCCTGGCCCGCGGCCGCGTGCTGGTGCTGGCCCACGTCAAAGAGCTGGTGGCGCAGAATCATGCCAAATACTGCGCCCTTGGCCTTGA
>OKAZ01000067.1_pt1 | contig 14131 bp, 11 predicted proteins | sample 1610571 | NCBI WGS metagenome assembly OKAZ01 (sample SAMN04436663, study PRJEB24849) | human gut metagenome | biome: human gut; feature: NICU; material: stool | host: Homo sapiens | place: USA: Saint Louis, MO | collected 2010-06-02 | reverse complement strand
GGCACATCTCCCGCCGGTGCAACGCCACAAATCCCTCCTGGGGATAGCATTCTTTCCCCAGCGGCAAGGTAATCGGCTTACCATCAAAATCCCAGAACAGCCTGCCAACGATGCCTCCGCCGTTCACCGCCGGCGAAACCTGGATGCGCATATCCTCATCCAGACCAATGGATCCTTTATCAAAAGCCTTATGGTGAATCGCGCAGAGCGCCAGGCCGTTAGGGATTTCGCAGGGGCCGCCGTGTTGCTTCCATTTGATATGAGCCGCTTCCAGGGCGACGGAGGTATTATCATGGCGCATATTGAAGCCGCAGATCGCGCACTCATAGTTATAGGCGCGCAGCACCTGCTGGCGAAAATGCGGGTCGCGCTCTTTACGGATCTGCTGCAGATCAAACCCCATCTCTTCTGCCAGCTCTTCCTGAATACTCTCCGGGAAATGCGCTTCGAGGATCTGATGGGCGAGGGTATTGATCAGCTTCTTATTTCTGTTGAGTAGTGCAAAATGCGGCTCATCGAAGCCGCCGGCGACCTGACAGAGCTCCAGCTCTTTGCCGGGCGGCTGTCGGCTGCCCTGGGTTGAACACTGTTCGCTGTTGTGCAGCTCCCAGAAGCCGTCGCCTTTCAGGCGCCAGAAGGGCATGTCCGGCCGGTACTGGCGGCGCTGCGGGCCAAAGCGTTCCAGCAGGCTATGCAGCTCATCGCGTATCTCTGAGGCGTAGTCGAACATCCGCGCATGGCCGCGCTGGTACTGTGAGAGGACGTACAGCAGCAGCAGTGGCTTATGCGGTGCACGCTGTTCGCCTTTGCGCCAGATGGTGATGTTCTCGATCGCGTGTTGCAGGGTCATGCTGGAGGGCATAGCGTGATATTGGCAGCTAAATAAATGCGATGATGCTCGCAAAATCCTTGCCGATCAACCTACCAGATGCGGCGATTCTACGTGGATCGCTATTTAACTATCACTGCCAGTTATTTGTTCGAAAAGCCCATAGCTTTCTATTTATACTCAAGCTTCGCGCCATCAGATAGCTATGTCTTATGAAAAAACTACCGGACCATTTATCCAGGGAATGCATCATCGCCGCCATTCGCGCTTACGATGCAGGCGTTGCGCATCAGTTTAAAAGCGCGCGTCTGTATGAGAGCGAGTTTGAGGGGCGTCGGTATCCTTCAAAAGCCATCGTCGGGTTAGCGGCCACGCTTGAGACGGGGACGGAATTTACCCCGGCGGATTTCAGCGGGGGGATTAAATCCAAATGCGTGCGTCTGTTACTGGAGCAAGGATTTACGATCGCGTCGCAGGGCGCTGGCGATGACGAGGTTGCGCGGTTCCCCGATGAGGGGCAGACGACCATGGAGTACGTGGAAGGGGCGGCGATGCAGGTGGTGGTCAATCGCTATGAGCGCGACCGTCAGGCTCGTCAGGCGGCGCTTCGCCTGCACGGCTGCCAGTGTAAGGTATGCGGTCTGGATATGGCCAGCCGCTATGGCGATATCGGCCAGGGCTTTATTCATATCCACCATCTCATTCCGCTGTCCGGGATAAAGCAGGACTACCGTCTGAACCCAGAAACCGATCTGATCCCGGTATGTCCCAACTGCCATGCAATGCTGCACCGGCGAGATCCGCCGTTTACTCCCGAAGAGCTGAAGGCCCGGCTGCGCCCTGCAGACTGACATCCGACAGCGCTCGCTTTCATTACATCAAACACACCACTAACCCCACGCTACCTTACCGGTAGCGTGGGCTCACACACCCTTACTTATCCCGCGTCTCGCCAGCCTCCCAGCTGTAGCTGCCATCGGCCGCTAACCTATCGCCCAGCTCCTGATACTCGAACTGATAAAACTCAGCCTGGGTACCGTACCCGGCGTAGTCTACCGCCGCCAGGCCGACGAACGCCCCGGTAAAGAACCCGCCATAGCTCTGCAACACATAGTCATCGGACAGCACTGCGGCATCCAGCTGGACCGGGATCTCGGTGAAGGTCACGCCATCGAAGCTGTATTCATAGCTGTAGGTCTGCTTGCGGACTTTGGTCCGGAACCAGACGTATTCCACGCCGTCCGGCACCTTGATGGCGTTATCTTTCAGGTACGATGTGTATTTCCCGCGGTTATTTTCGCCGACTTCGATGACCTTGACGTTAATTTCATTCCAGGTCAGGAAGACAAAGCTCCAGTGGCGGTCGTTATAGTAATTCGTTAACCCGGCCATCTGCTGATAGCTGAAGGGCTCGAATTTCACCTTCACCGCGGCGTCAAAATAGAAGGCCTGCCAGCGGCGGGCAATCAGCGACAGGTCATGCGTATTGGCTAACGAACCCTGGCCGATTAAGGTTAATTTGCCGTTGCCGGTAGTGCCCATTTTGGCCGTAAACGGCACCCGCAGGGTATTCCAGTTCGGGTCGAGCGCTGGCGACGTAAAGTCATCCTGCTGGCTATTATCGCTGGCGCTTTCGGTGAAGATGGCGTCTTTCGGCCCTTCGACGAAGGTTTTCCCGCCGTGACCGCCTTCAATACGTGGCCAGCCTTCGTCGTCCCAGTACACTTTCTGGATCGAGGTTTCCCGACCGAGGGTTGACCAGCCGCGCGGGTCGTAGATGGATTCCCCCGGGCGATTCCACGGCCGGGCGCAGAGCGAGGCGTAATACCATTCGCCTTCCGGGGTGGAGACCAGCGCGCCATGGCCCTGTTTCTGGATGTAGCTGTCCGGGGTATCGACGTTGGTTAAGAACACGTCGCCCGGCTCGGTTTCAAAGCTGTCGGCCTCGAGGGTTTTCGACCGCGCCACCACCTCCTGGTGGGTAAACACGGTGCCGCCCTGGGCGGCAAACAGATAGTAGTAGCCGTTCAGTTTATAGAGGTGCGGCCCCTCGACCAGCGCCACGGCGGTGCCGCGGTAGATGGTGCGCGCGGTTTCCGGCATTAACTTCAGCGTGTTGGTATCCAGCTCCGTTAAGGTAATGCCATCGAAGGGGTGATGGTACTCCCGGTGATCCCAGGTTTGCTGAACGATATATTTCCGGCCATCGTCGTCATGGAACAGCGAGGCGTCAAACCCGACGCCGTTCAGCTTGATCGGGTCGCTCCACGGGCCCCCAATATCCTTCGCGGTGGTCAGGTAGTTGGTCATGTCTTTAAAGGCGCCTTCGGTGACCTTCACATCGGTATACACCAGCCAGAATTGCCCATCGGCCCAGGAGAGCGCCGGCGCCCAAATGCCGCCGGAGGAGGGGTTGCCCTTCATATCCAGCAGGGTGGTGGTGGAGAGCGGCGAAGGCAGCAGGTTCCAGTTTTTCAGATCTTTCGACTCATGTAAACGCACGCCCGGAAACCACTCAAACGTCGAGTTGGCAATATAGTACGTATCCTCGACGCGAATAATACTGGGGTCGGCATTAAAGCCGCGTAATATCGGGTTTTGAATAAGTGACATTTCATTACACCTTTTAAAATGGAAAGTGACGAATCGGTCTGATTTATAATTTTTTTAACTACACGCGGATCTCATCCAGCTGACGGTTAATGTCGGTAACATGTTTATCGGAGATGGGATAAACCTGCATGATCACCATCGAAATAGCGGCCAGCGCAATCGGGATCCACACCGCGGTCATAATGATCCCGTCGATGGCGCTGGCGCTCTGCACGGCGCCGCTTTCATTAAATCCATACACCGCCAGCAGCCACAGCGGGATCGCGCCGCCGATGGTGAAGCCGATCTTGAAGAAGAGTCCCATAATGGCATTGATAATGGCGGCATTGCGTTTGCCAGATTTTAATTCGCCATACGCGATGACTTCCGGTACCAGCGCCCACATAAAGCCGGTGGCGGAGGTTAAGCCCCACTGTTTAATAAAGGTGGCGATATAGGCCAGCCACAGGGCGTCGTGCATCCCTTCGCGGGACCAGACGTAGGTCAGCAGTTCGCCGACGATGAACATGGCGAGGAACAGATGGAAGAAGCCTTTTTTACCAAAGATTTTTTTCAGTTTCGGCCAGAAAATCGGGAAGGCGATGCCGGGAATAGACGCGACGAGACCCACTGCGCCCATCCATTCGGAGTGGCCGACGACGTACTGGTTGAAGAAGCCGTTAACGGTGTTCATAAAGAACATGAAGGTAAAGGCCAGCATAAAGAACATGCCGAGAATAACCAGCGGGCGGTTATGTCTGAGCTCGTGGAAAAGGTCGGTGGTTTTGACGTTGGCGGTCTGCTCGGCGGTCGCGACAACGCGTTCTTTGGTGAATTTATAACAGATAAACAGGGCCACCGCGCCGATGATCATATAGATGGCGTACACGCCAAACCAGGCGTAGTAAGCCGACGGATCGGTATAGTTGCCCAGATTCAGCTCAAGGCCGAAAAAGCCGGTGTCTTTCAGGCTGCGATCTTTCGGCGCCGCCATCTGCACAAACATCGGGAACAGGGTATAGACCAGCAGGTTGGCGCTGTTGGCCAGCATCATACGGGTACTGGTCAGCTTATCGATCGATTCCGGGTCGCGGGTCAGCGAGGCATTCAGCGAGCCATAGGGAATATTAACTAAGGAATAAACCAGGTCCAGCGCCAGATAAATAATAAAGGCGAAAGCCACCGAACCTTTCACTCCGGGGATGGGCGCGAACAGTAATGCCGACAGGATCACCAGCGGCACGCCGGCTCGTAACAGCCAGGGACGATATTTTCCTGCTTTCGAGGTTCGTTTATCCACGTAGGTTCCGACCATCGGATCCCAAAACACATTAATGATACGGACAAAAAGAAAAATAAAGCCTGCCGTTGCCGTGCTGATGGTATTTACCGTCAGCATATGCAAAGCCAGAAAACCCCCAATGGTGCCGAAAACCAGGTTTTGCGCAAAGGCGCCCATGCCATAACCAATTCGTTCTCCGCGGGTTAATTTATGATATTCATCATGCCGACTGTGCATTATGTTTTTACTCATTCTAAGCAGACTCCGGTTTGTTTTGTGTAGGTGAAACACTTTCTGACACAGTTGACCTGGAAGAATCTATTACGTTTTTAAATTAAGTAATTATGTTTTTTTACTTCTGTGATCCTCGAAGCAAAGGCCTGTATCACCTGCGTTGAATCGTTATCCGCCGCTAATTTTCTGACAGATATGCAATGTGACAAAACCGGCATTTTAATTCGCTATGTTCACCTGAATTCCCCAGGAAGTGTACGCTATACGCGCGCGAAGCGAGATATTTAAAATAGTTTTATTTGCGAGATGGCTCACATTTGAGCATTTTCTCAATCGCTGAGTGAAATAACGTAATTGAGCAACCGACGATGAGAATACACGATGTGTCACAGTTGTTAATTTTCGGCTTCCTCAATTTCGGAGTTCATCATGCAAACTTATTTTGACCAGCTCGAACGCGTTCTTTTTGCCGGACCTAAAACCGATAATCCGCTGGCGTTTCGCCACTATAATCCGGATGAAATCGTGCTGGTAACACGCATGGCAGATCATCTGCGTTTTGCCGCCTGTTATTGGCATAACTTCTGCTGGAATGGCGCGGATATGTTTGGCGCCGGCTCGTTTGAGCGTCCCTGGCAGGCCGCGGGCGATGCGCTGGAAATGGCCAAACGCAAAGCGGACGTGGCGTTTGAATTTTTCTATAAGCTCAACGTGCCGTATTACTGCTTCCACGATGTCGACGTCTCGCCAGAAGGCGCGTCGCTGAAAGAGTATTTGCATAATTTCGCCGTGATGACCGAAGTGCTGGCGGAGAAACAGCAGCAAACCGGCGTGAAACTGCTGTGGGGCACCGCCAACTGCTTTACCCACCCGCGCTACGGCGCCGGGGCGGCGACCAACCCCGATCCGGAGGTGATTGCCTGGGCGGCCACGCAGGTGGTGACCGACATGAACGCCACCCACCAGCTCGGCGGCGAAAACTATGTGCTGTGGGGCGGCCGCGAAGGTTACGAGTCGCTGTTGAATACCGATCTGCGCCAGGAGCGCGAGCAGATTGGCCGCTTCCTGCAGATGGTGGTGGAGCACAAGCATAAGATTGGCTTTGGCGGCACGCTGCTTATCGAGCCGAAACCGCAGGAGCCCACCAAGCATCAATACGATTACGATGTCGCGACGGTGTATGGCTTCCTGAAGCAGTTTGGTCTGGAAAATGAGATCAAGGTGAACATTGAAGCCAACCACGCCACCCTGGCGGGGCACTCTTTCCATCATGAAATCGCCAGCGCCATCGCGCTGGGCATTTTCGGCTCCGTTGACGCCAACCGCGGCGATGCGCAGCTCGGCTGGGATACCGATCAGTTCCCGAACAGCGTGGAAGAAAATACTCTGGTGATGTACGAGATCCTCAAAGCCGGGGGATTCACCACCGGCGGCCTGAACTTTGACGCCAAAGTTCGCCGGCAAAGCACCGACAAATACGACATGTTCTATGGCCATATTGGCGCCATGGACGTGATGGCGCTGTCCCTCAAGCTGGCCGCGCGCATGATTGAGGATGGCAAGCTCGATCGGGCTCTGGCAAAACGCTATGCCGGCTGGCAGGGCGAGCTGGGGCAACAAATTATGGCCGGCCGCATGTCGCTGGATAATATTGCCCGGTACGCTGAGCAGCATAATCTGAATCCGCAGCATCACAGCGGGCGTCAGGAATTACTCGAAAATCTCGTCAATACCTATATCTTTGGTTAAATTTGGCTGATATGCCCCTGCGGGGGCATATATTCCGCCATCTGCCCGCTGCCAGGAAATAGCGTTTATTGGTTCGTGTTGTATTTATGCTGTCTGCGCCGCAAGGCTATCTGTTTGACTGTCTATAGATGAACAATCCGCTGTGCGGATGGTTCTGCTATTGTGCCACCTGTTTAATATTAGTGAAGGAGGAAGAGTCGCGATAATTGTGTAATGCCTCTGTGACCGTACAAAATAAAAAATAACTTGTTCTGATGATAGCGACATATTCTGTCAGCTCAGAATAGGCTGGTTATTGTCTGAATAAAATTAACCTATATTGAGAAACTCATGACAATGATAAAAAAACTTCCATTAACCATGGCGGTTATCGCCGCGTTTTTTCCGCTTACCTCTGTAATGGCGCAAGAATTTACTCAGGAACAGATCGACGCCATCGTCGCCAAGGCCGTTGATAAAGCGCTGGCCGAACGCCAGGCGAAAATCGACGCCGCGGCCGACAAAAAGGTCGACGTGATCACCAACCCGCAGACCACCGCCGCCTCGCCGGATATGGCCATTCCATTCGGCCTCAAGTTCAGCGGCTACGCCCGCTATGGCGCCCACTTCCAGACCGGCGACCAGAAATATGTCGGCGTCGACGGCTCCTATAACGGCGCCTCGGCGATCGGCCGCCTGGGCAACGAAAGCAACGGCGGCGAATTCCAGATCAGCAAGGCCTTCAAAAGCGCGCAGGGGGCTATCTGGGATCTTAACGTGATGTTCGACCACTGGAGCGACGAGGTTAACCTGAAGAAGGCCTACGTCGGCGTCACCAACGTGCTGGAATCCAACCCCAACGCCTATATCTGGGCCGGCCGCGACTTCCACCAGCGTCCGCAACAGGGGATCAACGACTACTTCTGGATGAACCACGACGGCCAGGGCGCCGGGGTGAAGAACTTTGATATCGGCGGCGTGCAGTTCGACGTGGCGGCGGTGTCGCAGGTGAAATCCTGTAGCCCGGAAGTGATGGCCGATGAAACCAACCCGTCGCGCATCACCTGTACCGGCAGCTCCGACACCGGCGACAACGGCCACTACGCGCTGACCACCAAAACCCACAACATCAAGGCCGGGCCGATCGACGTCGAGGTGTACGCCAACTACGGCTTTGACTCGAAGGCGGTGGACAGCGACGCGCGCCTCGAAGCCTGGCAGGGCGGCCTGGTGCTGAGCCACACCAACGACAGCGGGGTGAACAAGGTGATCCTGCGCTACTCCGACAACTCGGATAACAGCGTCTACAACAAAACCGACGACCTGACCACGGTCTACGCCAGCTTCGAGGGCAGCCATAAGTTCACCCAGCAGGCGCAGGTGGAATATCTGCTGGCCTTCCACGACTACGACAACGGCAGGGACAACACCGACAACCGTAAAAACTACGGCGCCATCGTGCGGCCGATGTATTTCTGGAACGACGTGCACTCCACCTGGCTGGAAGCGGGCTACCAGCGCGTGGACTACGACCAGGGCGGGGATAACCACGGCTGGAAGCTGACGCTGTCGCAGAACATCGCCATCGGCATGGGGCCGGAGTTCCGTCCGATGCTGCGCTTCTACGTGACCGGCGGCCAGGTGGACAACGAGCATACCGCGAAGGTCAACGGCACCAAAGACCAGCAGCTGGATTCGCTGAACGTCGGCGGGATGTTTGAGGCGTGGTTCTGATGCGATAGCGTTGTCGAAGGAGCGTTCCCGGCTGGCGCTACGCTTAGCCGGGCTACGACTGAGGAGGCCTGCCGGATCCCACCCCCAGGACCGGCAAGCAACAGCTCCGCCGGGCAGTCAGCCCCGTGCCCTGGTGGCGTCATCAATTCTTTATCTCTGGCTTAATCGGCGGGCGATACGCTCCAGCTTCATCATCAACAGCAGCGTGACGCCCACCAGCACGATGGTCAGCGCCGAGCCATCGGCTATATTACCGCGATCGGTCAGGCTGAAAATGGTCACCGGCAGCGTCGTCCAGCCCGGCGGATAGATCATCACCGTCGCCCCTAACTCTCCCATCGACAACGACAGGCTCAGCGCCAGCGCCGAGATCATCCATGGCGTCATCAGCGGCAGCGTCACATGGCGCAGGCGGTACCACGGTGAAGCGCCCAGGCTGGAGGCGACGTTTTCAATATCAGCGGAAATCCGCGCCAGGCCGGTCGTGACGTTGCTGAAGGTAAAGGCCGAGATCAGCACGAAATGCGCCGCCAGGACGATAAAGAAGGTGCCGTTCATCTGCAGCGGCCCCTGGCTGAAGGCCACCAGAATGCCCAGTCCCACGGAAACCGAGGGGATGGCGCTGGGCAGATAAAACATCAGCCCAAGATATTTCTGCAGCTTCGCGCCAGTCTGGCGCAGCGCCAGCGCCGCCCACATCCCGCACAGCAGCGCCAGCAGGCTGGCGCAGAAGCCCACCACCAGGCTGGAAAACAGCGAATCCCACGCCGCCCCGCGAAACGCGTTAACAAAGTGGGCAAAGGTAAAGCCGGTGGGCAGCAGGCCGTTCCATTGTTTACTCAGGCTGGAGAGTAAAATCACCGCCAGCGGCAGCAGGAAAACGCCGGCAAAAAGCGTCACCGCCAGCGCGCCCGCCGCCGCGCGGCCTTTACGCGACCAAATCAACATCGTTAACTCCTTACGCCAGTGCGCACCGCCGCCAGCCGATAGAGCATAAACAGCCCCAGCGACAGCAAAATATTGATCAGCGCAATCATGCAGGCCACGCTGTAATCCGACTCCAGAATCGCCTTGCTGTAGACCATCATCGGCAGGGTATTGACCCCTTTGGCGCCAATAAACAGCACGATACCGAACTCGTTAGTGGTCAATAACAGGCACAGGCTGCCCCCCGCCATCAGCGCCGGCAGCGCCGCCGGGAAGATAACCTGGGTCATCACCCGTAACGGATGAGCGCCGAGAATACTCGCCGCTTCCAGCTGGCTCTTATCTATCTGCCGCAGTCCCGCCATCAGCGGGCGCATCACCAGCGGCGTAAACACGGTAATCTCCGCCAGAATCACGCCGTTAATCGAATAGAGGAAGTCTACCGGCGGCAGTTCAAAAGCAAACAGCGCCATCAGGGTGCCGTTGAGCAGCCCCGCCGAGCCGTAAATAAAGGTGAACGCGAGAGTGATAAGAAAGGTCGGCAGCGCAATAAAAGTATCAATGACCCGGCCCACCAGTTGGCTGCCGGGGAACGGAATAAACACCAGAATCAGCGCCAGGACGCTGCCGAGCACCAGGCAGCCAAGGGTGGCGAACACCGCAATCTGTAAGGTATTGAGCAGCGCGCCAATAAAGCGCTTAGAGTCGATCACCTGCCAGAAGGTCTCGAGGCTCAGGTTGCCGCTGGCGTCGCGTAACGCCTGTTCGGCGATCAGCAGCAGCGGATAGAAAAACAGCGTCGCCAGCACCAGCAGCGGCAACGCCAGCCACAGGTAAGGGCGCAGGTTTCGCGCCGGACGCGCAAGCGTGAGGGTTTGCGCCATCATTGCACCTCGATCAGAACCGCATCGCCAGGTTCGAAGTAGAGCGCCAGCTTGTCCCCCGCGCGCGGCAGTGGGTTGACCTGAGTCATGACGATCCGCACCGCTTCGCCCGCGACGTCGCACAGCAGATGCGTCAGATCGCCCTGCCAGTGCACCGACGTCAGGGTGGCGTTGAGGCGATTACTGGTTGCCGATCGCGGCGCCAGGCTCATGTGCTGCGGGCGAATGCATAACAGCTTATTGTTGCCATGCAGGCCGCCCCGGCAGAAGGCGTTGACCAGGCCGCCGCCGCAGCTTACGTTCACCAGACCCGGCTCGGGGCTGTCTTTCAGCGCCGTCGCCTGCAGGATATTAGCGCGGCCGAGGAATTCGGCGCTAAAGCGGTTCGGCGGATAGTGGTACAGCTCGTGCGTTTCACCGTGGGCGATCAGCGACCCGTCTTTCATAATGCCGATTTTGTCCGCCAGGGTCAGCGCTTCGGTCTGATCGTGGGTAACGTAGAGGATGGTCAGCTCCGGCAGTTCGCGATGCAGGCGGGCAATCTCTTCCACCATGTTATGGCGAATTTGCGCGTCCAGCGCCGACAGTGGTTCATCAAGCAGTAACACCCGGGGACGCACGGCAATCGCGCGGGCTATCGCCACGCGCTGCTGCTGGCCGCCGGAAAGCTGATGCGGATAGCGGGTGGCGTAGTCCGCCATACCAACAATGTTTAAGGCTTCAGTCACCCGCCCGGCGATAAGCCCCCTGGGCTGCTTTTGCGCCCGCAGGCCGAAGGCGACGTTGTCTTCCACCTTCATATGGGGAAACAGCGCGTAGTTCTGCACCACCATCGCCAGCCCGCGCTGGTAAGGCGGTAGGTGGGTGACGTCCGTGTCACCGATCAGGATCCGCCCGCCAGCCGGTTGCACAAAACCGGCAATCGCCCGCAGCACGGTGGGTTTCCCGGAACCGGAAGGGCCAATCAGCGCCAGCACTTCACCGGGCTCAATGGTCAATGACAGCGGGTTTAAGACCACGTTGCCGTGGTAGGAAACGCGCAGCGAGTCCAGGGTGATCCCGGAGGTCCCCGCCAGCGACGGGGAAGAGATGACGGTGGTTTTCATTAACATCAGGCTTACTCGCTATCGGTCACTTTATGCCAGCGGGCGATATCCGCCGAGAGAGAAACCGCGACGTCGTCCCAGTTGGGTTCCCAGCGCTTCACGCCGTCGAGCGCCGCCTGCGCTGCCTTAAAGTTAGCGTCATCCGGCGCCACGTCGCTGCGCACCGGTAAGCCCCAGGAGCGCGCGCTGACGCTGGATTGCGCCGGTTTATCCAGCAGGAAATTAATCAGCTTCTTGCCGTTTTCGCTGTTCGGTCCGTTCTGCACCAGCCCGATGGTGTAGGGCAGCGCCAGCGCGCTGCGCTCGCCTTTGTCGTCCGCCGGCCAGAAGATTTTGACGTTCGGATTACGCGCCATCTGCGACAGGTTCATCTGCAGATCGCCGTTGGCGACGTACAGCTCGCCTTTGTTGACCAGCGCCGTCAGCTTGCCGGTGGAGGCCGATGGGCCGACGTTATTGGCCTGCAGCTTGCCCAGATACTCGAAGCCGGCATCTTTGCCGCCAAGGCTGTGGAAGGCCTGCAGCATCACCGCGGTGCCGTCCCCCGCCTGGCCCGGCGTGGAGTACTGCAGCTTATTCTTAAAGCGGCTATCCAGCAGATCCTGCCAGCTGGCCGGCGCGGTTTTCAGCAACTGGCCGTTATAGATGAAGGTCAGATAGTTGTTCACCAGCGGCGAATAGCGGTCATTGGCGCCGGGGATCTGCGCGCTGCCCTGTGGGGTAAAGGTGGCCAGCAGCTGCTCTTTCGCGGCGCGCTGGATAAACGGCGGCACCGTGACCAGCACATCGGCCTGCGGATTGGTGCGCTCCTTCGCCAGACGCTCGACGATCGCGCCAGAGCCGCCTTCCACATACTGCACTTTGATGCCCGTCGCTTTGGTGAAGGCGTCGAACTGGCTCTGATACCAGCTGTTATCGCCGTCATGCAGGCCGTCGGCGGAGTAAACCGTGACGACGCCGTCCGCCCAAACCGGGGAGCTGGTCAGCGCGAACAGGGACAGCAGAGCAAGTCGGGAGAGTTTCATCGTGTTAGCCTCATCGCAGTTAGTTGTTCTGGTGTAGACCAGATTTGCGTTCACGCTACCGAGGGTTTATGACAAAACGATGAAAGAAGTGTGTCGAAAGAGTTAAAGCGAAGGGGATACGTCGCCCCCGGTTAACGCTGACGCCACCGGGGATACGGGAAGGGTTAATACAATAAAATCAATGGGTATCGACTTCGATCCGCAGGCTGTCATGCCGCCAGTATTCGATATCATAATCAAGAATACGCCCGTGCTGATCGTAATTCAGCCTGCGCAGCAGCAGCGCCGGGCGCCCCTCCATCACCCCCAACGCCTCTGCGGCCTGCGGCGGCATGGAGGTGGGATAAAACGACAGATGCATACTGGTATAGATCAGGTCGTAGTGACTCTGATAAATCTCGGTCAGACTGCCATTGAGATCGTGGCGCAGCAGCTCCGGCACCCGGGCCGGCAGGCAGTGGTTTTCGCAATAGCACACCGGACGCCCGTCGGCATAGCGCAGGCGGGTCAGCAGGTAGACCTGATCGAAGGGCTGCAGCGCCAGCGGCGCCATCACATCCAGCGGCACGGCGGTTAAGCGGCCATCAAGCAGCACCGTTTTCGGCTCACGTCCCTGTTCGAGACACAGCTTGTGGAAGTTGGTGTTCTGCGTCGGATCCAGCCACAGACGCTCCGGCGTCACAAACCAGCCGCGGCGGTCGGCGCGGTAGATCACGCCGCTGGCCTCCAGCTGCGCCAGGCTCTCGCGCACGGTGATACGGGTCGTGTTGAACAGCGCGCACAGCTCGCGCTCGGAAGGCAATTTATCGCCGCTTTTGAGGGCGCCGTTTTGAATACGCGCCTGCAGCTGCGCCTTAATCATCAGGTATTGCGGCATCTCGCCAGAGGGTGATTTCATGTTTACTCGCTGCCACGTTTGGTGCGCTCATTATACATAGCCAGATGAATTTTTTGTTGCAGCGCCACATTTCCTTTGACCCTGCCCCGGCTTTGTCTCCATGATAAATATAAATCTGGTATAGACCAAATGGTGAGACAAATGACTTCACGGAACTACCTGCTGCTGACTCCCGGCCCACTAACCACCTCCCGCACGGTGAAAGAGGCGATGTTGTTCGATAGCTGCACCTGGGATGATGATTACAATCTCGGCGTGGTACAGACCATTCGCCAGCAGCTGGTGCAGCTGGCCACCCCGGCCGACGGTTATACGGCGGTGCTGCTGCAGGGCAGCGGCAGCTACGCGGTCGAAGCGGTGCTCGGCAGCGTCATCGGCGAACAGGGCAAAGTGCTGATCGTCAGCAATGGCGCCTATGGCGCGCGTATGATTGAGATGGCGCAGCTGATGGGCGTCGCCTTTCATCCTTACGATTGCGGCGAAGTCGCCCGTCCGGACGCGGCGGCGATCGCGCGGATCCTGAAGGATGACCCGATGATCACCCATATCGCGATGGTGCATAGCGAAACCACCACCGGCATGCTCAACCCGATCGAAGAGGTAGCCGCGCTGGCGAAGGAGTATGGCAAACGCTATATCGTCGATGCGATGAGCAGCTTCGGCGGCATTCCGCTGGATATCGCCGCGCTGAATATTGACTATCTGATAAGCTCCGCCAACAAATGCATTCAGGGCGTGCCGGGCTTCGCTTTCGTCATCGCCCGCGAATCGGAGCTGGCCACCTGCAAAGGCCGCTCGCGCTCGCTGTCGCTGGATCTTTACGCCCAGTGGCGCTGTATGGAGGATAACCACGGCTAGTGGCGCTTCACCTCACCGACCCCTACCGTGCTGG
>OKAZ01000061.1_pt1 | contig 14790 bp, 9 predicted proteins | sample 1610571 | NCBI WGS metagenome assembly OKAZ01 (sample SAMN04436663, study PRJEB24849) | human gut metagenome | biome: human gut; feature: NICU; material: stool | host: Homo sapiens | place: USA: Saint Louis, MO | collected 2010-06-02 | reverse complement strand
CGGGCGAGCAGCAGATTATTGACCTGATTGAGCAACGGCACCGCGCTGGCGAAACCAAACTGCCCCACCACCGGCGTCCCGTCCGGACGCCCGGTCCAGATGCCTATCAGATAACGCGCATTGAGACCCACCGCCCATGCATCGCGATACCCGTAGCTGGTGCCGGTCTTCCAGGCCAGCGGCGCCACTTGCGGGAGTGAGGCATCGGGAACCGGTTGCGCTTCGCCGGCCAGGATGCGCCGGACGATCCACGCCGCCCCCGGGGATAGCAGCGCCCTTTCCACCAGCGGGTCTCCGGGCTTCATGCGCAGCCGCGCCGCCTTCCCGTGGCGGGCAAAGGCGCTGTATGCCGCGACGATATCTTCCAGCCTCGCCCCGGCGCCGCCGAGGATCAACGACAGATTTGGCTCGGCGCCGGCGGGCAGCATCAGGGGCAACCCGGCATTGCGCAAATTCGCCGCGAAACGTTTGGGCCCGTAGGCTTCAAGCACCTGGACCGCCGGCAGATTCAGGGAGCGCACCAGCGCCTCGCTGGCGCTCACCGGGCCGTGAAAGCCGCTGTCAAAGTTACCGGGGCGATAATCGCTAAAGCGCCGCGGCACATCCTGCAATAACGACGACGGATGAATCAGCCCCTCATCCATCGCCAGCGCATAAATGAAGGGTTTCAACACCGACCCCGGCGAACGGACCGCCGACGCCATATCAATGTGGCCAAAGCGGCTGTCGTCCGTAATATCCGCCGAACCCACCCAGCCGCGGACTTTCATATCCGTGTGATCGACCACGACCATCGCCAGCGAACTGCGCGGCGGCAGGCGCGATTTCCAGTTCAGCGCCAGATCCTCAAGCTGCCGCTGGAGTCCGGCATCGAGGGTCGTCACCACCTTTTCATCGCCACTGCTCGCCAGCGCCCGACGGGCGAAGAGCGGCGCCAGCTGCGGCATCTGGCGCGGAAACAGCCACACCGGCTCCTCCATCGCCTCCTTTACCGCCTGCTCCGGCCAGACGCCCTGACTGACCATACGCGCAAGCACTTTATCGCGCGCCGCCTGGGCCCGCTGCGGCCAGCGGTCCGGACGTAAACGGCTGGGCGCCTGGGGCAGCACTGCCAGCAGCGCCGCCTCGCCGTAGCTAAGCCTGGCAGGCGGCTTCCCGAGATAGGCCCAGCTGGCCGCGCCGATACCCTGCAGGGTGCCGCCAAACGGCGCGCGGTTCAAATAGAGGGTCAGAATGTCGCTTTTTGACAGATGCCACTCCAGCTGCAGCGCACGCCATAGCTGGCGCAGCTTGCCGCCGAAAGTGCGGGGGTGGGGATCGAGCAGGCGCGCCACCTGCATGGTAAGCGTGCTGCCGCCGGAAATGACCCGCCCGGAGGTGAGATCCTGCCAGGCGGCGCGCACTACAGCGAAGGGATTGACCCCCGGATGGCGCCAGAACCAGCGGTCTTCATACTGGATGAGCGCCTGAAGATAACGCGGCGACACGTCGGCGAGAGTGACCGGATAACGCCAGACGCCCTGCGCGTCGGCAAACCGCCACAGCGGCGTCCCGTCTTCCGCCACCACCACGCGGGCGGGCGTAACGTCCCGTAGCGGCAGCGGCCACAGGCGATCGGCCGCCAGCACCGCCAGCCACAGCAGAAAAATAAACGCCGCCAGCCCGCGCCAGCAGCGTTTTACCCGAGGCAATACGCGCATTTACGGCGTCACGGTGAGCGGGCCGCTGGCCGCTCCGGTCGCCCGCCACTGCGGCACATACATCGATTCCACCTGCGGCTGCGGGACCTGATAAGTGCCCGGCGTCACCGCTCGCGCCAGATAGACCAGCGTCACCGGCTGACCTTCATTGACCGCGACTGCGGCGACGAAGCGGTCATCGCGGAACTCGATATGCTGAATATCCGCCTGCTGCATCTGGTTAAGCAGGTTTTGCACCGCTTCGCCATTCTCCTGCAGGCTGGCGCTGCTGTTGGCCAAATTCTGGTTTTCCAGCTCCAGACCGGCTGGCAACAGATCAACCACCAGCGCGTCAGGCACGTTGCGTTTGGCGGTCACCTCCAGCTTGACGAGTACCAGTTCGCCGCTGCGCAGTGATGACAGCGATTTCTGCTGCCCCTGGGTATCGAAAATAGTTCGTTCAATCCCCAGGACGTTACCGCCCGGCTGCGGCGCGCTTTGCGGATAGCCGCTGCTGTCGAGGCGCAGCCACAGCGGCTGGCTGCCGGTGTTGCTCACCTGCAGTGCCGCCAGCCGATCGCCGTCGAGGTTGCGGGTTTGCGCTTTGTCGCCGGTCAGCGGCTCCGCCTGCAGCGAGGTTTGCGCCTGCCAGCTGCCCGGCAGGTCGGCCAGCGTCCGTCCGGCAAGGAACAGGGCATTGGTTTCCTGGGTCGACAGCCAGCGCTGGCCATAGGCCTCTTCCGACAGCGTGCTCAAAAGCTGATTTTGCACCTCCGGCAGCAGCTTATTCTCTTCCAGCAGCGCCAGCTTCAGGGCGTCATCGCGAAGCGGGCTACCGTAATCGCCCAGCCAGCGTTTCTCATCCTGACGCGGGGTGGCAACCGCCAGCTTCAGCGCGGCGTCGCCGCGCGGCGCATCACCCATGGTTTTCAGCGCGATGCCGAGCTGCAACAGCGGCAAGCCGGATCGCGCCTGGTCGTGACGGCTCCAGATTTCACGCAAGGCGCCGAGGGGGGCTTTTTGCTGACGCGCCAGCACCAGCGCGGCATAGGCCTGAGCGGCAAAGCGGCTGGCCTGGGCGTCGTCGCTGTAGCGTACGGTCATCAGCCCCGGCTCCTGCAGGTAGCGCAGCAGGCGTTCATTGCCTTTATTGATAGCGTTGACCGGCACGCTGTAACCCTGCTCGCCGGCGCGAACGAGGAAATCCATGGCGTAAGCGGTCAGCCAGTACTCTTCCGGCCCCTCTTTATCCCATAGCGCAAAGCCGCCGTTTTCCAGCTGCATCTGCAGCAGGCGCGAGATGCCGACATCGATTGCCGCGCGGCGTTTTTCGTCGCTATCGCCGCTGATGCCCAGCGCCTTTAGCTGCGCCGCGCTGGTATACAGGGACGGGAACAGACCGCTGGCGGTCTGCTCAAGGCAGCCGTAAGGATAGGCTTTCAGATCGCGGATATAACGCGCGAGATTAAGCGGCGGCTTGCCGCTGAGCAGCAGCTGGCCCTGCAGCGTCTGCGGGGCGAAACCTGCCGATTGTGCCGCTGGCGCCTGCCAGCTTTCGCCGGGCTGCAGCACGGCGCCGCTGTTGACGGTCTGCGCCGGGAACGCCGGACGAACGCCGATTTTCCACTGTTTCTGCAGCGGGGCGAAGGTTTCCCCCGGCAGGCTCAGGCCGCTGATCGTGGCGTTCACCTGGCCATCGCCGAAGCCCGCCAGCGCGCTCACCGGCACAAACAGCGTGCTGCGTGCCCCCGGCGCCAGCTGCACCGGCGGCAGTTGACCCTCGGTCAAGGACACCAGCCCGCTGGCGGCAAGATGCACCTGCAGGGTTTGCGGTTTATCGGTCAGGTTGCTGAGATCCAGCGCCAGACGCGTAGTGTCGCCGCTGGCGAGGAAGCGCGGAGTGTTCAGCTCGGCGATGACCGGGGCGGCCACCACCACTTTATCTTCGCTGCTGCCAAAGTCATTCGCCGTCCAGGCCTGAGCCATCACCCGCAGTTCGCCGTTAAAATCACCGATCGGCAGCGTCACCGTCCCTTCGCCCTGATCGTTCAGCACCACCGGCTGCGCTTGTTGGGCGATGATGGTCACATGGTTAACCGGCGGTTTACCGCCACGTTTTAACTCGTCGCCATCGCCGCCGAAGCGCAGGCTGGCCACACGTCCCTGTCCTTCAATGACCTGGCCGTAAATATCATAGATATCCGCCCCATAACGTTTCTGGCCAAAGAAGGCGTTCCACGGATCCGGGGTGGCGTAATCGGTAATATTCAGCACCCCGCTATCGACCGCCGAGAGCAGAACGTTCACCTGTTTCGGCGCCTCGCCCTCTTTGACGCTGGCTTTCACTTTCACCGTCAGCGGCTGGTTGGGGCGCATTTTATCCGGGGCCTCCAGCGCCAGCGTCAGGCGACGGTTTTCATCGCCCAGCGGCAGATGCAGCAGGCCCACCGCGCGTTTCGGCGTCGCCGAGCGGGATTTATCGCCAGGACGAACCACCAGCGTGCTGAGGTAGAGGTCGTGGCGATTCCAGGCTTTATCCACCGGGATCGACAGGTCCATCCCCTCGGCAGGTACGTCAATCTCCTGCCACCACAGCGGCCCTTCGCTGGATTCCACCATCGCGTAGCCTTTACCCGCCGCCGGGGCAGCAATGTGCAGCCTGATGGTGTCACCCGGCTTATAGCTCGGTTTATCCAGCTTCATGGTGACCCGGTCCGGGCGCGCTGCGCCGGTGCCTTCGCTGTTATCCTGCCAGCTGTAGCCCGCCCAGAAGCGCACGCTGCTGACGACATCGTCCGGTCCTCTCACCTCCAGGCGATAGGAGCCCCACTCTACCGGAAAGCTCACTTTACCGATCTGGCCGGCCTGCAAATCCAGCGACTCCTCGCCCTCCTGCAGATCTTTTTGATCGAACTGCGACTGCCAGCCTTCGCTGTCGGACCAGTTCCAGTAATAATCGCGGCGCTCGCGGATCAGCCGTACCTGCAGGCCGGAAACGGCTTTTTTCTCGCCTTTGGCGTCGGCATAGACGATATCAAACGCGGCGTTGCTGTTTTCATCCACCACCGGCTGCTTCACCGTGGTGTCAGTGCGGTAGTCGTAAACGTCCTTCAGGGTAAATTGCGGGCGGATCCCCGGCAGCGCCTCGGCAGGCCAGATCGGCTGCATAACCGTACGGGTGACCGGACGCCCGCCGGACTCCAGCAGGCTCGCCTGCAACACCACCTGCAGCGGCGAATGGCTATCCTGCCACTGGCTTGAGGTCGTCACTTCACCATGGCCGTTTTCATCCAGCGTCAGCTGGACTTCATCAAGGCTGCGGGAGAGATTTTCTTCCGCGATATCGCCGAACTGGAAGCCCGGCAGAGCGGCGACGGCGTCGCGCAGCGGGCGCAGGAACAGTTTGCCCTGCAGCTGGTTGCCGCTGGCCGGCGCGCCGTAGAGATAAGCGCCGCTGACGCCAAAGGCGACATCGGCATTCGGCGCGACAGGCGCCGCCTGCGGCGTCAGCTTCAGCGCCATGCGTTCGGGCATGAAGGCTTCGACGGGGAAATCCCATTCGCGGGGCTGATTGTCGCCAGTGCTGGCGCGAATGTGCCACATGCCGGTGGCCGCGCCGCTGTCGAGCGGATAAGTAAACTGGTACAGGCCGTTAACCGGCTTGCTCATCACCGAGCGGATCACCTGGCCATCCGGCTGGACCACCTCCAGCTTCACCGGCTGTTCCGCCAGCGGCTTGCCGTCGCTATCGCGCAACAGCGCATTGAGGATCACCGTTTCGCCCGGACGATAGAGATCCCGTGGGCCAAACATAAAGAACTGTTTACTGAAGCCAGGCGCGCCGGCAATGGAGAACTCCGCCAGATCCAACGCCGGCAGTTTGAGGTCAAGGAGCGTGGTCTGCCCCTCTTTGCGCGCCAGCAGCAGCGCGGCTTCTTTATCGGTTTGCAGGGTGACGTGGCCCTGGCTATCGCTTTTCGCCTGCGCCAGGGTCTGCCCTTTGGCGTTGAGCAGTTGGACGTCGATACCAGACTGGGCGGCGCCGTTTTCCAGGCTCTGGGTAAAGACGTCCAGCCGGTTATGGTAACGATGCGCCGACACGCCGATGTCGCTAAGGGTAAACAGCGTCGCCGCGTTGCTGTAGCTATAATGACCCGCCGGGTTCATGACCGCCACGTAGACGCCAGGCTGCTGGAGCGGCTTGATGTCGCTCAGCGGCAGCAGCAGCTTTTCGCGGGTATTGCGCGCCGGATTGAGGTCAAAGCGGCCGCTGTATACCAGATCGGCCATCTTCAGCAGCTCGTCGGATTCCCAGTTGCTTAATGAATTGCGGTATTCCCACTGACTGACGAAGGCCGAGAGCGATTCCGGCTTAATGCGGAAGAAGTTCACGTCGACGTTATCGACGTTCAGCGCCATCACCGGCAGCCCGGCGATCACGTTGCCCGGCAGCAGCGAGCCGCGGCTGGCAAACCCAACGCTTGGCGCGATATCACGGGTGGTCAGAGTCTTCTCGAATGGTTTATCGAGCGTCGCCTTGTTCAGGGCGACCAGCGTCGGGTCGACCGAGACAATCAGCTCGCGCTTTGGCTCCAGGTGACGCAGACGCAGCTCTTTGAGGTTCGGCGCCAGCTCCCAGGCGCCATCTACCTTACCGCTCTTCTTATCCACCAGGTGTACGCTGCGGGAGAAATCCTGGTCCGGCTGCAGCGGCACGGAAAAGGTTAGCACCAGGGTCGCGGCGCCATCCAGCTGTACCTCCGAGGCGTCGAGCAGCGTCAGCGCTTTGCCCTGACTTTTTTCCGCCAGCGCCGCCAGCTGGGCGCTGTCCGGTTTTGCCGCCGCGCCAGGGCCGCTATCGGCGGCCGGCGTCGGGGCCGTAGCCTGCGGTGCACCGCTGTCATCACACCCGGTTAATGAAAATGCGGTAAGGAGCGCCAGTGACAGCGCCGCTAAACGAAATGGTTTCATCCTTCTAACCCCTCGGCCGGTGGGCCTGATGCAAATTATCACTTTTTATTATGCGTTAAGGCGGCGCTTCTCAACAGTGATGACTCGGGTTTCTGCCGATTAATCAGAAAAGTGCCGTGACGTCGTCCCCACTCTGGCGTCCTTAACTTGTCAGCACCCGATAAAACGCCGACAATTCAGTCATGAATAGTAAAACGGAGGCACCTATGTCCACCTCGTTATTTGTCGCCGCCGACTGGCGGGCGGAACATATTGATGACCCGGAGATCCAGATTATCGACGCCCGCATGGCGCCCGCCGGACAGGAGGCCCTGCGCGATATGGCCGCGGAGTACCGCGCCGGCCATGTGCCGAACGCGCTGTTTTTCGATATCGAGGCGCTGTCCGATCACACCAGCCCGCTGCCGCATATGATGCCGCGCGCCGAGGCGTTTGCCGTCGCCATGCGCGAACTGGGCGGCTGCAGCGATAAGCACCTCGTGGTTTATGACGAAGGCAATCTGTTTTCCGCGCCTCGCGCCTGGTGGATGCTGCGCACCTTTGGCGTGGAGAAGGTGTCGATTCTGGCCGGTGGACTGGAGGGCTGGCGCCGCGACGAACTGCCGCTGGAACAAGGGGTGCCGGAGGTGGCCGAAGGGGAATTCGACGTACGCTTCGATCCTCAGCAAATTAAGCGCCTGACCGACGTGCTGCTGGTCAGCCATGAAGGGTCGGCGCAGATTGTCGATGCGCGTCCGGCGGCCCGGTTTAACGGCCTGGCTGACGAACCGCGCCCGGGCCTGCGGCGCGGGCATATCCCCGGCGCGCTTAACGTGCCGTGGACGGATCTGGTGATTAACGGCGAGCTGAAGACCGTCGACGAGCTGAACGACATCTTTTTGCGTCAGGGCGTCGATTTTGATCGGCCCATTATCGCCAGCTGCGGCTCCGGAGTGCCGGCGGCGGTGGTGGTGCTGGCGCTCACAACGCTTGGCGAGCACGGCGTCTGCCTGTACGACGGCTCATGGAGCGAATGGGGGGCGCGCAGCGATCTGCCGATTGAACCGGCTCCTGCCGCTCAGTAAACGCCGTATGGCCGCGGGCGCCCCGTTCCGCGGCCACTAAATAATTTCTGATTTTCCCCGCCTCTTTCTCCTGCCAGCCGCTAAACCGGTTACTCTGTGCTGCCGCAGGGCTTGCGCCTGCAGTGTTCGCTTTACTGCCACCCACTATATAAGGAAATTGAATGATGGCTTTTTCATTACCGGATCTCATGGATGTCGTACACAAGCACAACCGCAATCCCACCCCAAAACCGATGCCCGTAGAGGAAGTGGATCGCCTGCGAGTACGGAAATACCGCGATCCGCAAAATAGCGAAACCGTGGCGCTTCCGGAAAGTTTGAAAGCGCTGCTGGCTTACGATTGCCAGCTGACAAGCCCCCACGGTCAACGGGTGCTGGAATCGGTTCTGGACGCAATTGATGAACATGGCGTCCTGCTTTCCGACTCGCTGGATGAAGATGCTTATTATATGAATGGCCTTGATATGATCGGGCTGGATATTGAAGAGCTGATGCCCGTCTGGAACGACGATCCGCGTCTTCCTGCCCTGATTCGCCTCTGCCATCCCGGGGATCAGCAGGTATTTATCTATGTCACCGAGCGTGATGAACAGGGTGAATATCCTGTCGTCCGCTTCGAGGGTAAAGAGAATGACCTTTGGCTGGCAGAATCGTCACTTATTGAATATCTGCAGGAGATTTTTGCCGGTGGAGAGGAGAGCCACGACGAATGGCAGCATCAGCAAGCCCTCAACCAGGCACGCGATGGCGCCTTGCTGGAGCTGGAATATCTTCATGAGGATCTTTACGCCAGGCTCGAAGGTTGCCCTGACTAATTCACCATCTCCCGCCGAAAGCGCGCTTAACGGGCGCCGTCGGGGCCAGCTCCAGGAGGGAGCGCTTAATCCCTAACCTGATGTCACCACAAGGAGTGAAAATGGCATTAGTCTCCAACCCACATTCTGCTTATTCCCCGCGCCTTCCCTGGCTGGGAGGCATCGCTGGCCTGCTGGTCGGCGGCGCGATCCTCTATTTTTGGCCGCAATGGAACCGAACATGGTTAAGCCTGGTTCCTGCGCCCGTTTCCGTCTATACCCGCTTTATCGGCGTCACTTTGGCAGACGTCCCGCTGATCACCTATGGTCATCAGGCGCTGCTGGGTTTTCTGTTGGTGCTGCTCGCGCCCGGTTATGGTAAATCGACGCTTGCCGCATGGATGATGCACAACCCGGCGTCAAGCCGCCGCTGGCCCGGCGAGGTACTCCGTGCCTGGGTGACGAAATTTGGCCTGCTGGTCATGGTCTTTTGCAATCTGTTCTTTTTGTCCCGGGTCGGATCCGGGACCCTGGCGTTATATATTTTTATTCTCCAGCACATCAGCGTTGCCGCGGCGGTGACGTCAGGAGGGCTGCTGCTGCGTGACGCCCGACGTCTGGCCCGCACATTCGATGCTCAGCTGGCGGATCTGCGCCTTCTGATGCTCCTCACCCTCGGATTCCAGACGATTTTGCCGGCGCAGATCGCGCTGATGAGCGCCCGGGGCGTGAATACGCCGCTGGGCTGGTATATTGTCAGCGCGCAGATGGTGGGGGTGTTACTGGCGTTTATGCTGGTCGCCGGGCTGGTAGCAGCGCTACGCTATCTGTTGGGAGAGGAAAGGTGCAGTGCCTGGCGCGGGGATATGGCGCTCTTCAACGGCATCGTCACGCTGTGCGTGGCGGGATTTCTGCTCTATCACATGGTGTCAGCCTATCCGCGAATCGTTGCCGCCCTGCATTAATCTTTACCAACCCGCTTTGGCATCGAGCTGAAAGTATAGCGAAACCGGGGGCTGCCGCCCCCGCTGTCAGATAATGCGGTTTTGTTTGAAATCGCGCAGGAAGCTGCCCCAGCGCTTTTCATAGAACGGCGTGATATGGGCAATCATAAAGTGGCTGATGCCCTTCTCGCCGTCTACCACCTGGCAAATATCGATCGGCTCATCGCCGGGCAGGGTATCGGTGGCCACGCTGCCGGTGGTCTGAATAATGGACTCGATATCCCCTTCCGCTTCAATGCCGATAAGCAGATTAGCAGGCGCGTCGGCGTGCTCTTTGATCGAGCACAGGAACGCCCGCTTGACGGTTTTCAGCGTTTTGAACAGCGTGGTCAGCGAATCCACCATCTGCGCCGGCGGCTCGGCGACTTCAGACAGCAGCAGCGCTTCGCCCCCCTCCAGCACCGTCTGGGTGCTGAGCGGGCTGCCCTCTTCCCCGAGCAGATGGCTGATTTCCCGCGGGGTGAATTCTTTACCGCTCGGCAGCTTCGGGTTGAGGAACAGCGATTCGCCGAGAGTCATCGCCATCAGCGTGCGGGCCGGCATCATCACGAAAGCCTGTTCGTCTTCCACCGCCTGCTGCAGAGCCTCCAGCGAAGTGAAGAACGGAATGACCGACGTGCCGTCATCTTTTTCCCAGTGCTGCAGATCCAGCGCGCTATCTTCGACAATCTGCTCGCCATCGGCTGCGCTGCCCGGTACCCAGACGGTGGCCTCAAGCAGCGCGCTGAAAAATGCCGGACGATGAGCGGGCGCGGTAGCCGCTTTTTCCAGCAGGGCTTCTAATTCGTTTTTGGTTTCGGACATAGTTTGGCTACTTCAAAAATCGCCCGGCGGCGCGACGTCCGCACGGGCCTGCGGATTTTCCAGGCCGGGTAAGCGTAGCGCTACCCGGCAAGGCCATTACTCAGCCGTCAGCAGATTGGCGATAGTACGTACGCCAAGCCCCGTCGCGCCCGCCGACCACTGCTCAACGGCCGATTTGCGGTAGGTTGCCGAACAGTCGATATGCAGCCAGCCCTGGTGGTAGTTTTCCACGAAGTGGGACAGGAAGCCCGCCGCGGTGCTGGCGCCGGCCGGATAGGCGGCGCTGCCGGTATTGTTCAGTTCCGCGAAGTTAGACGGTAGCTGATTACGGTGGAATTCGGCCAGCGGCAGACGCCAGAACGCTTCATTTTCCGCCTGGGCGCTCGCCAGCAGGCGATTCGCCAGCGCATCGTCAAAGCTGAACAGCGCGTGGTAGTCGTTGCCGAGGGCGGTTTTCGCCGCGCCGGTCAGGGTGGCGGCATCGACGATCAGCTCAGGCTTCTGCGCCGAAGCGTCAATCAGGCCATCCGCCAGCACCAGACGACCTTCGGCGTCGGTGTTCATCACTTCGACGGTTTTGCCGTTGCGATAATGAATAATATCGCCCAGTTTGAAAGCGTTGCCGCTGATCAGGTTGTCGGCGCAGCACAGATAGAGCTTCACGCGCTTATTCAGCCCGCGGGTAATGGCGAAATCCAGAGCGCCGGTGACAGTCGCCGCGCCGCCCATATCAGACTTCATTGAATCCATAAAGGCGCTCTGTTTGATGCTGTAGCCGCCGGAATCAAAGGTGATGCCTTTACCTACCAGACAGGCGTATACCGGGGCTTCTTTATCGCCGGTCGGGTTATAGTCCAGCGCCAGCAGAACCGGCGGACGCTCGGAGCCGCGGCCGACGGTGTGCAGGCCGAGATAGCCCTGCTCACGCAGATCTTCGCCTTTGGTGATGCGATAGCTCATCTTTTCGCCCGCCACGCTGCACAGCAGGTCGACGGCGCGCTGCGCCAGCTGCTCCGGGCCCAGCTCTTCCGCCGGCGCATTGATGGTGTCGCGCACCCAGTCAATAATGGTCAGACGGTTATCCAGCTCGCTTTTCTGCACATCGTCCAGGGTCGGCCATTCAACTTTTCGGGTGCCTTTCGGGCCTTTATAGCCCGCCCAGAACGCCCACGCGCGGTCGGTGTTCCAGCCTTCGCCGCTTAACGCGACATGCTTGATGCCCATGCCGTCAATTTTACGCGCCGCGCGCTGAATCAAGCCCAGGTCGTCTTTACCGTTGAGATGCAGGGCAATGCCATCATTATTAATGCTGTAAGACGCCTTCTCTCCCCAGCGCGCATCGGCTGGCTGAGTGGAAAGCGTAATCTTCATGGCTTCGGTCATTATCATTATCCTTCTTAGCAAACGGGCCACCGTATGGCAGCCCGTAACGTTCTCTCGCTCGATGATTCATCCGACTTTATACCGCCGCATAAATCATGACGCGAAAATTATTCGGCTTCGTCTAACCAGACTAACAGAATCGCCTCGAGAATTTTTTCATTGGATGCGTTCGGATCATCATCAAACTCTTCCAGATCGCAAATCCACTGATGCATGTCGGTAAAGCGAACGGTTTTTGGGTCGAGGTCAGGGTAAGCGTCATACAGCGCTTCGCCGATTTCACGACTGTCGGTCCATTTCAGTGCCATATTAGTGCTCGCGTGCGTGGTTGATGGTGTAACGCGGGATCTCAACGACCAGATCTTCGTCGGTGACGCGCGCCTGGCAGCTCAGGCGGCTGTCAGGCTCCAGTCCCCAGGCTTTATCCAGCATATCGTCTTCATCTTCGGTACTTTCCGCCAGCGAGTCAAAGCCTTCACGCACGATGCAGTGGCAGGTGGTGCAGGCACAGGATTTTTCGCAAGCGTGTTCAATCTCGATGCCGCTACGCAGCGCCGCATCCAGAATAGTCTCACCGGTCTCAGCTTCCACAACGATGCCATCCGGACACAGGTCCTGGTGGGGCAGAAATACAATTTTTGGCATTTTAAACCTCGTCCACGGATTGGCCTTTCAGCGCGATACGGACCGACTGATCCATACGGCGGGCGGCGAATTCCTGGGTTTGTGTGTCGATATTTTTAATCGCTTCTTTAATGGCGTCGGCGTCGTCGCCTGCCGCGGCGGCGCGTACCTGCTCCGCAGCAGCATCGATAGCCTGACGCTCCGCGGCGCTTAACAGCGCGGCGTCGGCGGCCAGCGCGCTTGTCAGGCTTTCCAGGACGCGTGCGGCTTCTACTTTCTGTTCAGCCAGCATGCGCGCCTGAATATCCTGTTCGGCGTAGCTCATCGAATCTTTAATCATGGTGGCGATTTCGCCATCGGTCAGACCGTAAGACGGTTTCACCTGAATAGAGGCTTCCACGCCGGTCGATTTTTCCATCGCCGTGACGCTCAGCAGGCCATCGGCATCCACCTGGAAGGTGACGCGAATATGCGCCCCGCCCGCCGGCAGCGCCGGGATACCGCGCAGCGCAAAGCGCGCCAGCGAACGGCAATCCTGCACCAGCTCACGCTCGCCCTGCATCACATGAATGGACATCGCCGTCTGGCCATCTTTGAAGGTGGTGAACTCCTGGGCGCGGGCCACCGGAATGGTGGTATTACGCGGGATCACTTTCTCCACCAGACCGCCCATGGTTTCCAGCCCTAACGACAGCGGGATAACGTCGAGCAGCAGCAGTTCGCTGTCCGGCTTGTTGCCGACCAGAATATCGGCCTGGATCGCCGCGCCAATGGCGACGACTTTGTCCGGGTCAATGGCGGTCAGCGGAGTGCGGCCGAAGAATTCGCCTACGCGCTCGCGCACCAGCGGCACGCGGGTCGAACCGCCGACCATCACCACTTCCAGCACCTCTTGCGCCTCAACGCCAGCGTCTTTCAACGCCCGGCGGCAGGCCATTAACGTGCGTTTTACCAGCGGGGCGATCAGATCGTTAAACTGGCTGCGAGTGATATCGCCCTGCCAGCCGCCGACCTCAACGTGCGCCACCTCGGCATCGCTAAGGGCAATTTTCGCCGCGATGGCGGCATCCAGCAGCTCACGCTGCAGGCGGTTGTCGCTACGGTCGCTGAAGCCTGCCTGCTCGCGCAGGTAGTCCGCCAGCAGATGATCGAAATCATCGCCGCCGAGGGCCGAGTCGCCGCCGGTAGCCAGCACTTCAAACACCCCGCGGCTTAAGCGCAGAATAGAGATATCGAAGGTGCCGCCGCCGAGATCGTAGACCGCAATCACCCCTTCCTGGCCGGAATCAAGGCCATAGGCGATAGCCGCCGCGGTCGGTTCATTAAGCAGGCGCAGCACGTGCAGACCCGCCAGACGCGCCGCGTCTTTGGTCCCCTGACGCTGGGCGTCATCAAAATAAGCGGGAACGGTGATCACCACGCCGTCGAGCTCGCCGGCCAGCGCTTCAGTGGCCCGGGCAGCCAGCGCTTTCAGAATATCGGCGGAGACGCGAATCGGGTTCAGCAGGCCGCCGGCGGTCTGGATCATCGGCAGGCCGTTTTCACTGGCCTGCAGCTGATACGGCAGATGCGGATAGCGATGTTGGATATCGGCGAGGGAGCGCCCCATCATCCGTTTCACGGAGCTGATGGTGTTGGCGGGATCCTGGGCGGCGTTCAGCCGGGCGTCATAGCCGACGGTCAGCCCCGATGCGTGGTAGTTCACCACCGACGGCAGCAGATAGCGGCCTTGATGATCGGGCAGAGTCTCGGCCTGGCCGCTACGCACGGTAGCCACCAGAGAATTGGTGGTGCCCAGGTCGATACCGGCCGCCAGACGACGCTGGTGCGGCGCGGCGCTCAGGCCGGGCTCACTAATTTGTAATAAGGCCATAATTGCTTCCGAAAATTAAAAATCGAGCAGTTTTTCTTCGAGTTCTTCAGCACTGCTGCGCAGTTTATCGAGGAAACGGAGCTTACGCACCGTGTCCGCCGCCGCCTCCCAGCTCTCATTATGCAATTGGTCAACCATCAGCTGATGGCGGGTATCAAACAGCGCTTTCACTCGTTTGATAAAGCTTTCCAGCCGCGCTTCGTCTTTCGCCTGGCCGATCTCATCCAACTCTTCGCGCAGTTCCAGCTGTTCCATCAGGAACGCGGTATCGCGAACGGTATGCTGCTCGCTGGCCAGATCGAAGCCATGCAGCGAGAGGAGGTATTCTGCGCGGGTCAGGGGATGGCGCCGCGTCTGCAAGGCCTGGTTAAAGGTGGCGGAATACTGAACCGCCGCAAGCTGCTCCGCAGCGGGCGCGCTGGCAAATTTATCCGGATGGTACTGGCGCTGCAGATCCTGATACCGGACAGCCAGTTGGTCAAGCGAGAGGGTATAGCTGGCTGGTAACCCGATGAGGGTGAAATAGTCCATAGTAACCTCAGGGTCATGCATATCCCGACGAGGTTTTTATTTAAATGGCTGACTCCTGTGTAA
>OKAZ01000054.1_pt1 | contig 15340 bp, 18 predicted proteins | sample 1610571 | NCBI WGS metagenome assembly OKAZ01 (sample SAMN04436663, study PRJEB24849) | human gut metagenome | biome: human gut; feature: NICU; material: stool | host: Homo sapiens | place: USA: Saint Louis, MO | collected 2010-06-02 | reverse complement strand
CAGCGGCGCCGCCAGCTATCCGGGGCGTCATATGACGATGGACTCGCTCTATGAGTACGGCAGGCGGGCCGGGTGCTGGCGCATCCATCGCGAATTCAGCCAGCGAGGGCTGCCGCTGACGGTTTTCGGCGTGGCGATGGCGCTGGCGCGTCATCCGGAGATTGTGGCGGCGATCAAGGCGGCGGATTACGATGTGGTCAGCCACGGCTGGCGCTGGATCCACTATCAGCACATGGATATCGCCGAGGAGCGCGAGCATCTGCACAAAGCGGTGCAGGTGCTGACAGACCTGTTCGGCAAGCCGCCCACCGGCTGGTATACCGGCCGCGACAGTCCCAACACCCGCCAGCTGGTGGTGGAGCACGGCGGCTTTGACTATGACAGTGATTATTACGGTGATGATTTACCTTTCTGGAGCGAAGTGGCCTGCAGCGACGGCAGCCAGCGGCCGCACCTGATCGTGCCTTATACCCTCGACGCCAACGACATGCGCTTTGCCACCGCCCAGGGGTTCAACACCGCGGAGCAGTTTTATACCTATCTGAAAGACAGCTTTGACGTGCTGTACGCCGAGGGAGAAACCGCGCCGAAGATGATGTCCGTGGGGATGCACTGCCGACTGCTTGGGCGTCCGGGGCGTTTCCGCGCGCTGCAGCGATTCCTCGACTATATCCAGCAGCACGACAAGGTGTGGGTCTGCACCCGGCAGCAGATCGCCGACCACTGGCGCGAGGTTCATCCGTATCGCGGGTAGCCTGCTGCCCCTTTTCCTGGCCCTCTCCCCGGGGAGAGGGCATCACCCGATCGCGACTCTTGCACCGATAAACCCTGAAAGACGCCGTGATGAATCGTGATTATTGAATCAGCATGGCGAGGAGCACCAGGAACAGTAGCAGGACATAGATACGTGCATACCATACATCCGGTACCGCAGGGATAGCCCGGCGGCTAAACGCTATCCCGGCCCAGCCGGTCAGGACGAGCAGGCCTAGAATTTTCAGGCTGATAAAACCCAGAAATCCGCTCAACGGAATGGTGTGCCAGCCAATGATGGCATAGGTCACAGCGCCGCATAGCGCCACGGGCAAAGAAAGCGGGTTGGATGCGCTAACGCACTCCTGCATCGCATACCCGTGTCGCCGTAGCAGGGGCACCGTCATGACGCTGCCGCCCACGCCCAGCAATGCGGCAATCGTACCGATAACCACACCGCCGCCGGTGACCATTGGCAGTGACAGCCGACGCCGAGCGCTGCCCGTGAAAAATCCCTTGCGCAACAAACAATCGCTGATGGTTGCCAGCATATAGAGAATAAACAGCGCGCGAACGATATTCTCGCTAAATAACCCCGCCAGACAGGAGCCTACTACTGCCCCAATGGCAATAAACCATATCAACGGAAACAGCGTCTGTGCGGCAAGCTTGCCCGCCCGCCAGTTACGATAGCTGATCCAGCCGGCGTTAAATATCATCACCGCCGTTGAGGTAGCCACCGCGACGTGCATAGCGTTATCCGTGAGTTCCGGCTGGCGGAGCATCAGTTGATAGACAAAGGGCACCACCACAAAGCCGCCCCCGAAGCCGAACAGCACCGTGGTAATACCGGTAGTAAAGCCTGCCATTGCAATAATAACGATATCATTCAACAGAATATCCCCGCCCTGAAAATGAGCGAGCAGCTTATACCGGTCGCGTACAACTTCCCATTTGCACAGCGCTCAATTACCTTTGTAAATCGGTCAAAGGGAGACAGATGTGCGCAACGTAAAAATTGACGAGGTCGATCGGCTCGATCGCGAAGTGGTGGCGTTAGGTAATGACTATGCGCAAGGGTTTATCCTGCCCCCGCACCAGCATCGCCGCGCACAGCTGCTGTATGGCGCGACCGGACTGATGTATGTCACTACGCAGGACGGAGAATGGGTGGTTCCTCCGCAACACGCTGTCTGGATCCCCCCTGAAACCGTGCACGCCGTCAGATTTGCGGGGGTGACCACGCGCAGCTTGTATATTGAGCCAGATTGTGTGGCCGCTTTCAGTTAACACCGGCGTTGCGAAGTGATCAGCGTCTCGCCGCTGTTGCGCCAGCTACTGCTGGAGGCTGTAGATTTACCACCGTTGTACGACAGCCCACGCGATCGCATGCTGATACAGTTGATGTTGCTGGAACTGGCCGCCATGCCGGTCCGCGAATTTGATATTCCGTTGCCGCAGCATCCGGCGCTGCTGGCGCTTTGTCAGGCTTTTTTGCTTAACCCCACTATCCATGATCCTGCGGCGCGCTGGGCCGGGGCGCTGTTTATGAGTCCTAGTACCTTTCGTCGCCATTTCCTGAAGCAGCTGGGCCTGTCATTTTCCGCCTGGCGACAGCGAGCCTGCGTGGTGAGCGCCCTGGCATGGTTGATAGCAGGCAAACCGGTGAACGAAGTGGCCTTATCCCTTGGATACGACAATGCGTCCTCTTTCGCCACCATGTTCCGCCGCGTGACCGGGCAACCGCCGTCGTTTTATCACCCAGCCTGATGCTCAGGGGAAGTGGGCTCCCGGCAGCATGTGTCGGCAATGAATGTCACTTTCATGGCGTTACTATGCGTTAACGTAGCCATAAGACAGACACCTGGCTTGCGTCTTCAGGTACCCCTACATTTAGTGGTGGCTACCTCCAGGCGGTTTATCTATTCTGCCTGTAACCGTGAGAAGACCGGAGTCTCTCTTTGTGAACCATTTAATCTTTGAAAAAGTCATCATCATCTTCATTCTCGTCCTGTGGGTATTAGATACATTCAGCACCAGGAAAAGAAAACGTTTTGATCCTGCCATTGAAGCGTCTGATGCCAGAGAACGTTATCAATGGCGTTATTTCAGATGGGGTTTTCGGATCATACAGGTGGTAGCGGGAGTGTATATCTTCGTACAGCTGATTCAGGTTTTACTGAGATAGAGGCCGCCGGCAGGGGCTACTGAACATAATCCGTGTCAGCGACACGTGTTCCTGTTTTTCGTTGAGAGCTGAGAACTTGCCAGCATATAAACGGGGTGTTTGTAGTTAGTATCATTTAAAACAACAGCATTTGTGACTCTTCAATGATGCAAGTAATACTGGTTCGACACGCGGAAACAGAGTGGAATGTAAAAGGTATTATTCAGGGACACAGTGATAGCGCCTTGACGCTCCGTGGGGAGCGTCAAACAGCAGCCTTGCTGGCAGCGTTTGTAGCGAGTGATTACCGGGTAGAATGTGTTTACGCTTCTCCGCTTGGCCGGGCCTGGCAAATGGGACAGCGCCTGGCTGAGCGTTTTTATTGTTCAGTGATATCTGAACCAGCGCTGAAAGAACAGGCTTTTGGTCAGTTTGAAGGTATGACAACCATAGAGCTCCTGCAGAATAATCCAGACGCCGCAGAAGCGTTATTCAACCTTGATGCAGAGTATTGTCCGCCAGAGGGTGAGTCTCTCTCACATGCTTCGCAGCGAATTATGCATTTTTTAACCAATCTGGAAAAAAAACGTCATCATCGAACAATATGTATTGTGTCTCACGGACAGGTCATTCAGGGTGTGCTTGCGATGCTAAAAAGTGGTGCTGTGGATGATTTTCACCGGTATGCACAACCCAACGCGAGTTACTCCGTGTTCGAACTGATTAATGGAAGATGTACCGCCCTAAAATGGGGGATCGCGACGCATTTACGTCACCTGGATTAAACAGTCCGACTTACCCCAGATTCCTGCTGTTCATGTTTGCTGTTCTTCCTCAGTTTGTCGTTCCCGTCGCGGGTCCTGTCTGGTTGCAATTGCTTGTTCTGGGGAGTATTCAAAAGCGGGCTGGAATGGTTTCCCTGGGTTCAGTCGCATTGGCATCAAGGACGTTTGGAAACGGCTCTTAACACCCGGGCGATATCAAATGGCAGGAACGGTGTACAGGCGTTGTCATCTGCATGATGTTTAGCGGGCCGGCATATTATCGACATCAGCCCGTTAAGGTATACACAACCTGTAAACCCGCTGTCCGCTTTTCGCTCCGACTGGCTCTTAACCTCAGTTGGTTCATCCGCTCTGTGCCAGGAGCGGACAGCCATGGAGTATAGGTATGTTGCTCTGAATACCGGTCAGGAATTAATCCCGTTCAGATCGTCAACTGCGCAGAACACCATCCTCAGGTGAAAGTTCAACGCGTCCATTAGCAACTCGATTCTCAAGGGCGCTTTATTAAAAGACGCTTTCTGAAACTTCCAGGGGACATCCCCATTATGGTGCTAAAGGCACGCCTGAACGCTGTTTCATCGCCGTATCCGCATGCACTTGCGATCTGAGAAATAGTTTTTCCTGGGCTTTCCAGCAGCACGGATGCCGTTTCAATACGAACTCGGGTAATGAAGTCTTTTGGGCTTTCCTGGACGAGTAGTTTCATTTTACGGTTTAGCGTCCGGGTGGTCATATTCAGAGCTGCAGCAAGTTGCTCAACCGTCATTGCAGGATTTTGATAACGAAGCAGGCTCTCTGCTTTAGTCAGCAAAGGATGTCTTGAATTGAGAAAACCTGCGGGCGCATAAATTTGCTGTGACAGAGGCTGGCTGTCAGCAACGGCCATGTCAGCTGTTAACTTTGCCAGCTCATTACCTGCGTATTTGCGAACTAGGTATATGACCAGATCAACCCATGAAAGTGGTCCACCCGCAGTGACAACATTGTCCTGCTCGGCCAGGGTTTTTCCCCATACAGGTTTTGCCAGTGGATAGCGTTCAGCGAAAGTGGGATATAACCACCACGTTGTGGTGCAGACCCGTCCGTTGAGTAAACCCGCTTCTCCCAGTACAAAACTGCCTGCACAGGCTGAGGCAATACAGCTTCCCTCTAAATACTTCACTTTCAGCCACTCGGCTGCATTTGATACAGCGGCTCTGTCAACGGGAATCTATGCTCATCCAGCTGCATACCGCTGGCAATAATCACCCCAAAGGTATCAGGTCCACTAAATGCGCCATCACTTTCAATACTGCGTCCCTGAACATCCCTGACCGGCTGACCATCAGCGGTAATCGTCCTGACGTCGAATAAAGGAACATCTCTGGATAACTCAGGATTTACCGTAGGGTTCATCCTGACCACCTTATTCGCCAGCCAGAATATATCAGCCAGCCCCGCAATCGCCTAACGCATGCTGCCCGGAAGAGCAAGTAACGCAACGCGCATGTTTAACCCCGTCATGAAGAATGTCTGATTTCGCATGTTACCTGTCATTAATGACACTTCATACCCTTTGTCATGGTGATTACACTGCCTGAAATTCAACACCGCAGGAAGAATACAAACATGTGGATGAGAAATGTTATGTCACGCGCGCTGATAAAAGGAGCATTTGCCTTGTGTCTTCTATTCATGAATAGCCCGTTGCTTATGGCACAGGAAGAGGGGATAAAAAATATCGTGCTGGTTCACGGTGCCTTTGCTGATGGCTCGTGCTGGTCAGCCGTCATCTCCCTGCTGCAGGAGAGGGGATACCACGTTTCGGCTGTTCAGAATCCTCTGACGTCATTACGAGACGATGTAACTGCAACTGAGCGTGTGCTTGAGCGCCAGAAGGGTAACGTTCTGCTCGTGGGGCATTCATGGGCAGGAGCCGTGATCACTCAGGCTGGCAATGCGAGCAACGTCAGGGGACTGGTCTATTTATCCGCTCTTGTTCCTGACAGCAATCAATCCGTATCTGACGCACTGGCGCGATTTCATGCACCCATGATAGGGATGGAAGCCGATAAGAACGGCCTTATCTGGCTTGATGAGCCAGAGTTTTTTCCCCAGGTTATGGCCAATGAGCTAAGCATCAAAAAGAGCCGGCAGCTCGCTGCTGTGCAGCAGCCTGTCGCCGCTACCGCCTTTCAGGAAAAAGTGAAGGAAGCCGCCTGGCGAAAGAAACCGTCCTGGTATCTCATCACAGAAAACGACAACGCGCTGAATCCGTCAGTACAGGCCCGTTTTGCCCATGAGGCTGGGGCGCACATCACGCGAATTCACTCAGACCACCTGTCCATGATTTCTCATCCCGAAGAGGTTGCCGCATTGATTGTTAACGCGGCGCAGAGCATCCACTGATCCGTACATGCCAGGAAAATTTGCAATGAAAATTCTCCATCTTGATTCCAGCATCAACCATGAGTTTTCAGTAACCCGCCAGTTGTCGGCTGAAATAGTAAGGCAACTGTTGGCAACCGGTCAGGAGCATCAGCTGACTTATCGGGATCTTGTTAAAGACGAAATCAGTCATCTGACCGGGGAGATCGCTTCAGGTTTCAGGTCTGTATCGGAACGGCCGATTGCTACACCCCTTCTGGCATCTGAGCAGCAAATATCAGACGCTCTGGTCTCGGAGTTTCTTGAAAGCGAGATGATTGTTGTCGGCGCGCCAATGTACAACTTTTCTGTATCCAGCCAGCTGAAGGCCTGGATGGACAGAATTGCTCAGCCAGGGAAAACCTTCAGCTATACCCCAGCTGGGCCCGTTGGACTTGCGGGGGGCAAAAAAGTCATCATCGCCTCAGCGCGGGGCGGTTTTTATGCCGGTACGGGACTGGAAGATATGGATTTTCAGGAACAGTTCCTACGCAAGTTTCTGGGCTTCCTGGGCATCTCGTGTGTTGAATTTGTCCGTGCTGAAGGTGTGTCGAAAGGTGAGGACGTAAAACTCAGAGAAATTTCCCGTGCTTTGTCTTTAATTCCACAGGCCATTAATGCGATTTTTGCCGCTAAGGAATGAACCATGCTGTACGCCGTTACACTGACTTACCTGACACAACCCGATGCAATTTCTGCTCATCTTGACGCACATAAGCAATGGCTGGTCAGGGGTTTTAAAGAAGGCAAAATCCTTTTTGCAGGCCCCCTCAGCAATCATGCCGGCGGCTACATACTTTTTTAAGGAGACAATGCAAGTGAAATTCAACACTGTCTTCAGGATGACCCCTTCATCATGCATAACATTGCCGATGCAGAAATAATGGGTATTGATCCAGCGCTATGTGCGCAGGGATTCCCTGAGAAATGGGCAGAGAAAGCCCGTTTCATTTGACTATTAATCGCTGTAAAGTGCCCTGCATCCTGTGAAATGACTCCGTAACAGTTATTTAGAGGGCACTTTCTCTTATCATTTTTATGTCCGCTCCTCACTCATAGCGGACCTTCAACTCAGGAAGTTTGTCCGCTCTGTGCCAGGAGCGGACATTAAAATCAAAACCGATGACAAACTTACCGAGCATGACATTATGCTTGCGCTGCTTTGTAACGTGCTTCCAGCTTATTCAAAAAGCCAAAAAGTACTTGATTCATTTCACTGTAATCGTGCGCCCGGAGCGCTTCAGGCGTGTCAACGAAACGATATTCTGCTGCACGGCTCAGGTCTTTCTCAGAATGAGCGATCAGCCGCTCTACAACGTCCAATGTGAGCTCCATGTGGCACTGGAAACCAAAGACGCGGTCAGAATAGGCAACGATCTGCCGCGGACAGCCTTCGCTGTAAGCAATAATTTTGGCCTCTGGCGTCAAACCCGGCATATCGTTATGCCAGTGATCCACTGCCAGTGTTTTCCCAAAGTGAGAGAACATCTCATCCTTCCTGCCGTCTTCGGTCAATGTGATCGGGAATTTACCAATCTCTTTTTCCGGGCTATGAGAGAACGGTGCGCCCAGCGCTTCACCGATTAGCTGTGAACCCAGGCAAATACCGATCACCGCCTTACCGGTTTTAACCGCGGAAGCAATCAGCGTCTGTTCCGCTTTAGCATTAAAGTGCGGGCACGCTTCAAGCGTTGTGTCCGGATCTTGCGGACCGCCCATAACGATAAGAAAATCGATGCCTTCGGCGTCAGCAGGTAGCCGATCGCCTGCATAGACGCGTGAGTAAGTTACATCATGACCCTGGTTTATTGCCCAGGTTGCATATGCGCCCGGGGCTTCAAAACTTTCATGTACGATAAAGTGTACACGCATGAGGTTAAGCTCCTGTAATATCTTTGATGATCAGAATGATAAGTCACGCACCCATTGCCTAAGGCTCTTCTACGGGTGGTTCCAGTTTCGATATGATAATGGCAGGGGCTAAATCTGAAATGCCAGGTAGTATAGATAAAGCGCCAAGACATGATGAGGCCACAGGCTGGTCCAGTACTGCGATAAGCTATCAACGCGGCGAGGCAGATCCTCCCCATCATCATGTTGAGGGGCAGCTACTCTTCGCCACCAGAGGGGTTATGCTGGTGCAAACAGAGAGCGACCGTTGGGTGATCCCTCCTCAGCGGGCATTATGGTTACCGCCTCTGCATATCCATAGTTACCATCTGCTTTCACAAACCGATCTCAGGGCGATCTATTTCAGCAGTAGCCTTATCGCAGAATGTACGAGCTTTACGAAGAGTCAGCAGGTGCATGTGATCACGGCTACGCCGTTAGTCAAAGCGCTTATCGCTGGGCTGTTCAGTGAGGACTACGCCAGACCGATTCAACGGAAGATAGCTTTGTTGCTTCTGGAAATTCTCAGCGAGGCTCCACCTTTAACGATGGCGCTACCCATGCCGAATGATGAGCGATTATTTAGCGCGGCCAGATCGCTACTGGTCACTCAGCGCTGGGAAGTATCGCTAAGCGAGCTGGCTTTTATGTCGGCCATGTCGGAACGGACCTTTTCCCGCTTGGTTATGAAGGATACAGGCTTTAGTTTTAGAACATGGAAGCAGAGAGCCAGAATTTGCGCTTCGTTGGATCTTCTTGCGAACGGCATTCCAATCAAACAGGTCGCTTACCAGCTTGGTTTTTCATGCCCGGCGGCCTTTACCGCTGCTTTTCGCTGCATTTTGGGGGCAACGCCGCGCGATTATGTGCCTTAAACCGGGAAACCCTCAAAGCGGTCTTTGAGACTGTCATGGGCATATTACCAGACGCAGAAACCCTGCGAGGGTAGGCGTATCCCGCCTTTGCTGTTGAGAAAGGTAGTTTAATTTGCACCCGACACACTCTCATTGATTAAAGCACGGAGTGGAGATTACTGCGGTCCACAGTTCTGACAAACCGTGAAAGAGAAGGCCTGCGTGAAGAAAAAAGGTGTCGCGATACGTTATGAAATTACCTTATGACAGACCTTGCGGTGATTTACGGCACCGGGTGGATTCCGGACGCTGTGAACCGACTCATTGCTACGAAGCCTGATTCTGCTGTACCTCAGGCCATATGATAGCCTGCACAACAATCACATACCGCCCATTAGTGCGTCCAGGGGAGTACACCCGGGCCCTTGACGTCCCCTGTGTGCCAAAAGCGGAAGTAGGCTGAAGATAAATTAGCATTGCTGTTAGTCGTGGGTTCTGCAGATGGGTAGAAATTGATAACTTAGTATGCAAGTTCGTCCAGCTCTTTCTGCAGTTTTCATCGAGGGGATATTCTCCGGAATAATTGTGCCCATATACAAAGATAGTTCAGAATCGGAATGAGTTAATAATCGGTACAGCAGGCGTTGCGCTCGGGCTGACAATGATCGACCACGAAAAGCAGGAAGTATTACTTTGTCAGTAATACGATATCCTCGCAGAAAAGCGATGTTTCCTTTCTGGCATATTAGCAACCCGGCGCGAACGTCGTTTTCATAGATAATATATACTTCTCTCTCAGAAATATGGTCACACAACTCTTCGTCATCAACTGCTACCAAATTGTTTGCAGAAAGTTCGCGAACTGTCTGCCATGTATGCTTATAGGCATCGCCCAGAGCCTGACAACACCAGTCAAAATCTTCGTATGTCGCCACTTGCAAAGCAAGAGATTTATCATTGAATTCAGGGGGTTCAGAAAAAGAGGTGGCGTATATATATTGGTCGGGAATACCCTGCGGGTAGGACTGGCCGGGTACAAGAATGCGAACATACTGAGCTCTGAGTTGTGACCATTCCTTACTAATGAGTTCTAATGCAGTATGATTTAGGTCAGAATCCATACCTACAATATCAATAAAAGGATTGTTAATATTTCCGCCCTGATAACGGGGGCCAGTAAGAAATTGCTTTCCATCAATTTTGAGTTTTCGTTGTAAAAAATATTCCTGACATAATCCAGTTTCTCTCCAGGGAAATCGCGCCGAGAAACTTCTGTCTGTACACCTCGATTCCTGCTCTGACAACCATTGTTTTAGCCATGAACGTAGGGTAAATTCAGGCACAGGTAGCCTGGCATATTGAGATAGCATGTAAGATAGCATAAAAAATATTTCGCCCTTGGATGTAAAAATGTTCTTTATAAACAAATCAGAATAGCTCTACTCTCATTTTATTACCAATTATAGCTGGCACGTCCGCTCCTTGCTCAATGCGGACCTTTAGCTCGATAGCTTGTCCGCTCCGCGCCAGAAGCGAACAGTGTTATCAGTGGCGATTGATAAAACGTCAGCCCGTAGACCTTGTCTCTCAGCACCTCAACCACTTCAAAAGCTTCTGCGATCAACTCCATATCCTCAGAAAAATGACCTTCGGAGCTGAAAAATCTCTGATGCTCTTTCTTCCAGTATTCAAGTCTTAAATCTCCTTCACCTTCTTTGCGGGCGAATGCTTCAGTCACATCACAAAAACGAACCAGCTGCATCGAAATCAGTCTGATCACGCAAACTGGAACATTCTGGCCATCAAGAATAATGTGATAACTCCCTATCCTCGGGGCAGTTTTTTCCTGCTGGTAAGAGGCAAAAGATCCGCAAGAGGCCGTTTTGATCCCTTTTTTGATCAGGTCAGCAAGCTCGTTAGCCAGTTCAGGACTGTCACCCATTTGCCAGGCATCTGCGCCGGGATACTTCTTTTTTATTTCCTCAACCTCAACCATGAAAATCCCTTCGTTATCGTCAATGAAAAGAAATGGCATACCTTTTTAACATGAGCGGTCCCAACATTATCAGCGATATCTTTCTTTAGATAGTGTGGTCCGTTTTTCGCTCAAAACGGACCTTAAGGGCATTGAACGTGTTTGCTCTGCGCCAGAAACGGCAGTTAACTTCAAGACGAACCATAAAGTCGCCTGTCTTATTCAGACTGCCAGTAAAGCGGTGAACCGAACGCGTCGATGTAGTAATCGATAATCGCCCGCACGTTCAGCGGAGGGTGGCGGGCATTCGGATAGATTGCCGCGATATGCTGTGGCTCCGTTTTTATGGACCTATCCAGCTCCGGCAGCAGTTCGATAAGTTCGCCGCTCTTTAGCCGGTCTCCAATCAGCCAGTCAGGAAACAGCACAATCCCCATCCCTCCGAGTGCGGCAATCAGCAGGGTTTCAGCATTATTCGATGACATCAGGGGTGAGACAGGGTAGTGCACCCATTCCTCACCGTGCCGGCGCAGCAGCCATTGGTTTGGTCCTGACGAACCGCGGTAGACCAGGCATTTATGCCGGGCGAGCTCTTCGGGCGATCCCAGCATGCCGTGCCGGCGGATATAATCCGGTGACGCGGCAAGATGATAGCACTGCTGGCCAAACACGCGCGCATGAAATGCGGAATCCGTCAGTACGCCAATCCGGAAAATCACGTCAGCCGGCTCACGGTGCGGATCGATGTAATCATCAGTCAGCGTAAGCTCAATGCTGAGCTTCGGATATCGCTCCGTCAGGCCCGGTAACGCGGGTGCGACATGGCGCTGTCCAAAGAATACGGGTGCGTTTATGCGGACCATTCCGGAAGGCTCAAGCGTTCTCTCGTTGAGTTCCCGCCGCGCCTCCTCCATGCTGCCAGTCATCGCTCGCGCATAGCGGATAAAAAGATGGCCGCTTTCCGTCGGGATTATCGCCCGGGTATTGCGGTAAAAAAGCTGCTGGCCGAGCACATCCTCCATCTGATGGATGACCCGCGATACCTGAGAGGCCGATATCCCTTCCCGCCGGGCCACCACAGAGAAATTCTGCGTCTCATAGACGTCTATAAAAATCAGCAGGGCGCGAATACTGATGTTCCCAAGCTCATTCATTAATGCATATCCTGCACAGGTGTTTATCTCATTATGGCATTTTTCTCATCCATATTAAGCCGTAATCTCCTCCGCCTGGACTACTGGAGATGATTGCTATGCAGCTAATATTGATTTTTATCGTCATTGCCGGAGGCATGGGACTGTCCATAGAGGCAGGATTGCTCGGACCATTGGGTGGGGAGGTCGGTGACCTCTGGGCGACCTTCAGCATATTCGGCGTGGGCGCGGCGCTGACCTTTCTGCTGATGCTTTTTTTCAGCCCGCGCAACAGTCCGTCGTTCTTTGCGCAACCAGCGTGGCAGCTGCTTGGCGGCGTGCTTGGGCCGATTTACGTCATCATCCTGACCGTAGTAACGCCGGCAATCGGCATCGCCATGACTATGATTGGCATCCTGGCAGGCCAGGTGTTCAAGAGCCTGATTATTGATCACTTCGGTCTGCTCGGTACGTCGCGCAGGAAAATTGACAGTAAACGTATCATTGCGCTGATTTTCATCATTGCAGCGCTGGTTATGGTTGCACAGGGGTAAAGTAACATTATGACTATTATCATGATTCTGCTCGCCGTTGCCGGTGGCGCCATGCTGAGTATCCAGGCGGCTATCAATGGCCAGCTGGGCAGCAAGGTTGGCGTATTCAAAAGCGCATTCCTGACATTTTCTGTCGGCGCCCTGGTGACGGGGCTGCTGATCTTTTTCTTCGAACCCAAACACACCCTGACGCTGATGGACGTGCCTAAATGGCAACTGCTGGGCGCAATGTTTGGTGTGCCTTATATCGTTATTATGGTACTGGCCGTCCAGCGTATTGGCGCGGCAGTTGCTACGGTCGCTGTCATTTTTGGTCAGTTAACCATGAGCATGCTGATCGATAACTTCGGCTGGCTGGGCAATGCGTCGATTCCATTCTCGCTGAGCCGAATCGGCGCCATTGTCTGCCTGGGTATCGCGCTGTTCTTCATTTACTCCAGCAGCAGGGCAAAAGCTGCCACGGCGAAAATCCCCCGCCAGCCATCGCCGGGGGGGAGCTGACGATTATTCCCAGCGTTTCAGCAGCAGGCTGGCGTTAACGCCGCCAAAGCCAAAACCGTTCGACAGCGCATAACGCATTTTCTGCGGGCGGGCCTGCAGCGCCACCAGATTGAGACCTGCCGCCTCTTCATCGGGGTGATGCAGGTTCAGCGTCGGCGGCACCACCTGATCGCGCAGGGCCTGAATGGTGAAGATGGCCTCGATCCCGCCGGCCGCGCCTAACAGATGGCCGGTGGCGGATTTCGTCGAGGTAATGGCGACCGGATGCGCGCCAAACAGCGTTTTAATCGCCGCCAGCTCACCTTTATCACCTACCTGCGTTGAGGTGGCGTGGGCGTTGATATGGTCAATCTCGTCGACGGTCACCCCGGCCTGGCGAATAGCGGTCTCCATGGCCCGACGTGCGCCGTTCCCGTCTTCCGGGCCAGCGGTCAGGTGATAAGCATCTGCGCTGGTGCCGTAGCCGACCAGCTCGGCCAGCGGCGTGGCGCCGCGCGCCAGCGCGTGCTCCAGTGACTCGATCACGATAAGCCCCGCGCCTTCTCCCATCACAAATCCATCGCGGTCGCGGTCAAAGGGGCGGGAAGCGGCTTCCGGCTGGTCGTTGGAGGCGCTGGAGAGCGCCCTTGCCGCGGCAAACCCGGCCAGGCTAACGCGATGAATTGCCGCTTCCGCGCCGCCGCAGAGGGCAATATCCGCCTCGCCGCTGCGGATCATCCGCGCCGCATCGCCAATGGCCTGTGCACCCGCTGCGCAGGCGGTGACCGGCGCGCCGATGGGGCCCCGGAAGCCGTGAGCGATAGACACATGCCCGGCGGCCAGGTTGGCCAGAAAAGAGGGGATAGTGAACGGCGAGAGGCGACGCGGCCCGCGTTCATCGGTGGTATGTACCGCATTGGCGATCTCGCTGAAGCCGCCGATCCCGGTGGCGATCACCGTGGCGGTACGTTCCTGTTCGGCCGCAGATGCTGGCGACCAGCCGGCCTGGGTCAGCGCTTCACGGGCGGCGACCAGCGCAAACTCGATAAAGCGATCCATCTTTTTGCGCTCTTTCGCCGGGATGGTCGCCAGCGGGTCGAAGCCGTGCAGCGGATCGCTTTCAATGGACGGCACCTGGCCGGCCACTTTGCAGGGAATATCCGCGACCAGCTGCTCGCTGATTCTGGTGATCCCTGACTTTCCTGCCAGCAGCGACTGCCAGACGTGCTGTACGCCGCAGCCCAGCGGGCTGACAATCCCCATCCCGGTGACGACAATGCGTTTAACGGAAACGCCCATAGTTTACTCTCCTGTAGTATCAGTGTGCCGGCGGCTTTTTCATCAAGGGAACCAGCATCGCGGCAAGCAAAAAACCCATCATGATGAGGTAGAAAGCATCGGAAAAGGCCTGGGTTCGCGCCTCCCGCAGCGCCAGCGCGGAAAGATTTTTCAGCGCCGCCGTCTGCGCGGCATCCGGCGAGATCCCCTGCGTGGCGAAGTTTGCTGCGCTGCGCTGAACAAAATCGCTCATTGCCAGGTTGGCGTTATTCAGATGGTCCGCCAGGCGGCTGTAGTGCCAATTGGTTCTGTCGTTAAGCACTGTGCCGCACAGGGCGATGCCGATGGCGCCCCCGAGGTTGCGCATCAGATTAAACAGCCCGGAGGCCAGCTTCAGGCGCGCGGGCGGCAGGCTGCCTAGCGTCAGGGTCACCGTTGGCGCGACGGCAAACTGCTGCGCCAGTCCGCGAAACGCCTGAGGGAGCAGCAACTGGTCCGCCCCCCAGTCATGGGTTATCGGGACGAAGCTGTACATCGACACCGCAAAACCGATCAGCCCGGCCATCAGCAGCCAGCGCAGGTCAACGCGGTTGGCGAGCCACGAATAAAACGGAATAGACATGACCTGGAACAAGCCGGTGGAAAATACCGCCAGGCCGATCTCCAGCGCGCTGAAACCGCGCACGCTACCGAGATACAGCGGAGTTAAATAGATGGAGGCGAAGATGCAGACGCCGGCCATAAACGAGAAATAGCAGCCGAGGCTGAAAGTTCGGTCCTGCAGGGCCCGCAGATCCATCACCGGCTGCGGATGGCGGAGGGTGCGGATAACAAAAGCCACGCCGCAGAGCAGGGCGACCCAGGCGGTGGTCGTCAGGGTCGCGTCATCAAACCAGCCCCAGCGAGGACCTTCTTCGAGGGTATATTCCAGGCAGCCGAGGGACACGGCCAGCAGCAGAATACTGAGATAGTCGGCGCCGCGCAGCAGAGTGGGGTCGGCGCTGTCTACTTTCACCAGCAGCGGCACTGCCACCGCGATGTAAATCCCCGGAACAACGTTGATAA
>OKAZ01000053.1_pt1 | contig 15353 bp, 9 predicted proteins | sample 1610571 | NCBI WGS metagenome assembly OKAZ01 (sample SAMN04436663, study PRJEB24849) | human gut metagenome | biome: human gut; feature: NICU; material: stool | host: Homo sapiens | place: USA: Saint Louis, MO | collected 2010-06-02 | reverse complement strand
ACTTGCCCCAGCCGGTGAGCGGGTCGGCCGCGCCGGAGGTCATTCCTGTCGCTCCGGTCTGGGGAGGCGATCTGAATCTGGCGCAGATGGGGATGCCGGACGGCATTATCCTCAGCGGCGGTCAGCGGCAGGGGGGCGTCAGCTTTACCCTGCCTTCCGATCAGGTGGTGATCCATTCGCAGCTTAGCCTTGCCGTTCGCGTATCGCCGGAAATGGCGAGCCGCAACGCCACCCTGCAGCTGATGCTCAACGGTCAACCGCTCGGCACCCTGCCGTTGGGCGCCGATGGCGAGGATGTCTCCCATTATCAACTGGATATCCCGCCCGCGCTGATGGTTTCCAGTAATAACCTGAGCGTGAAGATCAACGATGGCGATACCCTGCAGTGCCAGCGTGACATTCATGATTCGTCGCGGGTGACGGTGCTGCCCACGTCGCATTTCAGCTGGGAAAGCCAGCAGTTGAACATCAGCGACGATCTGAGCCACTTCCCGCGTCCATTCTTCGACAGCATGCAGATGACGCCGGCGGACATCGCCGTTTCCTATGGAGCGAAGCCGTCGGCCGACGTCTTCAGCGCCGCGGCGCTGGTCTCTTCCTGGCTGGGTATCCAGGCGGACTATCGCGGCATCGCCTTCAGCGCGCTGCGCGACCGCCTGCCGGAACGCCACGGTATCGTGATTGGCCACCCGGGCGAGCAGGTGGGCGGCATGACGCTGCCGGAAACCGATAAGCCACTGCTGCGCATCATCGCCAACCCCGCCAATCCAGCCTACAAGCTGCTGTTGATTGTCGGCAAAAACGATACCGCGCTGCGCATGGCCGCCTGGCGCCTGACCCGCGGCAACTTCGCGCCGCAAACCGCGACGCTGGATGTTGAACCACAGACCATCCCGGTTGGCAAAGCGTACGATGCGCCGCGCTGGATCCCCACCGATCGTCCAGTCAGACTCAGCGAACTGCTGCGTAAGGATCAAAGCCCGACCGTCAGCGGCGTCTGGCACGAACCTTTACGTATCGCCTTCCGCGCCGCGCCGGACCTCTATCTGTGGGATGGCGAGACGATCCCGCTGCAGGTTGGCTACCGCTTCCCGTCGGAGAGTTGGATCAATGAAGACAAGTCCCTGCTGAGCGTCACGCTCAACGGCACCTTCCTCAACAACCTGCCGATGAACAAGCAGGGGCCGCTGGAGAAAGTCTGGCGCTACCTCGGGGGCGATGCGCGCCAGGAGCGCTTTACCATCCCGCTGGCACCCTACCTGATCTATGGCGATAACCAGCTGTCGATGTACTTCAATGTGGTGCCGAAGGACGATGTTCCGTGCTCGGTTCTGCTGAATAACAATATCAAGAGCCGCATCACTGACGACTCATGGATTGATTTGAGCAAAACACGACACTTCTCGCTGCTGCCAAACCTCTCCTATTTCGTCGGCGCCTCTTTCCCTTTCTCGCGGCTGGCGGACTATTCGCAAACGACGCTCCTGCTGCCGGCGGAACCGTCTGAGACCCAGGTGGCAACCCTGCTGAATCTGGCGGCGCGCTCCGGGAATGCGACCGGCACCGCGCTGGCGAATAACCGCGTCGTGCTCGGGATGCCCACCGGCGGCGGGGATTTGCAGTCGCTGCGCGAACGTGATGTGCTGGCGGTCACCGCTCTCGATCAGCAGGCCTTCAACCAGAGCCTGCTGGCCGACTCACCCTACCGCCCGGTGGATAATGTGCTGAGCGTCCGCGAGCCCGACCTGTGGCAAAAAGCGCAGCGCCGACTCACCGGCGACTGGACCTCCGCCAGCCTCGATGCCGATCGCTACTTCTCATCCAGCAGCGCCTGGCGCGGGTTTATCAGCTATCGTTCGCCGTGGAACCCCGCCCGCCTGGTGGTGGTGGCGATGGCCAGCAATGATGACCAGCTGGCGCGACTGAAAAACGATCTGGACTCACCGCGCATCAATGCCGGGATCCGTGGCGATACCGCGGTGATCACCAGCGATAACGGGGTGCGTAGTTTCCAGGTGAGTACGCCGTTCCCCAGCGGTCAGATGCCGTGGTACATGATGGCGGTCTGGTATGCCAGCCAGCACTCCGGTTTCCTCGCTCTGCTGGGGCTGATTGCCACCTCGATAATGGGACTGGCGCTGACCGCGATGTTTAAACGTCACGCCCGTAAGCGTCTGGGTTCGGGGGATAACCAATGAAAAGAAAGATAACGATAACGATGAAAAGATCCCGGCGGCTCACTACATTCTGCCTCACCGGCGCCCTGGCTCTCGGCGCCTCTGGCGGCGCGCTGGCGGCGGGTAACGACGCGGCGCTGCAGGCGCTGTTCGCCCAGGCCAACTACTGGCATGAGAAATCCCATGACGAGCTGGCGATGGAGTCCCTGCAGAAGGTGCTCTCGGTGGATGCCAACAACACCCAGGCGCTGTATCTGATGGCGCTCTGGTCGCAGCAGGGCGGCGATATGCAGGCGGCGGCGCAGTGGCGCGCGCGGCTGGCGAAAGCGGCGCCGGACAGCCCGGGGCTGCAGGATCTGGACAACGCCAAAAAAATGTCGCAGGTGCCGCAGGGCCAGCTCAGTCTGGCGCGCCAGCAGGCGCGCGGCGGCAATATCCCCGGCGCGCTGGCGACCTGGCGCAGCATGTTCAATGGCAATACGCCGCCTGCCGGGCTGGCGGCGGAATATTACCTGACCATGGCCAGCGACAAATCGCTCTATCCGCAGGCCATTAGCGAACTGCGGCAGTACGTGGCGCAGCATCCCCAGGAGAACGCCCCGCGGGTAGCGTTGGGCAAAGCGTTAACCTGGCGGGAAGATACCCGTCGGGAAGGGATCGCCCTGCTCGAGCCGATGGCCAGCGGCAATAAAGAGGCGGACAGCGGCTTGCGTCAGGCCTTGCTCTGGCTGGGTCCGCAGGCCGGGGATGAGCAGTATTACGACACCTGGATGCAGCGTCATCCGCAGGATAGCGAAGTTCAGAACTACTTTCGTGAACGGCGCAGCGGCCAGGCGCGCGGCCAGGGCTACGCCAATCTCAACAGCGGCAATACCGCTGCCGCGAAGCAGCAGTTTGAAGAGGTATTGCAGACCAACCCGCAGGATGCCGATGCGTTGGCGGGCATGGGCTATATCGCGCAGCGCAGCGGCGACTACCAGGCCGCATCGCAATATCTGAGCCGGGCGGCGGACCTCGGCGGCGACGCCTCGGCGACCCGCCGTCAGCAGGCGGCTGATGCCCTGTTCTACGGCCAGCTGGCGCAGGCTCAGCAGGCCTATAAGCAGGGCAATATCAGCCAGGCGCTGGCGCTCTCCGCGCCGCTTGCGCAGCAGAGCGGGGCGCGGGGCGCCTCGGCGAAGCTGTTTCGCGCCGATGTGCTGCGACATAACAAAGATTTACCCCAGGCCGAGCAAACGCTGCGCTCACTGTTAAACGACGACCCGCAGAATGCGGCGGCGCGGGAAAACCTCTACTACGTGCTGCGCGAGCAGAATAAATCCGCCGAGGCGCAGGCGATGCTGCAGACGCTGCCGCAGAGCCTACAGCAAAAACTGCAGCCGCGAGTGGTGGCTTGCATGCCAGGCGACGCCCTGCGTCGTCAGGCCCAGGCGCAGGTCAGCAGCGGTAACCGAGCCGGCGCAATAGCCACCCTGCGCGAAGGCGTTGCCCGCTATCCGGACGATCCCTGGCTGCGTCTCGATCTGGCCCGACTGCTGCAAAAATCGGGTAACGCCAGCGAGGCCTCTTCGCTGATGTCGGCGGCCTATCGCCCCGGCGCCAGCAACAGCGCGTTGTATGCCGCCGCGCTGTTCGCCAGCGAAAACGGCGCCTGGCAACAGGCGCAGACGCTGCTGGCGCGCATTCCCGGCGGCAGCCAGACCAGCGACATGCGCGATTTACGCCAGCGGGTGAACTACAACCTGCAGCTGGTGACCGCCGAAAACTACCTGGCGCAGGGCAATACCATCGCCGCCAGCAATACCCTGCGGGCGATGGCCTCCACGCCGCCGAAAGCCCCGGCGGACGCCGGCAAGCTGGCGCGGCTGCTGGCCGAGAGCGGCGACCTGACCACCGCGGTATCGCTGGTGCGCAACAATATCAGCGGCGGGGTGTCCGGCAACGCCGGGGATTACGCCGATCAGATCGCCGTCCTGAACCAGGCCGGGCTGACCGGCGAGGCGCAGAACTTGATCAGCAATCCGCAGCTTCAGGCCAGCAGTACGCCGACGCAGCTGGCGAGCATTCGCAATGGCTATGTGATCAACGAGGCCGACCGCCTGCGCGAGCAGGGCAATTATGCCGCGGCGTATGACAAGCTGATCCGTGCCATGCAGAGCGATCCGCAGAATACCGATCTGATGTTCGCCATGGCGCGGCTGTACCAGAGCGGCAAAATGAACAAAGAGGCCGGGGTGGTCTATGACTATCTGATGACGCGCGATACGCCGAACCAGGATGCGCGCGCCGGGGCTATCGACGTCGCGCTGTCGGCGGGGAACAACGATCGCGCGGAACAGCTGGCCGGCGGCTTGCGTCAGGATAACTCCCCGGATCGCCTGCTGCTGCTGGCGAGAGTGGCGGAGGCCCAGGGTCATCATCAGCAGGCGATGACCTACCTGCGCAGCGCCCGCGGCAAACTGCTGGGCATGCAAAGCACCAACAGCAGCGAAACGCCGACCGTCGGCGGGGTGCTGGCGGCGGATAACCCCTTCATCGGCGTGTCGCAAACGTCGTCGCCGACGCGGACGGCTTCCGCCTACGGGCAGTATATGCCGTGGCAGGTTGCCCAGTCGGCCGCCGCGCCCGGCTCCTCACTGCCGGGGAGCCAGCGCACCGATCTGCCGGTGGACACCGCCCAGACGCGGATGCTGCGTCAGGTGGACACCATGATGGAGTCGCTGCAGGAGAAAACCGGCAGCTGGCTGCAGGGGGGAATGGACGTGCGCGGACGCGACGGCGAATCGGGCACCAGCAAGCTGACGGAGCTCAGAACGCCGCTGACCTGGTCCTCCTCGCCGTTTGGCGACTCGCGCTTTGACTTTACCGTCACCCCGGTGTCGTTAAACGCCGGGACCGCCAGCGGCGACGCCTGGCGTCGCTACGGTGCCAACCCGCTGGCCAACGCGGTCTCCAATATGGTGAGTACCGCCACCAGCGAGCAGGCGGCGATCGCCTCGATGACCGAGGCGGAGCGGACGGCCTATTTTGCCAGCAATCCGGGGGCAGAGGCGTTAAGCGGCCTGGGCACCCTGAACGCGGCGGACTTCAATCCGACCACCAGCAGCGGGATGGAAAACCTGGCGAAGCTCGGGAGCTATGATTCGGGGCAGGTGGCCAGCTATCTTTCCTCGTCCAGCCGTAAGCCGAACGTTGACCAGACCAGCGGCTCGACCGATTCGCAGAAGGCCAACGGCGTCGAACTGGCGCTGGCGCTAAGCGGTGACGATTACCGGGTCGATATCGGCAGCACGCCGCTGGGCCAGGATCTGAATACCGTTGTCGGCGGGGTGAAATGGTCGCCCAAGCTGACCAACTATCTGTCGCTGATCCTCACCGGCGAACGCCGCTCGCTCACCGACAGCCTGCTTTCGTATGTCGGTCTGAAGGATGCCTATTCCGGTAAAACCTGGGGGCAGGTGACGAAAAACGGCGGCACCCTGCAGCTGAGTTATGACGACGGTGACGCGGGCTTCTACGTTGGCGGCGGCGGTTACAGCTACCTGGGGCAGAACGTCGCCAGCAACACCAGCATCAACGCCAATGCCGGGGTCTATCTGCGGCCCTATCATGACGAATACCGCCAGCTGCAGGCCGGGTTGAGCATGAGCTATATGGATTACTCCAAAAACCTCAGCTACTTCACCTATGGCCAGGGGGGCTACTTTAGTCCGCAAAACTACGTCAGCGTGTCGCTGCCGGTCAGTCTGACGGAAAAATATGATAACTGGACCATGAAGCTCGGCGGCTCGGTGGGCTACCAGTCTTACAGCCAGGATAAGAGCGCCTATTTCCCGACCAATTCGGAGTGGCAGCAGACCCTGGAGACGGCGGTGAGCAATGGGTTTGCCAAGGAAGCCTACTATTCTGCGACCTCGAAGAGCGGCATCGGCTATACCCTGCGCGCCGGGGCGGATTACAAGGTCAACAAACAGATGACGCTGGGGGGCCAGATTGGCTATGACACCTTCGGGGATTATAACGAAAGCACCGCCGGGCTCTATATTCGCTATATGTTAGGAGATCATTGATGATGACGGAGAACAATAACCCGGTGGTGATGACCTGGTTTCAGCAGCAGCAAACGCCTGCCGGATGGTTCGATCTGTTGATTATTATGGTCGAAGGTATGTTAAATAATGCCGGCGAGCTGGAAAGTCAGCCCTTCCTGCGTCAGATGGGCGCCTCGTTGGCGGAGACCCATCCGTTGCCGGCGTCGGAGACCGTAGGGGAGCTGGAGGCGAATATCAACCGGCTGCTGACCCATTTCCACTGGGGGGTGGTGACCATCGACGTCGGTGAGGATGGCCTGCGCTTGCGCCATCAGGCGTTGCCGGTCAGCCGCGACGATGCGGGGCGCGTGCGCTGGTGCAACGCGTTCTGTGCCATACTCGAGGGGTTATATTCTCGCTGGCTGCAGAGTCAGGGAGGCAGCGCTCACGTAATATTGCAGCGTGAGCGGGTGTTCTCTGTCTCTGACGTTCAGTTTCTTTACTACCATCCATAATGAGTGAATTTATGCCCCTGCGTGCTTTAGTGGCGGTGATAGTGACAACGGCAGTAATGCTGGTGCCCCGGGCGTGGGCGGATACGGCCTGGGAGCGTTATAAGGCCCGTTTTATGATGCCGGACGGCCGTATCATTGATACCGCCAATGGCAATGTGTCGCATACGGAAGGCCAGGGCTTCGCCATGCTCCTGGCGGTGGCGAATAACGATCGCCCGGCGTTCGACAAGCTGTGGCAGTGGACGGACAGCACCCTGCGCGACAAGTCTAACGGGCTGTTTTACTGGCGCTATAACCCGGTGGCGCCGGACCCGATCGCCGATAAAAACAACGCCACCGATGGCGATACCCTGATCGCCTGGGCGCTGCTGCGCGCGCAAAAGCAGTGGCAGGACAAGCGCTACGCCATGGCCTCCGATGCCATCACCGCCTCCCTGCTGAAATATACGGTGGTGACTTTCGCCGGTCGCCAGGTGATGCTCCCGGGCGTGAAGGGGTTTAACCGCAACGACCACCTGAACCTTAACCCCTCCTATTTCATCTTCCCGGCCTGGCGGGCCTTTGCGGAGCGGACGCACCTAACCGCCTGGCGGACATTGCAGAGTGACGGGCAGGCGCTGCTGGGGCAAATGGGCTGGGGGAAATCGCATCTGCCCAGCGACTGGGTGGCGCTGCGGGCGGATGGCAAGATGCTGCCGGCCAAAGAGTGGCCGCCGCGGATGAGTTTCGATGCGATCCGTATCCCGCTGTATATCTCGTGGGTCGATCCGCACAGCGCCTTGCTCGCACCGTGGAAAGCCTGGATGCAGAGTTACCCGCGCCTGCAAACTCCGGCGTGGATCAACGTTAGCACCAACGAGGTCGCCCCGTGGAATATGGCCGGCGGCCTGCTGGCGGTGCGTGATTTAACGCTTGGCGAACCGCTGGAAGCGCCGCAGATTGACGACAAGGATGATTATTACTCCGCCAGCCTCAAGCTGCTGGTCTGGCTGGCGAAACAGGATCAGCGCTAGCGCTGTGATGGCTTTGCAGGTTTCTCAGCCCGTATCCTGCGGGCTGAGAGAAAAGAGCAGGAACGTCTCACGATGTAAGGCCGCCAGAATAGGCGGCCTTGTCGCTTATTGCGGATAAGGCACCCAACTGCCGCCATTCAACTGGACATAAGGCTTGCCCTGATACTGGATAACGATGGCGTTGGCGTTTTCGGACACCGCCGCGCTCTGCGGCAGGTTGGCGACATACTGCTGCCTGTTGACGCTGTCTTCGCTGAACATTTTGCCGTCGAGGGCGCGCACCACCAGCTCCGACACCGCCAGGTAGCTGCTGGGCTGATCGATGATAATTGGCGCGCCTTCATGCGGCGCCTTCATGCCGAAGAATTTCACCGCCGTCGGGACGTTAGTGATCGACGGGCTCGGGATATCCCGCAGGCCAGACACCTGCATCTTATCGCCCTTCAGCGCGCCGCCGTGTTCCGGCACCACTACCACCATCACCTTACGCCCCGATTTTTCCAGTTCGGTGAAGAAGTTATCCAGGTCGTCAAACAGCTTCTGCGCCCGCACTTTGTAGTCCGCGGTTTTGCTTTGTCCCGGGAAGTGATTGCCGTCATGCAGCGGCAGGGTGTTATAGAACGTGGCGCTCCGCGGATTGCTGCTGGCCTCTTCGGTCTTCAGCCAGCGGTTGAGAACCGCGAGATCCTCATACACTGGCGAGCCATCAAATGCCTGCAGGCTGACCGGCAGACCGCTCTGGTCCATCAGCGGGCTCTGCATGCCGCCCAGCGAACGCAGCTCTTTCAGGAAGTCGCCGAACAGGCCGTTGTGGCCGAGCATCAACTGCTGGTTGAAGCCGAGTTTCGCCAGGTTTTCAAACAGGTAGCAATCGGCGCCGGATGGCTGATACAGGTTGGTATGCGACAGCTGGCCGCAGCTGGCGCGCAGCAGACGCACCGCCGCAGGTCCGCTGTAGGAGGTCGCTGAGTTAAAGTTTTTGAAGACGATATCGAAATGCTTCCACAGCGGGTGGTCCATCAGCCCGGCGGCTTCAATATCCGACCAGGAGAGCGAGCAGATATTGATCACCAGCAGGTCAAACGGCTGCGCATCCGCCGGCAGCTGGTCCGGGAACGGTGTCTTGCGCTTCTGCTCGGCGGCATAGAAACCGTTCAGCCAGTTGGTGAGGTTGGCCGAGGTCGGCGGTTCGGTCTGCGGCGGAATATCGCTGCTGGCCGGGCTGGACGCGGCGCCAGCGGCGGCGTTGGTCCCGACGTTGGCCGGCGCGGTGGCGGCGGCAGTGGTGGGCTGACCGGCAGGCCAAATGGTAAAGGCCGGCAGCAGCGGACTGACCGCCTGCCAGACGACCATCGCGGAGACAAACACGGTAACGCGCAGCCACTGGCTGATAAACAGCCACAGCACCAGTAAAACAAAGAAGGCGCCGACCATGCTCCAGTTGATAAAGCGGACAATCAGATCCCAGATATAGCTGGCGCTGAAGCCGGCGATTTGCGTTCCCTGGCTAAAAATCGACTCTGGCCCGGGCAGCCAGGTATCGTGACAGAACAGCGCGAATCCCAGCGCAAAGGCGATCCAGTGGCGGATGCGGTGCAGCTTTTCGCGCGGGATCGGCACCAGCAGAAAGGCGAGAAACACCAGGTTAAGCATCGGGTGAAAATTGAGATACCCGGCCCACAGCAGGGCAAACTTGACCAGAAAGTAGAAGTTCCAGCCGCCAAGGCCGCGCCAGTACTGCCAGAGCGGAAGCGGTGCCGCGGTCGTTTTTTTATTTGTCATTTGTTCGCTTTGCCTTGCTTAACCGTTGTTCCCCGGCGTAATACCCCTGCCGGTTTCACGTAACGGGGTTTAAAGAACATCAGTCTTAACGTCGTGCGGATCCGGCGCTGATAGTGGCGCGTCAGGTAGCCCAGCGGAAAAAACAGCAGGGCGCAGAGCACCACCAGTTGCAGAATATCGGCGATAGACATCATCAGGCTTGCTCCTCACGGGTGGTTAACCGGTGTGGTTCGGGGTAGCGTCGCCAGTGGCGTCCATCATGGGTGGCGTTGATGGTCTCGTTTTTACCGACCGTGAGAGGCAGCGGCGTATTCCAGCGCGCCGGCTCGATGCCGCGCATGATCACAATTTCCGAGAGAATCTGTTTGTCTTCAAACCACACCATGCGGTTAGAAAAAATATCGCCGGTCGGCAGCGGGAAAATGTGGTTTAGCGCGGTATCGAGGTCATTGATCCGGCAAAACGACAAGAACAGCACCAGCCGGTTATTGCCGATGGTCATGATGTCGCCCATCCGGTTGGGTTTGCATAACGTCAGCGCCTGCTCAACGCGCAGCCCCGGCGCCGGGCGCAGGGCCACCATCACGCCTTTGCTGTCGGCCGGCAGCAGGGTATTGGTCATCACGTTGTGCACCGCTTCGCAAAAGGCGTCCCATTTCTGATAGCCGCGCAGTTTTAACGGCTGGCTCCAGGTGAGCAGGGTGGCAAAATCTTCCGGGATATGGCGGGAGAACTTTTGGTTCTGAACGCTTTCGATTAGCGTCAGGCAGCGGGAAAGCGACGCGCTGTTAGGGATCACCAGGCTGGCGCCGCTGCTGAGCAGCAGCCGCTCATCAGTCGCGCGCAGGCTGGGGGTTTGTTCGCGGACAATAATTTTCAGCGCCGTGCCGCGCTGACGGCGCAGGGTATGAATATAGCGGCCCAGCTGTTCAATTTGCGTATTTTGGGTAATGGAGAAGAGGATCGTCGCCGCTTGCGCGGTGCGCCCGGCGTTGAAGACCTCGTCGTTGGTGTCAAACAGCGTCCAGTATTCCGACAGCGGCGGGGCACCTTCCAGCACGCGCACATTGCTGAGGATCGCTTTTTCATCGCTGCGCGGCTGCACGCTGGTTTCAGCGTCCTGCGCTAATCGCCAGCCGGCGTCATCATGTTGCACCATCAGCTGCTGCTGGGCGCTGATACCCTTATCGCTTCCCCACCAGGCAATATCAAAGATATGCCGGTCGCCCTGGTAACGAATACTTGCCAGTCCGGAAAGGGAGCGGTACTCACGTAATAAGGGAGTCAGCTGCCGATCAATATCCTGCGCGGAATTGATCGCTAAGAATGCGCAGCGATGATATTGCGCCCAGCGGCTGGTCTTTTCCACCCAGGCGCATAACTTTTCGTTATTTATATTTTGCCAGGCATTTTCAGCACATAGCAGAATAAATAAATAATTGCCAGGTTCGAGGGAGCAGACCAAGTCGCGATGTATTTCTTCCAGCGCCTCCGGACGATTCGGCAGGGTAAACAGTGCAATATTATCCGGGCCGTGAATGTGTTCTAATGAAATGATATCATTTGGTTTATTCCCCATCACCAGCGCGGCAACCTTGCTGTTTTTCGCCTGCGTGGCCAGCGTCTGATTAAATAGACTGACGGCATCGGCATAACGGTCAACGTTGAGCCACCATACCCCGCCGACCGGCATATGGCACACTTCATCCCATAATGATGAAATACCCAAAGTAAATACACTATCCACGGCATCCCTCGTGCGCCCTGATTCACACTGGATAAGTTTACTAGCGAAACTGACAGAGTAAACCTAACATTGAAATTAAAGGTCATCAGTTTTAGCATGTACACCTGCTTTTTAAGGATGCGCTGTATACGTCCTCTGGTTTAATAATAAATTTCGAACGGACAGAGATATGCCAGCAAAAGATCCTGCGGTACCCACGGACGCCACGCTGGGGTACACCTTTCAAAATGATTTTCTGGCGCTTAGCCGGGCATTTTCCCTGCCGGATATTGATTATCATGATATTTCCAGGCGCGAACAGCTGAACGCGGCGCTGAAGCGCTGGCCGCTGCTGGCAGAGTATGCAGAGAAAAAATAAGGAAGCCGGAGATGGCTATTCTGGGATTACAGGGCGTGCGAGGGGGGACTGGCGTCACGTCCATTACGGCTGCACTCGCCTGGGCGCTGCAATTGCTCGGTGAAACGGTGCTGGCGATCGACGCCAGCCCGGATAATATGCTGCGTTTTTTCTTCAATACCGACATCCATCATCAGGACGGCTGGGCGCGGGCGCTGCTCGATGGCCGGGACTGGCGCGACGCGGGTCTGCGCTATACGCAGCATATCGATCTGCTGCCGTTTGGCCAGCTCAGCGCGGGCGAAAGAGAAAACGTCGACCAGCGGCAGCCCACCCTGGGGGCGATGACGGAGGCCGTACTGCAGCTGCAGGGGCAGTACCGCTGGCTACTGCTGGATCTGCCGGCGGGCTATTCGCCGTTGACCCGCGAGCTGCTGACGCTCTGCGACCGCTCGCTGGTGGTGGTCCATCCCGACGCCAACAGCCATATCCGTTTGCACCAGCAGCCCTTTCCGGCCAACAGCGATATTCTGATTAACGATCTGCGGGTCGGCAGCCAGCTGCAGGAAGATCTCTACCAGCTGTGGCTCGAGAGCCAGCCGCGCATCCTGCCGGTGACCATTCATCGCGACGAGGCGATGGCCGAGTGCCTGGCGGCGAAGCAGCCCCTTGGGGAGTATCGCCAGGACTCTCTGGCGGCGGAAGAGGTACTGACCCTGGCGAACTGGTGTCTGATCCACTATGCCGGCGGGAGGCCGGCATGATCCGCCTCAGCACGCTGCTGCTGGCCCCGCCGGTGGGGGAACGGCTGCGCGCGCGCTATGACGACTACCGGCAGCATGGCGCCTCATGGCTGTCGGCGTCGCTTGGCTGCCTGTGGGCATCGCTGGTCTGGGCGCTAATGCCGCTGGAGACGCCGCGATGGCAGGCGATTCTGGCGCACCATGACACCTATTTCCCCCATATTAATCCGCATCGGCCACGTCCGCTGGATCCGCTGCGCTACCTGCTGCAATCCCTGTGGTTACTGACAACGCGCGTGCCGGAGCCGGAGAAAAAGGTCAACTGGCGTTCGCTGGCGGCGCTGGAAGGGGTGCACGGTCGCTATACGCAGTGGCTGGAAAAATTGCCTGAGCAGGTCAACGCCCGCACCGGTCATCTGGATAAACAGAAAGAGCTGGCGCACCTCAATCCCAAACTGCGCCGGGCGATCCTTGGGGGGGTGACCTGCTGCTCGCTGGTGCTGGCGCTGATGTGTATTACGCAGCCTTTTAACCCGCTGTCGCAGTTTATCTTCCTGATGCTGCTGTGGGGCGTGGCGCTGCTGGTGCGGCGCATCCCCGGCCGCTTCTCGGCGCTGATGCTGATCGTGCTGTCGCTGACGGTCTCGTGCCGCTATATCTGGTGGCGCTATACCTCGACGCTGAACTGGAACGACCCGGTAAGCCTGGTGTGCGGGATTATTTTGCTGTTCGCTGAGACCTACGCCTGGGTGGTGCTGGTGCTGGGCTACTTCCAGGTGGTCTGGCCGTTGAACCGCCAACCGGTGCCGCTGCCGGAGGACATGGATCTGTGGCCGACGGTGGACATCTTCGTCCCCACCTACAACGAAGATCTCAACGTGGTGAAAAACACCATCTACGCCTCGCAGGGCATCGACTGGCCGAAGGACAAGCTTAACATCTGGATCCTCGACGACGGCGGACGGGAAGCGTTTCGCCAGTTTGCCAAAGATGTCGGGGTGCACTATATCGCCCGTACCAGCCATGAGCACGCCAAAGCCGGCAACATCAACAATGCGCTGAAATACGCCAAAGGGGAGTTCGTCTCGATCTTTGACTGCGACCATGTGCCGACGCGCTCGTTTCTGCAGATGACCATGGGCTGGTTCCTGAAAGAGAAAGAGCTGGCGATGATGCAGACCCCGCACCACTTCTTCTCGCCCGATCCCTTCGAGCGCAACCTTGGTCGTTTTCGCAAAACGCCGAACGAAGGGACGCTATTCTACGGCCTGGTGCAGGACGGGAACGACATGTGGGACGCCACCTTCTTCTGCGGCTCCTGCGCCGTGATTCGCCGTGGCCAGCTGGATGAGATCGGCGGAATCGCCGTCGAAACGGTGACCGAAGATGCCCACACCTCGCTGCGCCTGCACCGGCGGGGTTACACCTCCGCCTATATGCGTATTCCGCAGGCGGCGGGGCTGGCGACGGAGAGTTTATCCGCGCATATCGGCCAGCGCATCCGCTGGGCGCGCGGGATGGTGCAGATATTCCGCCTCGATAATCCGCTGTTTGGCAAAGGCCTGAAGCTGGTACAGCGCGTCTGCTACGCCAACGCCATGCTTCACTTTCTCTCCGGTATTCCGCGCCTCATCTTCCTCACGGCGCCGCTGGCCTTTTTGCTGCTCCATGCCTATATCATTTATGCGCCAGCGCTGATGATCGCGCTATTCGTGTTGCCGCATATGATCCACGCCAGCCTGACCAACTCGAAGATTCAGGGTAAATATCGCCATTCGTTCTGGAGTGAAATCTACGAGACGGTGCTCGCCTGGTATATCGCGCCGCCCACCTTTGTGGCGCTGATTAATCCGCATAAAGGCAAATTCAACGTCACCGCGAAGGGCGGACTGGTGGAAGAGGAGTATGTCGACTGGGTGATTTCCCGGCCCTATATCTACCTCGTGCTGCTCAACCTGGTCGGCGTCGCGGTGGGGATCTGGCGCTTTATGTACGGCCCGGAAAACGAAATTCTCACCGTCTGGGTGAGTATTGTCTGGGTGTTCTACAACCTGATTATTCTTGGCGGCGCGGTGGCGGTCTCGGTCGAAAGCAAGCAGGTCCGCCGGTCGCATCGTGTCGAAATGAGCATGCCGGCGGCAATTGCCCGCGAAGATGGCCATCTGTTCTCCTGCACCGTTCACGACTATTCCGACGGTGGGCTGGGGATCAAAATTCACGGCGACGCTCAGGTGTTGGAGGGGCAGAACGCCAGGCTGCTGCTCAAACGGGGACAGCAGGAGTATGCCTTCCCGGTGCGGGTCGCGCGGGTCAACGGCAGCGAAGTGGGATTGCAGCTGCTGCCGTTGACCAACCAGCAGCATATCGATTTTGTGCAGTGTACGTTTGCCCGCGCCGATACGTGGGCGCTTTGGCAGGATAGCTTCCCGGAAGACAAGCCGATGGAAAGCCTGCTGGATATCCTCAAGCTGGGGTTCCGTGGCTATCGTCACCTGGCGGAGTTTTCGCCGCCGTCGGTGAAGGTGGTTTTCCGCGCGCTCACCTCGCTGGTGGCATGGATAGTGTCGTTTGTACCCCGACGCCCTGAACGCGCCGCGCCGACGCTCTCCGCAGACCCGGCAATGGCTCAACAATGATGATAATGCGATGAAAAGAAAACTTTCCTGGATGTGTGCAGTAGCGGTGGGCATGTGCAGCTGGTATCCGCTGGCCTCTTACGCGGCGCCGGCCACCGTGGTGAATCCGGCCCCTGGCGTTCAGCCGCAGGCGGCCTCCCCGCTCGCGCCGGTGACGACAGGCGAGCCGACGGCAACCCTCGCCGAACCGACCGCTCCGGCGTTGGTCGCCGAGAACGTCCCGCAGCGGGAGGTGAAGCTGACCTTTGCCACCATCGCGCCGCCTCCGGGCAGCATTGTGCTGCGCGGCTCACGGCCTGACGCCTCGGTTGAATTCGGCATGCGAAGCGATGAGCTGGTCGCTAACGCGCTGCTCAATCTGGAATACACACC
>OKAZ01000047.1_pt1 | contig 16049 bp, 17 predicted proteins | sample 1610571 | NCBI WGS metagenome assembly OKAZ01 (sample SAMN04436663, study PRJEB24849) | human gut metagenome | biome: human gut; feature: NICU; material: stool | host: Homo sapiens | place: USA: Saint Louis, MO | collected 2010-06-02 | reverse complement strand
TGGGATGTATCACCAGAGAAAATTCCATTTATACTCGTCGTCTTTCGAGATGCAGGCATGATGGCTTAACCTGCTCACCTCGATCAGCGGATCCAGATGAGCTCCCGGGAGTCCCGGAGTTGACGCCTTCCTGCGACTTGAAATCCATAGAGCCTGTACCGGTAAGGACTGCAACCCGCAGCCCGCTAACTGTCTGAAAGATCACAACGTCTTACGCCATTGCTGCGTGGGCGATCGGTCAGACAAAACTGGTCATTCCGCTAATGTCTTGTTCTAACAAGATGCAATACGGAAAACGGTCTCATTATTCCATTGCTAACCTTGTTATAGCAAGTTGACTTTCACCTTTTATCACCCGGTTACTCACAGTTTTATCACCTGCCCATACAGATTGTTCTAATAACAAACAATATGGCGGTCAGGCAAACCGTGAAAACAGGATAATGATAAATATAAGCATATAAAAATGAGTGGCGCTAATGCGTCCGGCTATTTAGAATCGCGCACCATGAAAACTGAGACCCCAACCGTAAAAATGGTTGCCATTGCTGCTGATGAAGCGGGGCAACGTATCGACAACTTTTTGCGTACCCAATTGAAAGGCGTACCGAAGAGCATGATTTATCGCATCCTGCGTAATTGCGAGGTGCGGTTGAATAAAAAACGCGTGAAGCCGGAGTATAAGCTGGAGGCGGGCGATGAAGTCCGTATCCCTCCGGTGCGCGTGGCGGAGCGTGAAGAAGAGGCGGTATCGCCGCATCTGCAGAAAGTGGCGGCGCTCTCTGAGGTGATCCTCTATGAAGACGATCATATTCTGGTCCTCAATAAGCCCTCCGGTACCGCGGTACATGGCGGCAGCGGCCTGAGCTTCGGCGTGATTGAAGGGCTGCGCGCCCTGCGCCCGGAGGCGCGCTTCCTTGAGCTGGTACATCGGCTCGACCGCGATACCTCTGGCGTGCTGCTGGTGGCGAAAAAGCGCTCGGCGCTGCGTTCGTTGCACGAGCAGCTGCGTGATAAAGGCATGCAGAAAGACTATCTGGCGCTGGTGCGCGGCCAGTGGCAGTCGCATACAAAAGTGGTGCAGGCCCCGCTGTTGAAGAACATTCTGCAGAGCGGCGAGAGAATCGTCCGCGTGAGTCAGGAAGGCAAGCCGTCAGAGACGCGCTTCAAAGTGGAAGAGCGTTATGAATTCGCCACTCTGGTGCGCTGCAGTCCGGTCACCGGACGCACGCATCAGATTCGCGTTCATACCCAGTATGCCGGCCATCCTATCGCCTTTGACGACCGCTATGGCGACCGCGAATTTGACAAGCAACTCTCTGGTACCGGCTTAAACCGCCTGTTCCTCCACGCTGCTGCGCTGAAGTTTACCCACCCAGGGAGCGGGGAGGTGATGCGCGTTGAGGCGCCGCTGGATAACCAGCTGAAGCACTGTCTACAGGTGCTACGGAAGAGCAAATAAGTGCAACGGCGGAATCAGTTCCGCCGTTTTTTTACCTCAGCCTAACAGCGGGTTGTAATTTTCGCGGCGCAGCATCTGACAGAGCGCGATCAAGGGTAAACCGACCAGCGTATTCGGATCGCGGCCTTCCAGCCGTTCGAACAGCGTAATACCTAACCCCTCGCTCTTAAAACTCCCGGCGCACTGCAGCGGGTTCTCTTTACGCACATAGCCTTCGATCTCTTTATCGCTGAGATGCCGGAAGTGGACGTCAAAGGGCTCGCATTCGGTTTGCAGATGACCGCTGGCGGAGTTGTACAGCGCGAGCCCGGTATAAAAGGTAATGATCGACCCGCTCGCCTTTCTCAACTGCCTGCGGGCATTTTCCTCGGTGTGCGGTTTGCCGGTGATCTCACCGTCCAATACGCAAACCTGATCGGAGCCTATAATAAGGTGATTGGGGTAGCGCGAAGCCAGGCTCTGCGCTTTGGCCTGCGCCAGCCGGGTGACAAGCTGACGCGCGGATTCTTCAGGGCGGGGCGTTTCGTCGACGTCAGGCGCCGCACATTCAAATGGTAACCCCAGTTTTTCCAGCAGCATGCGCCGCCAGGGTGAGGTTGACGCCAGGATAAGTTGAGACATATTTTTTCATCCACATATAGCGCTTCGCAGAGCATCATCTTAAACTATGCGCCGCAATGTGTGCGAATAAATGGCAAAAGGCAACCTGAGGCTGCCTTTTTCTTTGACTCTATGACATTACAAAGTTAATATGCGCGCCCTATGCAAAAGGTAAAATTACCCCTGACTCTTGATCCGGTACGCACGGCTCAAAAACGCCATGATTACGAAGGCCTCTATGCCCGCGAGCAGGTTGAACGTGTAGCCGAGTCTGTAGTCAGCGTGGACAGCGATGTGGAATGCAGCATGTCGTTCGCTATCGATAACCAGCGTCTCGCCGTTATTACAGGCGATGCGAAGGTGACGGTAACCCTCGAATGCCAGCGTTGCGGGAAACCGTTTTCCCATCACGTCCACACCACGTATTGTTTTAGCCCCGTCAGAAATGACGAACAGGCCGAAGCACTACCGGAAGCGTATGAGCCGATTGAGGTTAACGAATTCGGTGAAATCGACCAGCAGGCAATGGTCGAGGATGAAATTATCCTCTCCCTGCCCGTAGTTCCGGTGCATGATTCTGAACACTGTGAAGTGTCCGACGCGGACATGGTCTTTGGCGAACTGCCTGAAGAGGCACAAAACCCAACCCCATTTGCCGTATTAGCCAGCTTAAAGCGTAAGTAATTGAGGAGTAAGGTCCATGGCCGTACAACAGAATAAACCAACCCGTTCCAAACGTGGCATGCGTCGTTCCCATGACGCGCTGACCGCAGTCACCAGCCTGTCTGTAGACAAAACTTCTGGTGAGAAACACCTGCGTCACCACATCACTGCCGACGGTTTCTACCGCGGTCGCAAGGTTATCGCTAAGTAATCACGCGATACTCGCAGGATTTCCCGTTGCAGGCCATGGCGGGTGTGTACGTACCTGGGCACTCGGTTAACCCGATAACCAGAGGCGTCAATGCCCGGATTGTTGCGTCTGCAGCGTGAAAATTCGCGGGTGCCAGCGTGATGAAGCTTAGTGAGGACTCCCCGGGCGACTGGGGAATCACCGAACCGGGCAGCGACGATACCTTGACACGTCTAACCCTGGCGTTAGATGTCATGGGGGGCGATTTCGGCCCATCCGTGACAGTGCCTGCAGCACTGCAGGCACTGAACTCTAATTCGCAACTCACACTTCTTTTAGTCGGCGATCCCGACGCCATCACGCCATTACTCGCCAAAGCTGACTTCGAACAACGTTCGCGTCTGCAGATTATTCCTGCGCAGTCAGTTATTGCCAGTGATGCGCGACCCGCACAGGCTATCCGCAGCAGTCGCGGAAGCTCAATGCGCGTGGCGCTGGAGCTTGTGAAAGAAGGGCGGGCGGAAGCCTGCGTCAGCGCCGGCAACACCGGCGCGCTGATGGGCCTGGCGAAACTGCTGCTCAAACCGATTGAAGGTATTGAGCGGACGGCGCGGGTGACGGTGCTGCCGCACCAGCAGAAGGGCAAAACCGTGGTGCTGGATCTCGGCGCCAACGTCGATTGCGACAGCACGATGCTGGTGCAGTTCGCGGTGATGGGGTCAGTGCTGGCGGAAGAGGTGGTCGGCATTGCCAATCCTCGCGTCGCCTTGCTGAACATCGGCGAAGAAGAGATGAAAGGCCTCAGCAGCATCCGCGATGCTGCCGCAGTGCTCAGAACGCTGCCTTCCCTCAACTACATCGGCTATCTTGAAGCCAATGAACTGTTGACCGGAAAAACAGATGTGCTGGTTAGTGATGGATTCACGGGCAACGTCACATTAAAAACCATGGAAGGTGTTGTCAGAATGTTCCTTTCACTGCTGAAATCTCAGGGAGAGGGCAAAAAACGGTCGTGGTGGCTGCTGTTACTAAAACGTTGGTTACAAAAAAGCCTGGCGAGGCGATTCAGTCACCTCAACCCCGACCAGTATAATGGCGCCTGTCTGTTAGGATTGCGCGGTTCCGTGATCAAGAGTCATGGTGCTGCCAATCAACGCGCCTTTAGCGTCGCGATAGAGCAGGCAGTGCAGGCGGTGCAGCGGCAAATTCCTCAACGGATCGCCGCGCGCCTGGAATCTTTATACCCAGCTGGTTTCGAGCTGCCGGAAAGCGACAGTGACGTGAACGCCCGACAGCAAAGCGGGACGAATGGACACCACTGACGCCGCGGCGGTTGAACGAGGCGGGTATATTACCCAAGAGTGACTGAGCGTACATGTATACGAAGATTATTGGTACCGGCAGCTATCTGCCCGAGCAAGTGCGTACAAACGCCGACCTGGAAAAAATGGTAGAGACCTCTGACGAGTGGATTGTCACCCGCACAGGTATCCGTGAGCGTCGTATTGCCGCAGCGCATGAAACAGTTGCTACGATGGGCTTTGAAGCCGCAAAGCAGGCGCTGGCGATGGCGGGCGTGTCCGCGGAGCAAATTGGTCTGATCATCGTTGCGACCACCTCCGGCACGCACGCGTTTCCGAGTTCGGCATGCCAGATTCAGTCTATGCTGGGCGTCAAGGGCTGCCCGGCGTTTGACGTCGCGGCCGCCTGCGCCGGTTTCACCTATGCGCTGAGCGTCGCCGATCAGTATGTCAAGAACGGCGCGGTGGACTATGCGCTGGGCGTCGGCGCTGATGTGCTGGCGCGCACCTGCGATCCGGCCGATCGCGGGACGATTATTATTTTCGGCGATGGCGCCGGGGCGGTGGTGCTGGGCGCCTCCGAAGAGCCTGGCATTATCTCGACGCATCTGCATGCTGACGGTAGCTATGGCGAACTGCTGACCCTGCCGAACGCCGATCGCGTCGATCCGGAAAATCCGATCTATCTGACGATGGCCGGGAATGAAGTCTTCAAAGTGGCGGTCACTGAGTTAGCGCACATCGTTGATGAGACGCTGGCCGCGAATAATCTTGAACGTTCTGCGCTGGACTGGCTGGTGCCGCATCAGGCAAACCTGCGGATCATCAGCGCGACGGCGAAGAAACTGGGCATGTCGATGGATAACGTCGTAGTGACCCTCGACCGCCATGGCAACACCTCCGCGGCGTCAGTCCCTTGCGCGCTGGATGAGGCCGTCCGCGATGGCCGCATTCAACGTGGGCAGCTGATTTTGCTGGAAGCCTTTGGTGGCGGTTTCACCTGGGGTTCCGCGCTGGTTCGTTTTTAGTATAAGGATTTAAACATGACGCAATTTGCTTTTGTGTTCCCGGGACAGGGCTCGCAGGCCGTAGGCATGCTGGCCGATATGGCGGCGACCTGGCCGGTCATTGAAGAGACCTTCGGTGAAGCTTCCGCAGCGTTGGGTTACGATCTGTGGGCGCTGACGCAACAGGGCCCGGCAGAAGAACTGAATAAGACCTGGCAGACCCAGCCAGCGCTGCTGACCGCCTCCGTGGCGCTGTACCGCGTCTGGCAGCAGCAGGGCGGCAAAGCGCCGGCGCTGCTGGCTGGTCACAGCCTCGGCGAATACTCCGCGCTGGGTTGCGCGGGCGTTATCGCTTTCGCTGATGCCGTTCGCCTGGTTGAACTGCGCGGCAAATTCATGCAGGAAGCTGTACCGGAAGGTACTGGCGCCATGTCAGCGATTATCGGTCTGGACGACGCGGCTATTGCCAAAGCCTGTGAAGAATCGGCCGAAGGGCAGGTCGTCTCTCCGGTGAACTACAATTCCCCGGGCCAGGTGGTTATCGCCGGTCACAAAGAGGCCGTTGAACGCGCAGGCGCCGCCTGTAAGGCCGCGGGCGCTAAACGGGCGCTGCCGTTGCCGGTGAGCGTGCCGTCTCACTGTGCGCTGATGAAGCCAGCTGCGGAGAAACTGGCGCTTGAGCTGCAGAAAATCACCTTCAACGCGCCGACGATCCCGGTGGTAAATATCGTCGATGTGAAGTGCGAAACCGCGCCTGACGCCATTCGCGACGCGCTGGTACGCCAGCGGTATAGTCCGGTTCAGTGGACTAAAACCGTTGAGTTTATGGCTGCTCAGGGCGTAACGCATCTGTATGAGGTTGGCCCGGGTAAAGTCCTCACCGGCCTGACCAAACGTATTGTTGACACCCTGACCGCTTCCGCGCTTAACGAGCCGGCGGCGATGTCTGCGGCGCTTGAGCAATAAAAGAGGAAAACCATGAGTTTTGAAGGAAAAATCGCGCTGGCTACCGGTGCAAGCCGCGGTATTGGCCGCGCCATCGCTGAAACGCTCGTCGCCCGCGGCGCGAAAGTTATCGGTACTGCGACCAGCGAAAGCGGCGCGCAGGCGATCAGCGACTATTTAGGCGCCAACGGTAAAGGTCTGATGTTGAATGTGACCGACCCGGCATCTATTGAATCTGTTCTGGAAAATGTGCGCGCAGAGTTTGGCGAAGTGGATATCCTGGTGAATAATGCCGGGATCACTCGCGACAACCTGTTAATGCGCATGAAAGATGACGAGTGGAACGATATCATCGAAACCAACCTGTCATCGGTTTTCCGTCTGTCAAAAGCGGTAATGCGCGCTATGATGAAAAAGCGTCATGGACGTATTATCACTATCGGTTCTGTGGTTGGTACCATGGGAAATGCGGGTCAGGCCAACTACGCTGCGGCGAAAGCGGGTCTGATCGGCTTCAGTAAATCACTGGCGCGTGAAGTTGCGTCCCGCGGTATTACTGTAAACGTTGTTGCTCCGGGCTTTATTGAAACGGACATGACGCGTGCGCTGACCGATGAGCAGCGTGCGGGTACGCTGGCGGCAGTTCCTGCGGGGCGCCTTGGCACCCCAAATGAAATCGCCAGCGCGGTTGCATTTTTAGCCTCTGACGAAGCAAGTTACATCACTTGTGAAAGCCTGCACGTCAACGGCGGAATGTACATGGTCTGACCGAGATTTGTGCAAAACGTTCAGGAACCGCGCACTTCGCACGGTTCTCTGTGCGGTTTTGTGCGAAAAGATTTGCGTTCTTAGGGCAAACGGCCTCAAAATAGCGCAAAATCGTGGTAAGACCTGCCGGGATTTAGTTGCAAATTTTTCAACATTTTAAACACTACGAAAACCATCGCGAAAGCGAGTTTTGATAGGAAATTTAAGAGTATGAGCACTATCGAAGAACGCGTTAAGAAAATTATCGGCGAGCAGCTGGGCGTTAAGCAGGAAGAAGTTACCAACAATGCTTCCTTCGTTGAAGACCTGGGCGCTGATTCTCTTGACACCGTTGAGCTGGTAATGGCTCTGGAAGAAGAGTTTGATACTGAGATTCCGGACGAAGAAGCTGAGAAAATCACCACCGTTCAGGCTGCCATTGATTACATCAACGGCCACCAGGCGTAAGTGAACATCTCCAGGCGGTCATTCGACCGCCTGAGTTTTATCTTTATTTGTCCCACAAGAATCTATTTTCCCTCCCTGGAGGACAAACGTGTCTAAGCGTCGTGTAGTTGTGACCGGACTGGGCATGTTGTCTCCTGTCGGCAATACCGTAGAGTCTACCTGGAAAGCTCTCCTTGCCGGTCAGAGTGGCATCAGCCTGATCGACCATTTCGATACTAGCGCCTATGCAACGAAATTTGCTGGCTTAGTAAAGGATTTTAACTGTGATGACATCATCTCGCGCAAAGAGCAGCGCAAGATGGATGCCTTCATTCAATATGGAATTGTCGCTGGCGTTCAGGCCATGCAGGATTCTGGCCTTGAAGTGACGGAAGAGAATGCTACCCGTATTGGTGCCGCAATCGGCTCTGGTATTGGCGGTCTCGGCTTGATCGAAGAAAACCACAGTTCGCTGGTCAACGGCGGACCGCGTAAGATCAGCCCATTCTTCGTTCCCTCCACAATTGTTAACATGGTGGCCGGCCATCTGACCATCATGTTTGGTCTGCGTGGACCAAGTATCTCCATCGCGACCGCCTGTACTTCAGGCGTGCACAACATCGGTCAGGCTGCGCGCATTATCGCCTATGGCGATGCCGATGCGATGGTGGCAGGCGGTGCGGAAAAAGCCAGTACCCCGCTTGGCGTGGGCGGCTTTGGCGCAGCGCGGGCGCTCTCCACGCGCAATGACAACCCGCAGGCGGCAAGCCGTCCGTGGGATAAAGATCGCGACGGCTTCGTGCTGGGCGACGGCGCGGGCATGGTGGTGCTGGAAGAGTACGAGCACGCAAAAAAACGCGGCGCGAAAATCTACGCCGAGATCGTCGGCTTCGGCATGAGCAGCGATGCTTACCATATGACGTCACCGCCGGAAGATGGCGCGGGCGCCGCGCTGGCGATGGTGAATGCCATTCGCGATGCGGGCATTGAACCGGGCCAGATCGGCTACGTCAACGCCCACGGCACCTCGACGCCGGCTGGCGATAAAGCGGAAGCGCAGGCGGTTATGTCTGTCTTCGGCGATGCGGCGAGCCGCGTACTGGTGAGCTCCACCAAATCCATGACCGGGCATCTGCTGGGCGCGGCAGGGGCGGTAGAGTCGATTTACTCTATCCTGGCGCTGCGCGATCAGGCAGTTCCGCCGACGATCAACCTCGACAACCCGGATGAGGGCTGCGACCTCGACTTCGTTCCGCACGAAGCGCGTCAGGTTTCCGGTATGGAGTACACCCTGTGCAATTCCTTCGGCTTTGGCGGCACTAACGGTTCGCTGATCTTCAAAAAAGTGTGACAGGGCTTGCCCCGGTACTGCTTTAACAAAAGGCCCGATTGTCGGGCCTTTTTTATTCGGCTTTCTCCGCTTGTCCTCTGCTTCGTGTCCTGAGACACTCACCGACCAGTGAAAAGGAGTCCTTTATGTTCTTGATAAATGGCGTTGAACAGGACACGCTGGCGGCGAACGATCGCGCCGTCCAGTTTGGCGACGGTTGTTTTACCACTGCCCGTATACAGCATGGACAGGTTGCGTTACTGGACGCCCATCTGCAGCGTTTGCAGACAACCTGCGAAAAATTACGCATCCCGTTTGACGACTGGCTGACGCTAAGCGACGAGATGCAGCGTCTGGCTCGACCGCACGCGCAGGGCGTGCTTAAGGTGACCCTTACCCGCGGCGTTGGGGGAAGGGGATACAGCACGGTGGGCTGTGCGTCGCCCACCCGTATTCTGAGCGTCTCTCCGCTTCCGGCGCACTACGCGCGCTGGCGGGAGGAGGGCATTACCCTGACCCGGAGCCCGGTGACCCTGGGGCGCAACCCCTGGCTGGCTGGCCTGAAGCATCTTAATCGTCTGGAGCAGGTGCTGATTCGCTCTCATCTTGAACAGACGGACGCCGATGAGGCGCTGGTCCTTGACAGTGACGGGTGGCTTACGGAATGCTGTGCCGCGAATTTATTCTGGCGTCAGGGACGGGATGTATTTACTCCGCGACTCGATTATGCCGGGGTCAACGGCATAATGCGGCAGCGCTGTATCGCGCAGCTGGCACCATCGACGTTTCGCGTTGTCGAAGTGATAGCGCGTCCCGAGGCGTTGCGGGAGGCCGATGAAGTGCTGATCTGCAATGCGCTGATGCCGCTGGTGCCGGTTCGTCGCTGGGATGAGACCGTCTGGTCCTCGCGCGAGCTTTACCATTTTTTAGCCCCTTTGTGTGAGCTGTCTGGTTAGTATGAAGAAAATGTTACGTTTTATCCTGTTGCTGGTGGTGCTGTTGGGCATCGCCGCGGCGGCAGGAATGTGGAAGGTACGCCAGCTGGCGGACAGCAAGCTGCTGATTAAAGAAGAGACCATCTTTACCCTCGAAGCCGGCACCGGCCGGCTGGCGCTGGGGCAGGATCTCTATCGCGAGAAGGTGATCAATCGCCCGCGCGTGTTCCAGTGGCTGCTGCGGATGGAGCCTGAGCTGTCTCACTTCAAGGCCGGGACCTATCGCCTCACGCCGCAAATGACGGTGCGCGAGATGCTGCAGCTGCTGGCCAGCGGCAAAGAGGCGCAGTTTCCGCTGCGCTTTGTCGAAGGCATGCGCGTCAGCGACTACCTTCGTCAGCTGCGCGATGCTCCCTACGTGAAGCACACGCTTGAAGACGATAGCTACGCGACGGTGGCTAAGGCGTTAGGTCTTGACCATGCCGACTGGGTGGAAGGCTGGTTCTGGCCGGATACCTGGATGTATACCGCCAATACTAGCGACATCGCCATCCTCAAGCGCGCGCATCAGAAAATGGTCACCGAAGTGGCGAAGGTTTGGGAAGGACGGATGGATAATCTGCCCTATGCCGATCAGAATCAGCTGTTGACCATGGCCTCGATTATTGAGAAAGAGACCGCGGTGGCGGAAGAGCGCGATCGCGGCGCGTCGGTATTTATCAACCGCCTGCGCATCGGCATGCGCTTACAGACCGACCCAACGGTGATCTACGGGATGGGCGAAGGGTATAATGGAAAGTTAACGCGTAAGGATCTGGAGACGCCGACCGCGTACAATACCTATACCATCAGCGGCCTGCCGCCAGGCCCTATCGCGGTGCCGGGCGAAGCGTCGCTGAAGGCGGCCGCCCATCCGGCGAAAACACCATACCTCTATTTTGTCGCCGACGGGAAAGGGGGCCATACGTTTACCACAAACCTGGTCAGCCATAACCGCGCGGTGCAGGACTATCTGAAAGTACTTAAGGAAAAAAATGCGCAGTAACTATATCGTCATCGAGGGGCTGGAGGGCGCCGGGAAGACCACCGCACGTCAACTGGTGGTGGAGACGCTGCAGTCGGCAGGTATTCACGATATGGTGTTTACCCGTGAGCCGGGGGGCACAATCCTTGCTGAAAAACTGCGTAGCCTGGTGCTGGATATCCAGTCCACGGGCGATGAAGTGATTAACGATAAAGCGGAAGTGCTGATGTTTTACGCGGCGCGCGTCCAACTGGTGGAGACGGTGATTAAGCCTGCTCTGGCTCGCGGCCAGTGGGTGATCGGCGATCGTCACGATCTCTCCACCCAGGCCTATCAGGGCGGCGGCAGGGGCATTGACCGCACGATGCTGGCGACGCTGCGCGACGCCGTTCTCGGCGATTTTCGTCCCGATTTGACGCTGTACCTCGACGTTACGCCGGAAGTGGGGCTGCAGCGCGCCCGCGCCCGCGGCGAACTGGATCGCATTGAGCAGGAGTCGATGAACTTCTTCAATCGTACCCGCGCGCGCTACCTTGAGCTGGCTGCGGCAGATCCTTCTATCCGCACGGTGGACGCGACGCAGCCGCTGGATGCCGTCGCACGCGATATTCGCGCCACGATCGCCCAGTGGATGGCGGTGCAACCGGCATGAAATGGTATCCGTGGCTGCGCCCCTCGTTCGAGCAACTGGTCGGTAGCTATCAGGCCGGACGTGGCCACCACGCCTTACTGTTACAGTCCCTGAGCGGGATGGGCGGCGAGGCGTTGATTTATGCGCTGTGCCGCTTCCTGATGTGCCGCCAGCCTGAAGGGCATAAAAGCTGCGGTCACTGCCACAGCTGCCAGCTGATGCAGGCCGGTACGCACCCCGATTACTATCCGCTGAGCCCTGAGAAAGGCAAGAGCGCGCTGGGTATTGACGCGGTGCGCGATGTCAACGACAAGCTCTATGAGCGCGCGCGTCTTGGTGGGGCGAAGGTGGTATGGATTAGCGATGCCGCCTTGCTGACCGATGCCGCCGCCAACGCGTTGCTGAAAACGCTGGAGGAGCCGCCGGAAAATACCTGGTTCTTCCTCGCTTGCGAGGAGCCGGCGCGTCTGCTGACCACCCTGCGCAGTCGCTGCCGCCTGCACCACCTGTCGCCGCCGACGGAATCTTTTGCCCTGGCCTGGCTGGAGCGTGAGGTGAACCTGCCGCAGGAGGCGCTGCTGGCCGCGTTACGTCTGTGCGCCAGCGCGCCGGCCGCTGCGCTCGAGCTGCTTAAGGAGCCGCAGTGGACGGCGCGACAGCAGCTGTGTCAGGCGCTGGCGACCACACTGGCGAGCGGTGACTGGCTGGCGCTGCTGCCGATACTCAATCATGAACAGGCGGCGGTTCGCCTGCACTGGCTGGCATCGCTGCTGGTCGATGCGCAAAAACGACAGCAGGGAATTGCCCTGGTGAGTAACCCGGATGTCTGGCCGCTGCTGGAGCAGCTGGCGCACAGTCTGCCCGCCGCCCGGCTGCAGGCGATTGCCCATGACGTCTGTACCTGCCGCGAGCAATTGCTGAACGTCGTCGGCGTCAACCGCGAACTGCTGCTCACCGAGCGCCTGCTGCGCTGGGAACATTACCTGCAACCCGGGACGGTTTTACCCGTCTCCCACCTCTGAGTGAGACATTATGTTTTTAGTCGACTCCCACTGCCATCTTGATGGTCTGGATTATCAAACCCTGCACAAAAACGTCGATGACGTACTGGCAAAAGCGGCCGCACGCGAAGTGAAATTTTGCCTGGCGGTCGCCACGACGCTGTCTGGCTACCGCAGTATGCGCGAGCTGGTAGGAAGGCGTGACAACGTCGTCTTCTCCTGCGGCGTGCACCCGTTAAATCAGGATGAGCCCTACGAGGTGGAGACGCTGCGCACGCTGGCGGCGGAAGAGGGCGTCGTCGCGATGGGAGAGACCGGACTGGACTATTTTTATACCCCGGAAACCAAAGTCCAGCAGCAAACTTCGTCCCGTGTCCATATCCGCATCGGCCGGGAGCTGAACAAGCCCGTGATCGTGCATACCCGTGATGCTCGCGCCGATACCCTGGCCATTTTACGCGAAGAAAAGGTGACGGATTGCGGAGGCGTACTACACTGTTTCACTGAGGACAGGGAGACGGCGGGTAAGCTGCTCGACATGGGGTTCTATATCTCGTTTTCCGGTATCGTCACTTTCCGTAACGCCGAGCAGCTGCGCGATGCGGCGCGCTATGTTCCGCTGGATCGTCTGCTGGTGGAGACCGATTCGCCATACCTGGCGCCGGTACCCCATCGCGGCAAAGAGAACCAGCCGGCGCTGGTGCGTGACGTTGCTGAATACATGGCGGTACTGAAGGGTGTGTCGCTGGAGCAACTGGCTCAGCAGACCACCGACAATTTTGCCACGCTGTTCCACATTGACCCCGCCCGCTTGCAACCTGCTTGATCTGCTTATTATTTTAAGGCTCGTAATTAATAGCCAAAGCGAGTAAAGTTCACCGCCACAAAAGTGGCGGTGAAGGTTTTTTGGCAACATCTGGATACAACTTATGTAAGCTGATGTAAATTTTTACCGGAAGGCTGATTGAAACGTGATAGCCGTCAAACAATCATCCCGTTAATTATTTTACTCTGTGTAATAAATAAAGGGCGCTTAGATGTCCTGTCCACGGCGCGGTTCTCCCCCCGGGCCAATGCGTGAAAACGTAAAAAAGTACCAAATACTCAGGAGCACTCTCAATTATGTTTAAGAATGCATTTGCTAACCTGCAGAAGGTCGGTAAATCGCTGATGCTGCCGGTATCCGTACTGCCTATCGCAGGTATCCTGCTGGGCGTCGGTTCCGCAAACTTCAGCTGGCTGCCAGCCGTGGTCTCCCACGTTATGGCAGAAGCAGGCGGTTCAGTTTTCGCCAACATGCCGCTGATCTTCGCTATCGGTGTGGCCCTCGGCTTCACCAATAACGACGGTGTATCCGCACTGGCTGCAGTGGTAGCTTACGGCATCATGGTGAAAACCATGGCGGTGGTTGCGCCGCTGGTGCTGCATTTACCTGCTGACGAGATTGCGGCAAAACACCTGGCTGATACCGGCGTGCTTGGCGGTATTATCTCCGGTGCTATCGCCGCGTACATGTTCAACCGCTTCTATCGCATTAAGCTGCCAGAATATCTCGGCTTCTTTGCGGGCAAGCGCTTTGTACCGATTATCTCTGGTCTGGCCGCTATCTTCACCGGCGTGATCCTCTCCTTCATTTGGCCGCCGATCGGTTCCGCGATCCAGACCTTCTCCCAGTGGGCTGCTTATCAGAACCCGGTGGTGGCGTTTGGTATCTACGGTTTCATCGAGCGTTGCCTGGTGCCGTTTGGTCTGCACCACATCTGGAACGTTCCTTTCCAGATGCAGATCGGTGAATACCCCAACGCGGCTGGTCAGGTATTCCACGGCGATATCCCGCGCTACATGGCAGGCGACCCGACCGCGGGCAAACTGTCTGGCGGCTTCCTGTTCAAAATGTACGGTCTGCCGGCAGCGGCTATCGCGATTTGGCACTCTGCTAAACCGGAAAACCGCGCCAAAGTGGGCGGTATCATGATCTCCGCCGCGCTGACCTCGTTCCTGACCGGTATCACCGAGCCGATCGAGTTCTCGTTCATGTTCGTGGCGCCGATCCTGTACGTTATCCATGCCATCCTGGCGGGTCTGGCGTTCCCGATCTGTATCCTGCTGGGTATGCGTGACGGTACTTCGTTCTCTCACGGCCTGATCGACTTTATCGTGCTGTCCGGTAACAGCAGCAAGCTGTGGCTGTTCCCGATCGTCGGTATCTGCTATGCGATCGTGTACTACGTCATTTTCCGCGTGCTGATTAAAGCCCTGGATCTGAAAACACCGGGTCGTGAAGATACCACCGAAGAGAGCAAAGCTGGCGCAACCAGCGAGATGGCTCCGGCTCTGATCGCCGCTTTCGGCGGTAAAGAGAACATCACCAACCTCGACGCATGTATTACTCGTCTGCGTGTTAGCGTGGCGGATGTAGCGAAAGTTGACCAGGCTGGCCTGAAAAAACTGGGCGCCGCTGGCGTGGTAGTGGCAGGTTCTGGCGTACAGGCCATCTTCGGTACCAAGTCCGATAACCTGAAAACTGAAATGGATGAGTACATCCGTAACAGTTAAGACGTAGTATCGGGGAGACTAAGGCAGCCAACTGGCTGCCTTTTTTACGTGACAAGATCGGCCTTCCAGAGGCGATAACCCTGCTAACTGTCCGCCAAATGCTTATTCCCTCAGCAGCTAAGTCTATAGTTGAATAAGAAAAAGAGCTTTCAGGTTGAAAGAGAGGGAGGATGTCGCTCATACTCTTACCGGAACCTGTGCGTCTGCGTTTATCTGCAGAAGCAGGCCAGCGTACGGGATAAAACTAATAAGGAATCAGTCATGGCAGAAGAAACGATTTTCAGCAAAATCATTCGCCGGGAGATCCCGTCGGATATTGTTTATCAGGATGAGCTTGTGACCGCTTTTCGCGACATCTCCCCGCAGGCGCCCACCCACATTCTGATTGTCCCGAACGTTCTGATTCCTACCGTAAATGACGTCACCACCGAACATGAGCTGGCCCTGGGCCGGATGATGACCGTCGCGGCGAAGATTGCCCGCGATGAAGGCCTCGCCGACGATGGCTACCGGTTGATCGTCAACTGCAACCGCCACGGCGGCCAAGAAGTTTACCATATCCATATGCATCTGCTGGGCGGTCGTCCGCTGGGTCCGATGCTGGCGCACAAAGGCTAACGCCATGCTAAGGACCCTTTTGGGCGCGTGTCTGGCGGCGGGGCTGCTGGCCGGATGTAGTTCACACCCGGAGATCCCGGTTTCTGACCAGCAGGCGCTGGTGATGGAGTCGAGCGTGCTGGCCGCCGGGATCAGCGCCAGCGAGCCTGTCGTCGTGGCGACGGAGATACAGGCTACCGCCTCCTCTACGCTGTATAACGAGCGCCAACAGCCGGTCACCGTGCATTATCGTTTTTTCTGGTATGACGCCCGAGGGCTGGAGATGCACCCCCTGGAGGCGCCGCGCACCATCGTGGTCCCGGCTCGCTCCTCGGTGACGTTGTATGGCAGCGCCAATATCCTGGGGGCGCATAAGGCCCGCCTTTATCTTTATCTGTAAGGGGTAATTATAATGATGAAAATGTGTCGCTATGCGTTAATCACAGCACTGGCGATATTCCTCGCAGGCTGTGCGGGGCTGCGTGAGCAGCCCGCGCCGGTAGAAGAGGCCAAACCGCAGCCGCAGCAGCCTGCGCAGCCACCGCCCCCGGTGCCGACGGTCCCGGCGGTGCCTTCCGTCCCGTCGCAGCCAGGACCGATTGCGCATCAGGAT
>OKAZ01000040.1_pt1 | contig 16631 bp, 14 predicted proteins | sample 1610571 | NCBI WGS metagenome assembly OKAZ01 (sample SAMN04436663, study PRJEB24849) | human gut metagenome | biome: human gut; feature: NICU; material: stool | host: Homo sapiens | place: USA: Saint Louis, MO | collected 2010-06-02 | reverse complement strand
CGGTTGTGTTTAGGTTGCGCATTATTCTTCCCTAGCGAAAAAAGCATGAGCGGCAGTATACCATTTGTCGGAGAGGGGTAAGTCCGCGTCATGCTTCAAAATACCCGATCATCAGACGGTCATTTTTTTCATAAATCTGTCACAAAAGTGACGCATAATGACGCCGCACTTCTATACTGATGGCTAAAAAACACAGGGTAAATAATGGCGAGAAGAATTCTGGTCGTTGAAGATGAAGCTCCAATCCGCGAAATGGTCTGCTTTGTTCTGGAGCAAAATGGCTTTCAGCCTGTCGAAGCGGAAGATTATGACAGCGCGGTGAATCAACTCAATGAACCCTGGCCTGATTTGATTCTCCTTGACTGGATGCTGCCGGGCGGTTCTGGGCTGCAGTTTATTAAGCTGCTCAAGCGCGAGGCGATGACCCGGGATATTCCGGTGGTGATGCTGACCGCGCGCGGAGAAGAAGAGGATCGCGTTCGCGGCCTGGAGACCGGGGCGGACGACTACATTACCAAGCCTTTCTCACCGAAGGAGCTGGTGGCGCGAATCAAAGCGGTGATGCGCCGTATTTCGCCGATGGCGGTGGAAGAGGTGATTGAAATGCAGGGGCTGAGCCTCGATCCCTCATCGCACCGGGTGATGACCGGCGAAAGTCCGCTGGACATGGGGCCAACGGAATTTAAATTATTGCATTTCTTTATGACCCATCCGGAGCGGGTGTACAGCCGCGAGCAGCTGCTGAACCACGTTTGGGGAACCAACGTCTATGTGGAAGACCGCACGGTGGACGTCCATATTCGTCGCCTGCGCAAAGCGCTGGAACTCAGTGGCCATGATGGGATGGTGCAAACGGGTCGCGGCACGGGGTAGCGGTGCTCCGCCCGTTTCTGAATTTTGACAGGAGTGTGACCCGTGCTGGAACGGCTGTCATGGAAAAGGCTGGCGCTGGAGCTCTTTTTAGCGTGTATTCCGGCCCTGATTCTGGGGGCGTTTGTGGGTCATTTGCCGTGGTTTTTACTGGCGGCAGTGACCGGTTTGCTGATCTGGCATTTCTGGAATTTGATGCGCCTGTCGTGGTGGCTGTGGGTGGACCGGAGCATGACCCCTCCGCCCGGCCGCGGCAGCTGGGAGCCGCTGCTGTATGGTCTGCACCAGATGCAGATGCGTAATAAAAAGCGTCGACGTGAGCTGGGAAGTCTGATTAAACGCTTCCGCAGTGGAGCGGAATCGTTGCCGGACGCGGTGGTCCTGACCACGGAGGAGGGAGCCATTTTCTGGTGTAATGGCCTGGCGCAGCAGATTTTAAACCTGCGCTGGCCGGACGACAGTGGGCAAAACATTCTTAACCTTCTGCGCTATCCTGAATTCGCCACCTACCTGAAACAGCGTGATTTTTCAAAACCGCTCAATCTGGTGCTGAATAATGCCCGTCATCTGGAAATTCGCGTGATGCCCTACAGCGACAAGCAGTGGCTGATGGTGGCGCGCGACGTGACGCAGATGCATCAACTGGAAGGGGCGCGGCGTAACTTCTTCGCTAACGTCAGCCATGAGCTGCGCACCCCGCTGACGGTGCTGCAAGGCTATCTGGAGATGATGCAGGAGCAGGGGCTGGAAGGGGCGACCCGTGAAAAGGCCCTGCACACCATGCGTGAGCAACCCCAGCGTATGGAGGGCCTGGTGAAGCAGCTGCTCACGCTGTCGCGTATTGAAGCCGCGCCGGCGCTGGCGATGAATGACCGCATCGACGTGCCGATGATGCTGCGGGTGGTGGAGCGCGAGGCGCAGACCCTCAGCCAGGATAAGCAGACGCTGATTTTTACCGTCGATGAGCAGCTCAAGGTGCTGGGCAACGAGGAGCAGCTGCGCAGCGCCATTTCTAACCTGGTCTATAACGCGGGGAACCACACCCCGCCGGGCACTGAAATTCGCGGCAGCTGGCAGCGAACGCCGCAGGGGGCGCTGTGCAGCGTCGAAGATAATGGGCCAGGCATTGCCCCGGAGCATATTCCACGTCTGACCGAGCGTTTCTATCGGGTGGATAAAGCCCGCTCCCGGCAAACGGGGGGCAGCGGCCTGGGGCTGGCGATTGTCAAACACGCGGTCAACCATCATGACAGCCGACTGGAAATAGAGAGTACGGTGGGCAAGGGAACCCGTTTTAGCTTCCTGCTCCCGGAACGATTAATTGCCAGAAACGACACCTGAGCGGCGCACTGTCAGCTTATCTTGCCAATGACCAGCTTCGGCTGGTCATTTTCATTGGCAGTCATTTTCCCCTCGCCTATTTAATGAACGTGCGCTGCTTTTTTGTTCGCATGATAAGCCACGGGTTTTCCATCAATATGGTAAATGATTCTGGTGTGAAACTGATAACCAGCATAATCATCTGCTTTTGCGATCGTGCCTTGCTTTAAAACGTTATAAGCGTTTAAATTGCGCCTGCGCAGTCGATGACAGACTGCTTTTGCGTGGTAATACCAAAAACAATTCTTTCCCACGCCGCTTCGGGAGCATATCTCGCTGAGTTTACCGGCAATCGCCGCTGTATCGTCCCTGAGAGGGTAGCGCGGTATTTTTCCATTTTTTTACAACACCACATCCACAGGCAGTAATGAATTTATGACCCATCAGTTAAAATCTCGCGACATCATAGCGTTGGGCTTTATGACCTTCGCGTAGTTCGTTGGCGCAGGCAATATTATTTTCCATCCGATGGTTGGCTTACAGGCGGGCGAGCACGTCTGGACGGCGGCGATCGGCATCCTGATCACTGCGGTGGGTCTGCCGGTGCTGACGGTGGTGGCGCTGGCGAAAGTCGGCGGCGGCGTTGAAAGCCTGAGCACCCCGATTGGTAAAGTGGCGGGTATCCTGCTGGCGGTGGTGTGTTATCTCGCGGTAGGACCGCTGTTCGCGACCCCGCGCACCGCGACCGTCTCTTTTGAGGTCGGGATTGCGCCGCTGACCGGCGACGGCCCGCTGCCGCTGCTGATCTACAGCGTTATCTACTTCGCGCTGGTGATCCTGGTCTCACTCTATCCGGGCAAACTGCTGGATACGGTGGGAAATTTCCTTGCGCCGCTGAAAATTATCGCCCTGATTGTGCTGGCGGTCGCCGCGGTTGTCTGGCCGGCGGGCCCGATCAGCGACGCGATGGAAGCGTATCGTACCGCGCCATTCTCCAATGGCTTCGTCAACGGCTACCTGACCATGGACACCCTCGGCGCGATGGTGTTCGGGATCGTGATTGTCAATGCCGCACGCTCCCGCGGCGTCAGCGAAGCGCGTTTGTTGACCCGCTACACCGTCTGGGCGGGCCTGATGGCAGGCGTCGGTCTGACCCTGCTGTATCTGGCGCTGTTCCGTCTGGGCTCTGATAGCGCCACCCTCGTGGACCAGTCCGCTAACGGCGCGGCAATCCTCCACGCTTACGTGCAGCATACCTTCGGCGGGGCGGGCAGCTTCCTGCTGGCGGCGCTGATCTTCATCGCCTGCCTGGTGACGGCGGTGGGTCTGACCTGCGCCTGCGCTGAGTTCTTTGCCCAGTATCTGCCGTTCTCCTATCGCACGCTGGTCTTCATCCTCGGCCTGTTCTCGATGGCGGTCTCCAACCTTGGTCTGAGCCACCTGATTCAGGTGTCGATTCCGGTGTTGACCGCTATCTATCCGCCGTGTATCGCACTGGTTGTATTAAGCTTTACCCGCAGTTGGTGGCATAATTAGTCACGTGTTATCGCGCCGGCCATGTTTATCAGTCTGATGTTTGGTATCATTGACGGGATTAAGTCATCGGCGTTTGCCGCTATCCTGCCGGCCTGGACCGCGCGTCTGCAGCTGGCGGAGCAAGGTCTGGCCTGGCTGATGCCGACCGCCGTGATGGCAATCCTCGCGGTGATCTGGGACCGTGCCGCCGGACGTCAGGTGACCTCCAGCGCGCACTAACCGGCGTTGAGGACAAGCGTTTAACCACGGGACTTCGGGTTCCGTGGTTTTTTATTTTTTGTGTTAAACGGCATTGAAAAACCACGATGGAAAGTAGTAACAAGCTTAAGCGCGGGCTAAGCACCCGGCACATCCGCTTTATGGCCCTGGGTTCCGCCATCGGCACCGGGCTTTTTTACGGTTCAGCCGACGCGATTAAAATGGCCGGACCCAGCGTACTGTTGGCCTACATTATCGGCGGCGTCGCGGCATATATCATTATGCGCGCGCTCGGTGAGATGTCGGTGCATAACCCTTCCGCCAGCTCATTCTCTCGCTATGCTCAGGAAAACCTCGGCGGACTGGCGGGCTATATCACCGGCTGGACCTACTGCTTTGAAATCCTGATCGTCGCCATCGCCGACGTCACCGCCTTCGGTATCTACATGGGCGTCTGGTTCCCGCCGGTGCCGCACTGGATCTGGGTGCTCAGCGTGGTGCTCATCATCTGCGCCGTCAACCTGATGAGCGTCAAGGTGTTTGGCGAGCTGGAGTTCTGGTTCTCGTTCTTCAAAGTGGCCACCATCATCATTATGATCCTCGCCGGGTTCGGCATCATTATCTGGGGGATCGGCAACGGCGGCCAGCCGACGGGCATTCATAACCTCTGGAGCAACGGCGGCTTCTTCAGCAACGGTTGGCTGGGAATGGTGATGTCGCTGCAGATGGTGATGTTCGCCTACGGCGGTATCGAAATCATCGGTATTACCGCCGGCGAGGCGAAAGATCCGGAGAAATCCATTCCACGCGCTATCAACTCGGTGCCGATGCGCATTCTGGTGTTCTATGTCGGCACGCTGTTTGTCATTATGTCTATCTATCCGTGGAACCAGGTGGGTACCGACGGCAGCCCCTTTGTACTGACCTTCCCGCATCTGGGCATTACCTTCGCGGCCAGCATTCTTAACTTCGTGGTCCTTACGGCCTCGCTGTCGGCGATTAACTCCGACGTGTTCGGCGTGGGCCGTATGTTGCACGGCATGGCCGAGCAGGGGAGCGCGCCGAAGGTGTTTGCTAAAACCTCGCGTCGCGGTATTCCGTGGGTGACGGTGATGGTGATGACCATTGCGCTGCTGTTTGCGGTATACCTAAATTACATCATGCCGGAAAACGTCTTCCTGGTGATCGCCTCGCTGGCCACCTTCGCCACCGTGTGGGTGTGGATTATGATCCTGCTGTCGCAGATTGCCTTCCGCCGCCGTCTGTCGCCGGAGGAGGTCAAAGCCCTGAAATTCAAAGTCCCCGGCGGGGTGGCGACCACGGTTGTCGGCTTGGTGTTCCTGGCGTTTATTATCGCCCTGATCGGCTATCATCCGGACACCCGCATCTCGCTGTACGTCGGTATGGCGTGGATTGCGCTGCTGCTGCTGGGCTGGGTCTTTAAGACCCGTCGTGAGCGCCGCCTGGCGCAGGCACAGTAATCAACATCGCCCCGGTCAGCATCGCGCGACCGGGGCGGCTTGCCGACCCGCGTCCTCCCCCGTTATCCTCCCCCAAAAAATCCTGTGACGATGAGTTCTGCGCCTGACGGCTATGGCAAGGTGTGCCCATTCTGCACAATGAGGATTCACGATGTTGAAGGCATGGCACCTTCCGGTTGCACCCTTTATCAAGGTGCAACAGGACCGACTGTTTATTACCCTGTGGTTGAGCGGTGAGTCGCTGCCGCAGCGGATCACGCTGCGCGCGGAAGAAGATAACGAAGAGCTGTCGCTGCCGATGCAGCGCCTCCGCCAGGCGCCGAGGCCGGGTGTAGTGGCATGGCGCGGTGAAATCCATCTCGCCAGCGGTCAGCCGCGCCGCCGCTACAGCTTTAAGCTACTGTGGGCCGACCATCAGCGCTGGTTTACGCCGCAGGGCTTCAGCCGTTTCCCGCCGGCCAGGCTGGAGCAGTTCGCCGTCGACCTGCCGGACGCCGGCCCGCAGTGGGTGGCCGATCAGGTTTTCTACCAGATTTTCCCCGATCGCTTTGCCCGCAGCGCTGCGCGTGACGCCGAACAGGATGCGGTCTATTACCATCACGCGGCGGGACGGGAGATTGTGCGCAAGGCGTGGGACGAACCGCTTACCGGCGAGGCGGGCGGGTCGACGTTCTACGGCGGGGATCTCGACGGCATCAGCGAAAAACTGCCTTACCTGAAGCAGCTCGGCGTCACCGCCCTGTATCTGAACCCGGTCTTCGCCGCCCCCAGCGTGCATAAATACGACACCGAGGATTATCGGCGCGTCGATCCGCAGTTTGGCGGCGACGCGGCGCTGCTCCGCTTGCGCCACAACACCCAGCGGGCGGGGATGCGCATGATCCTCGACGGCGTGTTCAACCATACCGGCGATTCCCATCCCTGGTTCGATCGCCACCAGCAGGGCAGCGGCGGCGCCGGCCACCATCCGGACTCCCCGTGGCGCGACTGGTTTACCTTCTCCGGGGAGGGGCAGGCGCACAACTGGCTGGGCTATGCCAGTCTGCCGAAGCTCGACTATCGGTCGACCAGCCTGGTCAACGAGATCTATGCCGGCGAGGACAGCATCGTACGCCACTGGCTGAAGGCGCCGTGGAGTATGGACGGCTGGCGTCTGGACGTGGTGCACATGCTGGGCGAAGGCGGCGGGGCGCGGAATAACCTGCGGCATATCGCCGGCATCACCCAGGCGGCGAAACAAACGCAGCCGGAAGCCTTTGTCTTTGGCGAACATTTTGGCGACGCGCGCCAGTGGCTGCAGGCGGATGCCGAAGATGCGGCAATGAACTACCGCGGCTTCACCTTCCCGATCTGGGGATTCCTCGCCAATACCGATATCTCTTACGATCCGCAGAAGATAGACGCCCAGACCTGTATGGCGTGGATGGATAATTATCGCGCCGGGCTGTCGCATCAGCAGCAGCTGCGGATGTTCAACCAGCTCGACAGCCATGATACGGCGCGTTTTAAATCTCTCCTTGGCAAAGACGTAGCGCGTCTGCCGCTGGCGGTGGTGTGGCTGTTCAGCTGGCCCGGGGTACCGTGTATCTACTACGGGGATGAGGTGGGCGTAGATGGCAATAACGATCCGTTCTGCCGCAAACCGTTCCCGTGGGATCCGGCGCTGCAGGATACCCAGCTGCTGGCGCTGTATCAGCGAATGGCGAAACTGCGTAAAGCCCACCAGGCGCTGCGCTACGGCGGCTGCCAGGTGATTTACGCCGAGGATAACGTGGTGGTGTTTGTCCGCGTCTACAAACAGCAGCGGGTACTGGTGGCGATTAACCGCGGCGAAGCCTGCGAAGTGGTTATCGAGGATTCGCCGCTGTTGGACGTGGGAGCCTGGACGCTGCAGGAGGGCGCCGGCGCCTTCCATGACGGGGTACTGACGCTCCCGGCTAGCTCCGCCTGCGGCTGGTCCGGTCGTTAACGATAGAGCTGGCTCAGCAGGTCGTCGCGGAGGAGCGCCTCCCGCCACCAGCGCTGAGCCAGTCCGTCATTCCAGCTGCGCCAGGCCATGTAGGTGATATCTTTTTCCCGCCAGCCGGCGACGCTTTTCTCCACCAGACAGCCTTTTTCCAGCCACGGGCGGGCGATATGACGCGGCAGAAAGCCGCAGCCCAGCCCGGCGCACAGCAGTTCGACTTTGCTGGCGAAATCATCGACGCCGATTTGCGGCTGTTCATCAAGCAGATTGCTGTTCAGCGGATGGCAATAGCGGGCGCTGTCGCGGATCACCACCGCCCGGTGCTGGCTGAGCTGCTTATTGCTGAGCGGCGTTTCCGCTCCGGCCAGCGGGTGGGCCGGGGCGACCACGAAAATGTTATCCAGCGCGCCGAGGGTTTGCCATGACCACTCGGCAGAGGTGGGCGGCTCATTGATGGCGCCGAGGATAATATCCGCGCCATGGTGGGTCAGCTCTTCCCATGAACCGGCGAGGGTGTGATGACTGAAGTTCAGCCGGGTCTGCGGGTTTTGCGCGTAGAACTCGGCGATCAGCGGCAGCAGGGCCGAAAAGGGAAACGAGGCGTCGAGGGCGATCGCCAGCTCTCGCTCCCAGCCCGCGCTCAGCTGCTGGGCCTGCTTTTCCAGATCTTTGGCGGCGCTTAAAAGCTGTCGACCCTTCTCCAGCATCAGCCGCCCGGTATCAGTAAATTTTGCCCGATGGCCGGAACGATCCAACAAGACGATCTCCAGATCGCTCTCCAGCTTCTGGATCATATAGCTCAGAGCGGCGGGGGTTTTATACAGCGACTCTGCGGCGGTGGCGAAGGATCCGTGTCGGTCCAGCGCATCAAGGATCATCAGAACATCAAAGTTTACGCGCATCAGGAGTTTCCATTCATTAATTTCCCCTTGTTGTACCTAAGCGCAATAATCAATGCCAGTGAATAAATCAGAACAGTTTGCCGTAAAATTTTGATGAACGCTGGCATGAGTAAATACTAACCGCTGACAAAATATAAACCACAAAAAACTTTAATAACTTGTTAGAAATAACTGGCTATACTCACCATGCTTTATCAGTCAGGATCTACACGACGCATTAACCATCATGTCATCTTTTTAACTAATTGATTAAGAAGGTATTTAATGTCTATTCGTGAACTGCTCGATCCCACTAATTCCGCCCTTATCTTTATTGATCATCAGCCACAGATGTCATTCGGCGTGGCGAATATCGATCGCCAGACCCTCAAAAATAACACCGTGGCGCTGGCTAAAGCCGGCAAAATTTTTAATGTACCGGTGATTTACACTTCCGTAGAGACCAAAAGCTTCAGCGGTTATATTTGGCCGGAATTATTGGCCGTGCATCCTGACGTCAAGCCGATTGAGCGTACTTCAATGAACTCCTGGGAAGACGATGCCTTCGTTGCGGCGGTGAAAGCGACCGGCCGTAAAAAGCTGGTGATCTCCGCTCTGTGGACCGAAGTTTGCCTGACGTTTCCGGCGCTGATGGCCCTGGAGGCGGGCTACGAAGTGTATGTGGTCACCGATACCTCCGGCGGTACCTCTGTCGACGCCCATGAGCGCTCCATTGACCGGATGGTGCAGGCGGGCGCGGTGCCGGTGACCTGGCAGCAGGTGCTGCTGGAGTACCAGCGCGACTGGTCGCGCAAAGCGACTTACGATGCGGTGATGGACCTGGTGCGCGAACACAGCGGCGCCTACGGGATGGGCGTGGATTACGCTTATACCATGGTGCATGGCGCGCCAGAGCGTAAAGCTTAAATACACTTCACCCTTCAGGCTGCCTCTTTGTTAGCTGGGTTTGCCCGCCCCGGTCACTGACTTATGGCAGCTCCCGGGACGTGCCGGCTTGCCGCCTCGACGCAGCATGAATGACGTTGTGTATGGTCATCTATGGCTAATGGCGAGAATCATCCTGCCATTCCCCTGAAGCAAGGAATCTTTATGGCGCAGCAAAAATCGGTGACCCTGGTCATCAGCCATCTGCTCGATCCGCAACACGGCCAGCGCTACGAAGAGTGGCTCGGCAAAATCATGCCCATCGCGGCTGAGTTTCCCGGCCATCTCGGGGCGAATGTGATCCGGCCCGCCGCAGGGCAGAATCTGTGGAGCGTGATTATCCGCTTCGACACCCTGGAGCATCTCTATGCCTGGACGCAGTCGGAAACCCGTCGTCAGCTGGTGGCGGAAATTGCCCCGCTGCTGACGGAGGGCGATCGGACGGAGGTGCGGACCGAACCGGCCTTCTGGTTTACCCCGCCGGTGGCGAATGTGCGCCAGCCGCGGCGCTGGAAACAGTTTCTGATCACCCTGCTGGTGATTTTCCCCAGCACCAACCTGGTGCCGACGGTGACCGGCATGCTGTTGCCGTCGCTTAAGGGGAGCCTGCTGCTGCACCTGATCAATGATGCCTGCGTGGTTGCGCTGGTGGTCTGGTTCTGGATGCCCATCGTGACCCGCCTGTTTGCTGGCTGGTTGAAGAAAAACTGAGTCAGCCTCCCCAAGGAGTGTGTTATGTCGCAAACTGCCACACTGATTCTGACCCACGGCCAGATTCATACCCTCGATCGTGCGAATCCGCTGGCGGAAGCCGTGGCCATCGCCGACGGAAAAATTGTTGCCACCGGAAGCCACGATCGGATCATGAGCTTTGCCGCCGAGGGAACGCAGATCGTCGATCTCAAAGGGCATACGGTGATCCCGGGCCTCAACGATTCTCACCTGCATCTGATCCGCGGAGGGTTGAACTACAACCTTGAGCTCCGCTGGGAGGGCGTGCCCTCGCTGGCCGATGCCCTGCGAATGCTTAAGGATCAGGCGGATCGCACACCGTCGCCGCAGTGGGTGCGGGTGGTCGGCGGCTGGAGCGAATTCCAGTTCGCCGAACGACGGATGCCGACCCTGGAAGAGCTAAACGACGCGGCGCCCGATACGCCAGTGTTTGTGCTACATCTCTACGATCGCGCACTGCTGAACCGCGCGGCGCTGAAAGCCGTGGGGTATAGCAAAGAGACGCCGGATCCGGTGGGCGGAGAGATCGTCCGCGATGGCCACGGCAACCCGACCGGGATGCTGATTGCCAAACCAAACGCCATGATCCTCTACGCCACCCTGGCCAAAGGGCCGAAGCTGCCGCTGGATCTGCAGGTGAACTCCACCCGTCAGTTTATGCGCGAGCTGAACCGACTGGGGCTGACCAGCGCCATCGACGCCGGGGGCGGTTTCCAGAACTACCCGGAAGATTACGAAATTATCGAGCAGCTGCACGCAAAAGATCAGATGACCGTGCGCATCGCCTACAACCTGTTTACCCAGCGACCGAAGCAGGAGCTGGAGGACTTCGAGCGCTGGACCGATATGCTGAAGCCGGGGCAGGGAACCGATTTCTATCGCGCCAACGGCGCCGGCGAGATGCTGGTGTTTTCGGCGGCGGATTTTGAAGATTTCCTGCAGCCGCGGCCGGATTTGCCGCAAGGCATGGAAGATGAGCTGGAGCGGGTGGTGCGCCATCTGGTGGAACATCGCTGGCCGTTCCGCCTGCATGCCACCTACGACGAGTCCATCAGCCGGATGCTGGACGTGTTTGAGAAGGTGAACAGTGACATTCCGTTTAATGGCCTGCACTGGTTCTTCGATCATGCCGAGACCATTACCGAGCGCAACATTGAGCGGGTGAAGGCGCTGGGGGGCGGCATTGCGGTGCAGCACCGGATGGCCTTCCAGGGCGAATATTTTGTCGATCGCTACGGCAAAGAGGCGGTGAAACATACGCCGCCGGTAGCGAAAATGCTGGAGCTGGACGTACCGGTAGGGTTAGGGACCGATGCCACCCGCGTCGCCAGCTATAATCCGTGGACCGCGCTGTACTGGCTGGTCTCCGGGCGCACCGTTGGCGGGATGGCGATGTATGACGACAACACCCGCCTGCCGCGCGATGTCGCGCTGGAGCTGTGGACGGCGGGCAGCGCCTGGTTCTCCAGCGAGCAGGGTAAAAAGGGCCGTCTGGCCGCCGGTCAGCTTGCCGATCTGGTGGTGCTGTCGAAGGACTATTTCAGCGTCGCGGAAGAGGAGATCAAAGGCATTGAGTCGGTGCTGACGGTGGTTGATGGCAAAGTGGTGTACGCCGCCGGTCACTTCTCGCCGCTGGCGCCGCCGCCGATCCCGGTGCTGCCGGAGTGGTCGCCGGTGGTGAAGGTCCCGGGCCATTACCGTTCCGCTCCGCCAGCGGCGGCCAAAATTGGCGCCATAGTCCAGATGCACCAGTGCTGCGGTAGCTGCGGTGTCCACGGCCATCAGCATGATATCGCGCGGAAATCGTCGATCCCGGTCTCCGACGAGCAGGCCTTCTGGGGCGTGCTGGGTTGCTCCTGCTTTGCCTTCTGATGCCTGACGCCTCCGCCCCGGGTGCTAAGGGCGGAGGTCTCAGCCACCTTTCACGCATCAATAGCGCTGCTGTGAGCCAAAAAGCGCCATGCGGCGGGCAATCATTTCGCGTACTGGCTGCAGTCCCTGGGCGATCACTTTCCGCGGATCGTTCACATCGTGCCCGGTATCGGCAGCAAAGATCGCCTTCACCTGCTGGCACCAGGCGTACATATTTTCGGTATTAACGTTAATCTTGGCGGTGCCGCAGGCAATCGCCCGGCGCATATCCTCATCGGCAATACCGGTGCCGCCATGCAGCACCAGCGGAACCTTCACCCGCTCGGCAATGGCTTTCATCTCGGTAAATCCCAGTCGGGCTTTGCCTTTATACAGGCCATGGGTGGAGCCCAGCGCGGCGGCGAGGCAATCCACCTGGGTTTCTGTCACCAGGGTATAGCACTCCTGCGGATCGGCGTAGATGACTTCGGAATTGACAATGCCGTCTTCACTGCCGGCGATAGTCCCCAGTTCGGCCTCCACGGAGATACCTTTGCTGTGCGCCAGCGTCACCAGATGGTGAGTAATGGCCAGGTTTTCCCTGAACGGCAGATGCGAGCCATCAAACATAATGGAACTGAAGCCGGCGGCGATCGCCGCTTCGCAGGCCTCCCGGGAGGTGCCATGATCCAGATGCAGCGCCACCGGAACATCAATATGCAAATACTCCATGGCGTTAACTACGATGTCATGAATACATTTTAACCCGAGCATATGCTTAACCGTGCCGCCGGACACGCCCAAAATAACCGGTGAGCGGCACTGCTGGGCAGTGCTTAATACGGCGCCGACCCATTCCAGATTATTAATGTTGAACTGACCGACGGCGTAGCCGTCCCGCAGGGCATGCTGAAGCATGTCCTTCATCGACACTAACATATTCACCTCTTGATATTTATTAAATGCAGTTATTCTTCAAAATATTGCTTTAAGTTTCTCTCGTAGTTATTTAACGAGTGGTGGACGACCGCCAGGTCCGGCATAGATTCCCGTACCCCTTTTTTCTCAATAGAAATGGCGGCGGTCAGGCTGGCAAATAAAATAATATTATCTATGTGCCATGAGTAGTGGACGCCATAGGTGAAGGCACCGTGAAATACATCTCCGGCTCCGGTGGTATCAACGGCATTGCACAGCCAGGAAGGAACGATCTGCAGCATACCGCTTTTTAAAAAAGCGCAGCCATTTTCGCCAAGGGAAATAAATGCTTCACAGCGGCAAATTTTATTCAGCTCAATCAGCGCCGCTTTAATTTCTGCTTCGGTGCTCAGCGAGCGATAGCTCATATAATCGCGGGCAAAATGTTCGCTCACTACAAAATAGTCGGTCCAGGCTGCGAGTTTTATATTGCTGGCGCGCAGTGACCCGCCGTCCATCACCACTCTGGCGTTCGGCAGTTTCTTAATTAAATATTCACTGATTTCCGGCTCAAGGCCGTCAATTAAAATGGTGACCGGCTCCTCGGCGGCAATCAGTCGTTCGGCGAGGTCGTCCAGTTTGAGCTTTTGATCGTAGGTCAGGGAAGGCGGTGTCTGCATCTTGCGGGTAATAATCGTCCGCGAACCCGTTAAGCGATTGACCAGCACCGAGGCCAGCGGGGTGATCATGTCATCGGAGAAAACCACCTGGCTGGTATCCACCCCCGCTTCGGCAAACTCATCGATAATGCGCTGACCGTAAAGGTCCTGATGCAGATGGCCGATGTAATAGACCTCCTCACCCCATAATCCCAGCAGCCATGCCGCATTGGCCGCCGGGCCGCCGCCGCTTTCTATAAAATCATGACAAAAGTTTTTGGTATTCTCCTGGGGCCATTCATTGAGAAAGAAAAACTGATCGAAACAGGCAAATCCAATGGACAAAATAGCCATAACCACTCCTGATTATTTGTCAGCGGCGGGAAGCGTGACCTTCCCGCAGGGAAAAATGACCTCGCTTATTCATTTTTCTGCTTGGCAGTAAGCTCCTCATAGCTGAGCGTGTTGCCCACTACCCGTACCTGACGGAAGCAGAAAGGCACCAGCAGCGCGACGAGCAGCGCCAGACAAATCAGGTAGATAGTGACCTGGCCAAACTGGGTGAACGCGTTACCGATAATGATGCCCCACACTGCGAAGTCGAAATCGGCGAAGGTGCTGTTTTCAAACCCGAGGTTGCCGAGCGCCGGCAGCAGCATCGCCGGCAGGAAGGCGAGGAAGATCCCGCCGATAAAGGCGGCGATGATACACCCGCGCTTACCGCCCAGCTTGTCGGCAAAGACCCCGGAGGTGCCGCCGCAGAAGAAGTGCGGCACCATGCCGGGAATAATCAGCGCCATGCCCAGTCCGCCGAGCATGAGCATCCCGACCAGACCGCCCACAAAGGAGCTGATGAATCCCACCACCACCGCGGTGGGGCTAAAGGTGAAGAACACCGCGCAGTCAACGGCCGGGATGGAGTCCGGGATCAGTTTCTGGCTGATGCCCTGGAATGCCGGCACCAGATCGCCGAGGATCAACCGCACGCCGTTGTAGACAATGGCTACGCCAACGGCGAACTGCAGACCGGTCAGCACGGAGAAGATCAGCATATTCTGGTCGGTGATGGTGCTCAGGTACGCCGATCCGGCGACAGCGCTGCAGATGAAGTAGATAACAAACATCACGATACCGGTGGTGACGGTGGTATCGCGCAGAAAACCCCATTTTTCTGAGATTTCGGTATCGGCGAAGGAGTTTGCCGGATTGCCGGTCCGGCTGGCGATCCACGCCGAGAGGTAGTAGCCCAGGGAGCCGAAATGGCCCATGGCGATCCCGCCGTCTTCGGTTACCTGCCTGGTGTAACGCTGGCCAATGGCCGGGGAAATGGCCGACCATGAGCCCAACAGGAATCCGCCGATCAGGATCAACATCCAGCCCTGGAACTCCGCCGCCTGCAGGACGGCGGAGAACAGGCAGGCGAGAAAGAACGAATGATGGCCGGTGAGAAAGATATATTTATATTTGGTGCAGCGGGCTATGATCAGGTTGAAAATAAAGCCCAACAGCAAAATACTCATGGTTTCCACGCCCAGCATTTTCTGGGCGACGGAGACAATGGCTTCATTGTTAGGAATAACGCCGCGGATATTAAATCCAGCTTCGATAATACCGCCCAGCGGGTTGAGATTGGCAACGATAACGCCTGCGCCAGCGCTCAGCATCAAATAGCCTAAAATCGGCTTTAATGTGCCGGTAAGGAGTTTGTTGCCGGGGGAGCGCAGCGCCACTAAGCCAACGAAGGCGATAAGCCCCATTAAAAAAGCGGGTTGACTGAATATTTCCGTTAAGAAACTAAGAATAGCCTGCATGGTCGTTCCCTCTATGCTGATTAAGAGTGAGTCGCAGCAATTTTCATCAGCGCGTCGGTAATATCCTCGGCGATTTTTGCTTTATGGACGTAGCTGCGAATAATGGCGACATGACAGTGGGCCGGAAATTGATTTGCCAGTTCTTTGATCGTGACGTAAAGGTCGGCTTTTTCCCCGACGGCGTTAGCAAAATCGACCGAAGCGACGTCCGCTTTGATACCTAATTCTTCACAGATCTTCTTCACATTATTCGCAGCCATCAATGAACTGCCAATACCGTTACCACAAACCGTTCTGATAACTAACATAATGACTACTCCATTTGTTTTTGGATGAAATGTAAGACTGAATTCACGTCATTTTCCTGCTGAAGAAAAGTCACGATATCTGACTCGATCAGCGAGGCAATCAGTTGGATCATTTTGATATGACTGTCAGCATCGGCGCCGGCGATCGCGATGACGACGGTAACCGGATCGAACTCATCGTGGCCGAAGGTCACTGGTGTGGCGGTGGTGACAAGCGAAAATCCGGTCTGCAATGCCCCTTTTTCCGGGCGGGCGTGCGGCATGGCAATCCCGTCATCTATCACGATGGCGGCGCCAAAATCCTCGTATACTGTCAGCATCTCGTTGACATATTCGGCGCTGCAAATCTGGCGCCTGGCGAGTAATGAACCCGCCAGTTCGATGGCCTCCTCCGCATGGGAAATATTCTGCTTCAGGGCGATTACCGTCGGGTCAAAAAAAATATCCATTCTCTTCTCATGAAAGTATTCCTGTTCCTGAGTAAAATCATGACCAAATACATTGATAAAAATGATGGATGAGATCACATCAGCGGTTTAAAATATTGATGGCGATCACATCGACGGCAAAGTGCTGGCTGAAAATCATATAATTAATTTATTTGTTTTTCAGTGTGTTATGAAATGTTTTAGATTTAACGCTGAAATTTGACAGAGAAAAAATGAGAGGCAGAGCGAAATTTTTCAGCAGAAGAGTATTGCTGGTCACAAATATCAGCGGGTCATTTTCTTAAATTTTGACGCCGCTAACAAAAAAGGCCCGCTTGAGCGGGCCTTTTATAAAAACGTGTGTCGATTACAGGCTGGAGTCGTTTTCGGTCAGGTATTTTGCCACGCCTTCCGGAGAGGCAGCCATACCTTCTTTTCCTTTTTCCCACTGCGCCGGGCAGACTTCGCCGTGATCTTCGTGGAACTGCAGCGCGTCAACCATGCGCAGCATTTCGTCGATGTTACGGCCCAGCGGCAGGTCGTTAACCACCTCGTGGCGAACCACGCCGTTGGCGTCGATCAGGAAGGAGCCGCGCAGCGCTACGCCTTCGTCCGGATGCTCGATACCGTAAGCTTTCTGGATTTCACGTTTGATGTCGGCAACCATCGCGTATTTAACCGGGCCGATACCGCCCTGGTCTACCGGGTTATTACGCCATGCGTTGTG
>OKAZ01000037.1_pt1 | contig 16974 bp, 13 predicted proteins | sample 1610571 | NCBI WGS metagenome assembly OKAZ01 (sample SAMN04436663, study PRJEB24849) | human gut metagenome | biome: human gut; feature: NICU; material: stool | host: Homo sapiens | place: USA: Saint Louis, MO | collected 2010-06-02 | reverse complement strand
TCTCCCACAGGGAGAGGGAACAAACATTAAAAAAGGCAACTTGCGTTGCCTTTTTACTTTTACCTTGCCCTCACCCCGGCCCTCTCCCACAGGGAGAGGGAACAAACATTAAAAAAGGCAACTTGCGTTGCCTTTTTGCATTTTATTTTGAGATACGTTTGTACTTGATTCGCTTGGGCTCCAGCGCGTCGGCGCCGAGAGTGCGTTTCTTGTACTCTTCGTACTCGGTAAAGTTACCTTCGAAGAACTCCACCTTACCTTCATCCTGGTAATCCAGAATGTGGGTGGCAATACGGTCAAGGAACCAGCGGTCGTGCGAGATAACCATCGCGCAGCCCGGGAACTCCAGCAGGGCGTTTTCTAGCGCGCGCAGGGTTTCGATATCCAGGTCGTTGGTCGGTTCATCGAGCAGCAGGACGTTACCGCCGACCTGCAGCAGCTTCGCCAGGTGCAGACGACCGCGTTCACCGCCGGACAGCTCGCCAACGCGTTTACCCTGGTCGACGCCTTTGAAGTTAAAGCGGCCCACGTAGGCGCGGCTCGGCATTTCGGTGTTGCCGATCTTCATGATATCCAGGCCGCCGGACACTTCTTCCCACACGGTTTTGCTGTTGTCCATCGCGTCGCGGAACTGATCGACGGAAGCCAGCTTAACGGTTTCACCCAGGGTGATGGTGCCGGAATCTGGCTGTTCCTGGCCAGACATCATGCGGAAGAGGGTGGATTTACCCGCGCCGTTCGGACCGATGATGCCGACGATAGCGCCTTTCGGTACCGAGAAGCTCAGATCGTCGATCAGCACGCGGTCGCCGTAGGATTTGCGCAGATGGCTGACTTCCAGAACTTTATCTCCCAGACGCGGGCCTGGCGGAATGAACAGTTCGTTGGTCTCGTTACGTTTCTGGTATTCAACGTTGTTAAGCTCTTCAAAGCGCGCCAGACGGGCTTTGCCCTTAGACTGACGGCCTTTCGCGCCCTGGCGTACCCACTCGAGCTCTTTCTCGATGGATTTGCGGCGTGCGGCTTCCTGAGAAGCTTCCTGCGCCAGACGCTGATCTTTCTGCTCCAGCCAGGAGGAGTAGTTGCCTTCCCACGGAATACCTTCGCCGCGGTCAAGTTCGAGGATCCCGCCGTCGCCGTTATCGAGGAAGTAACGGTCGTGGGTAATCGCCCCCCCGGTGCCTTCGAAGTCGTGCAGGAAGCGTTCCAGCCAGGCGACGGACTCGGCGTCCAGGTGGTTAGTCGGTTCGTCGAGCAGCAGCATATCCGGTTTTTCCAGCAGCAGGCGGCACAGCGCGACGCGGCGGCGTTCACCACCGGAAAGATTAGCGATTTTCGCATCCCAGTCCGGCAGGCGCAGGGCGTCGGCCGCGCGCTCCAGCTGCACGTTCAGGTTGTGGCCGTCGTGCGCCTGGATAATCTCTTCGAACTTGCCTTGCTGTGCGGCAAGCTTATCGAAGTCCGCATCCGGCTCGGCGTATTTGGCATAGACTTCGTCCAGACCCTTCAGCGCGTTAACCACTTCGGCGACCGCTTCTTCCACGGACTCGCGCACGGTGTGCTCTGGGTTGAGCTGCGGCTCCTGCGGCAGGTAGCCAATTTTAATGCCGGGCTGCGGACGCGCTTCACCTTCGATCTCGGTGTCGATACCGGCCATGATGCGCAGCAGGGTAGATTTACCGGCGCCGTTCAGACCGAGCACACCGATTTTCGCGCCAGGGAAAAAGCTGAGGGAGATATTTTTCAAAATATGACGTTTCGGCGGAACCACTTTGCCGACACGATGCATGGTATAAACGAATTGAGCCACGTTGGACTTCGCCTCTTTCTATTTTGATAGATAGTTCAAAGCCGAAGTGTAGCCTTTTTCGCGCGCTAATCCCAGCGAGGCGACAGGATTCACAGAAGCGTAAAAAAATGTTCAGGACATGGCGCGTTTAGCGTTGTCTGATTAGCATAAGTAAAGCCGCCTGCCGAACCGGCAGGGGCTTTTAAGCGGCACGATGCTGCGAAAATGCACCTGAAAGAGGAAGAGCTTGTGGAAAAAGCCAAAAAAATGGCGTGGCATCTTTTGGCTGCCAGCGTTGGTCTGTTGGCGTTGAGTCAGCTGGCGCATGCGGATTCACTGGATGAACAGCGCAGCCGCTACGCACAAATTAAGCAGGCGTGGGATAACCGGCAGATAGATGTGGTTGACCAGCTGATGCCCACGTTAAGCACCTATCCCCTGTATCCCTATTTGCAGTACCGGCAGATTACCGACGATCTGATGAACCAGCCGGCGCTGGTGGTGAAAAACTTTATTGACGCCAACCCGACGCTGCCCCCGGCGCGTTCATTACGTTCGCGTTTCGTGAATGAACTGGCCCGGCGCAGCGACTGGCGCGGCTTGCTGGCGTTTAGCCCCGATAAGCCGACCAGCACCGAGGCGCAGTGCAACTACTACTACGCCAAACTGAGCGTGGGTCAGTCGCAGGAGGCCTGGAGCGGCGCGAAAGCGCTCTGGCTGACGGGCAAGAACCAGCCCGGCGCCTGTGAACCGCTGTTCAGCGCCTGGCGCGACTCCGGCCAACAGGATCCGCTGGCCTATCTCGAACGGATCCGCCTGGCGATGAAGGCCGGCAATATTGGGTTGGTGAAATCGCTGGCCCAGCAGATGCCTGCCAACTACCAGAGCATCGCCAGCGCCGTGGTCGCCCTGGCTAACGATCCTAACAGCGTTCTGACCTTTGCCCGCACCACCGGGGCGACGGACTTTACCCGCCAGATGGCCGCCGTCGCTTTCGCCAGCGTCGCCCGTCAGGATGTGGAAAATGCCCGTTTGATGATCCCTTCGCTGGTGCAGGCCCAGCAGCTCAATGAGGATCAGACCCAGGAACTACGCGATATTGTCGCCTGGCGCCTGATGGGGAACGATGTGACCGAAGAGCAGGCCATCTGGCGCGACGATGCGATTATGCGCTCGCAGTCCACGCCGCTGGTGGAGCGGCGGGTACGGATGGCGCTGGGGACGGGCGATCGCCATGGTCTGAATACCTGGCTGGCGCGCCTGCCGATGGAGGCGAAAGAGAAAGACGAATGGCGCTACTGGCAGGCGGATCTGTTGCTGGAGCGCGGCAGGGACGAGGAGGCGCAGGCGATCCTCCGGTCGTTGATGCAGCAGCGGGGTTTCTACCCGATGGTCGCTGCGCAGCGTCTCGGCGAGGAGTATACCTTCCGCATTGATAAAGCGATTGGCACGCTCGATCCGGCGCTGGCCTCCGGTCCGGAGATGGCCCGGGTGCGCGAGCTGATGTACTGGAATATGGATAACACCGCGCGCACTGAATGGGCGAACCTGGTCACCAGCCGTAGTAAATCCCAGCAGGCGCAGCTCGCGCGTTACGCTTTTGATCAACACTGGTGGGATCTGAGCGTGCAGGCGACGATCGCCGGAAAACTGTGGGATCAGCTGGAGGAGCGCTTCCCGCTGGCCTATAACGATCTGTTTGCCCGCTATATCAGCGGTAAAGATATTCCGCAGAGCTACGCGATGGCGATTGCCCGCCAGGAGAGCGCCTGGAACCCGAAAGTGCGCTCGCCGGTCGGCGCCAGCGGGCTGATGCAGATTATGCCGGGCACCGCGACGCATACCGTCAGCATGTTCAGCATTCCCGGCTACAGCGGCCCGTCGCAGCTGTTGGATCCGGAAACCAACATCAACATCGGCACCAGCTATCTGCAGTACGTTTACCAGCAGTTCGGTAATAACCGCATCTACGCCTCGGCGGCCTATAACGCCGGGCCGGGTCGGGTACGCACCTGGCAGGGGAACAGCGCCGGACGGATCGACGCCGTGGCGTTTGTCGAGAGTATTCCGTTCTCGGAAACACGCGGCTACGTGAAGAATGTCCTCTCCTATGACGCCTACTATCGCTACTTTATGGGACAGCAGGATAAGCTCTTCAGCGATGCGGAGTGGCGGCAGCGTTACTGATCGCCGGGAAGTATGTTATGCTTTGTACTCGTTGATGAGTACATTCGACGGGCAGCGTAAGCTGCCCGTCTCAATATGGTGGCGCGATATGACCCAACAATCTCCCTATTCCGCGGCCGTTGCCGAACAACGTCATCAGGAGTGGCTGCGCTTTGTGGCGCTGCTACAGCAGGCCTATGCGCAGGATCTGCATCTACCGTTGCTGCAGCTCATGCTGACCCCTGATGAGCGTGAAGCGCTGGGGACTCGGGTGCGCATTATCGAAGAGCTGCTGCGCGGTGAGATGAGCCAGCGCGAGCTGAAAAATGAGCTCGGTGCCGGCATTGCGACCATTACCCGCGGGTCCAACAGCCTGAAGTCGGCGCCGGTTGAGCTGCGCCAGTGGCTGGAGCAGACGCTGTTGGCTAGCGATAAATAGCGTTGTGGAACGGGCTTAACGCCAGCACGACCGCCTGATGGTAAACGCTGCTGCGGGTTAATTTGCCGCCGGTGAAAACCCCAATCGCTCCCTCTTTACGACCAATCTGATCGATGCCGGTATACTGCGACATGACCGGCCCGAGGGCTTCGCCAGCGCGAACCTGCTCAAGAATAACGTCAGGCAACGGCAGCGTGGCTGAGCGCGCTTCTCCGCGCTGGCTGGCGCTTTCGATGACCACCCAGCTAAAGGTACTGCCATCGTCAATTCCGGCTTCGATGGCGACCCAGAAATCGGCATGGGGCTGGGCGAGGCGCGCATTGGCGACGCGATTTCGTGCGCCAGCGCGCGTTTCCTCGCTGCCGAAGGGCTGTTCCGGCACGCCGCTCTCGACGGAGACGGACTCAATGTGGCAGGATCCTTCGCCGAAAATCTCGTCAAAAGCCTGCAGAATTGCCTGAATTTTGGCGGGATTAGTGGTCGCTGAGACAACATGGTGCATAATCAAAACAACTCAGAATAAACTAACGTCATCGCAGTATACTCTAAATCACCCCCAGGGCAGTCGGTAATGCACGCAAGAGGTCGATAACGAGTTCAGTACGGAAAAAAAGCATGTTACAGGTATACCTTGTTCGCCACGGTGAAACGCAGTGGAACGCCGAGCGACGTATTCAGGGTCAGTCCGACAGCCCGCTGACCGCACACGGTGAGCGCCAGGCCTGGCAGGTTGGCGAGCGCGCCAGAACGCTGGGGATCACCCATATCATTACCAGCGATCTGGGGCGAACCCGTCGCACAGCAGAGATTATCGCCGAAGCCTGCGGCTGCAGCGTGATCGCTGATGCGCGCCTGCGCGAGCTGGATATGGGAGTGCTGGAGAAGCGCCATATTGACTCGCTCAGCGAAGATGTAGTGGGCTGGCGCCGCCAGTTGGTCAACGGCACGCCGGATGGTCGCATTCCGCAGGGCGAATCGATGCAGGAGCTTAGCGAACGTATGCATGCGGCGCTGGCCGCCTGTCTGGAATTACCGGCCGGTAGTCGACCGCTGCTGGTGAGTCATGGTATCGCGCTGGGCTGCCTGGTGAGTACGATTTTAGGGCTGCCGGCATACGCAGAGCGTCGTCTGCGCCTGCGCAACTGATCAATCTCGCGCGTCGATTATCAGCAAAGCCCGTGGCTGGCTTCCGGCTGGGTGGTGGAAACGGCGGGCGACGTCTCGCATCTTGACGCCCCCGCGATGGACGAGCTGCAGCGTTAACGGCGGATCGGGATCAGATACTCGCAGCGCAACTGAATCGGCGTGGCCTGATCCCGGCTTTCATCTTCAGGATAGAAGCGTTCAATATCCAGCCCCTTGCGGCGCGTCAGGTTCAGCATCGGCATGCAGGTGCCGTAGACCGTCAGGATGAATTCCTGCAGGCCGGTACCCAGCCCTTCATACGTAAACATGACATACTCGCCGCCCTCCAGCGTCACCGGATGGGCGTTCTGCAGGTGGCCGTTAGCCATCTCCGGCGTCAGCGCGGTGGTATAGAACACTTCCTGCTCATCGTCTTTCTCCAGGCTCGGACGCGGTTCATGCAGCCCGTAGAGCACCGGGGGGATCGACGGCGAGTTGCCGAGGAAATCTCGCCAGAACTGGACCCGCAGCTGGGTGCGGAAGTCGGAGATTTCCGCCAGCTTACAGGTATATCTCTGAGTCACACCGAGCAGTTGAGTCGTGGGTAGGGCGACAAATTCATGTTTCGGCAGGGTAAACTCGCCAAGACGTAGCGGCGGACGCATACCGAACGAGCTCCAGTCCGGCGAGCGGCGGTAGAGAGCCGGCGTCAGCGAGAATTGCTTCTTGAACGCCCGGGTGAAGGTCTGCTGGGAGTCGAAACGGTACTGCAGCGCAATATCAAGGATTGGACGGGCGGTAAGGCGTAATGCGACAGCTGATTTCGACAACCGGCGCGCGCGAATATAGGCACCGATAGCGTGGCCGGTGACATCCTTAAACATTCGCTGCAGATGCCACTTGGAATAACCTGCCTTCGCCGCCACATTGTCCAGAGAAAGCGGCTGATCCAGGTGACCTTCCAGCCAGCTAAGGAGATCGCGAATAATCCCTGCTTGATCCATAAAATGTCCCCATCCTTAAACACAGGTGCCTGATATTAAAGTAGCGGATAATAGCATTTTTTGATGTTTTAGCATTCAGTGTTTTTTTTGCTTTTAAATGCGGTAGGTCAGTGGATCTGAACGATAATTTTGTAAAGCTGTGATCTATAAACCTTTTCTGCTAGGTCCGTGATAATCACTTAGCTATATTTTTTAATTATGGTAACAATATGAAATACAAGAAGTTTGCGATGGGCCTGCTGTTGCTGGCCGGCTGTCAGATTGCTCAGGCGGAGCAGATTGGTTCCGTGGATACGGTCTTCAAATGGTTAGGACCGGATCACAAAATTGTCGTCGAAGCCTTTGACGATCCGGATGTCCAGAACGTGACCTGCTATATCAGCCGGGCGAAAACCGGCGGGATCAAAGGCGGCCTGGGGCTGGCGGAGGATACCTCCGACGCGGCCATCTCCTGCCAGCAGGTCGGGCCGATTGAGCTGACGGACAAAATCAAAAATGGCAAACGCCAGGGTGACGTGGTGTTCCAGAAGCGCACCTCGTTAGTATTTAAAAAGCTACAGGTCGTTCGCTTCTATGATGCGAAACGCAATGCGCTGGTCTACCTGACCTATTCGGATAAAGTAGTTGATGGTTCGCCGAAGAACGCCATCAGCGCCGTGCCGATTATGCCCTGGAATAAATAAACTGGAGCGCTCATGCAGCAGCCACGGATTTGGTTAGTTGAGGATGAACAGAGTATTGCCGATACCCTGGTTTATATGCTCCAGCAGGAGGGCTTCCAGGTCACCGTCTTCGACCGCGGATTGCCCGCGCTGGAGGCTGCGGCGTATCAGGCACCCGATGTCGCCATCCTCGACGTTGGCTTGCCGGATATCAGCGGCTTCGAGCTCTGTCGGCGCCTGCTGACGCGCTTTCCGGCGCTGCCGGTGCTGTTTCTCACGGCGCGGAGCGATGAGGTCGATAAGCTGCTGGGGCTGGAAATCGGCGCTGACGATTACATCGCCAAGCCGTTTTCGCCGCGCGAAGTTTGCGCGCGGGTGCGCAGCGTGCTGCGACGGCTGCAAAAATTTGCCGCGCCTTCGTCGGTAGTTCGCGTCGGCGAGTTTGTGCTTGACGAGCAGGCGGCGTCGATAAGCTGGTTCGGCCAGCGCCTGAACCTGACGCGCTATGAATTTCTGCTGTTGAAAACTTTGCTTCACGCGCCCGGTCGCGTTTTCTCCCGTCAGCAGCTGATGGAGCGGGTATGGAGCGATGCCTGGGAAAGCCTCGACCGCACCGTCGACACCCACATCAAAACCCTGCGCGCTAAACTGCGGGCCGTGAATCCTGATTTGTCGCCAATCAATACCCATCGCGGGATGGGTTACAGCCTGGGGCGCTGCTGATGCGCATCGGCATGCGCCTGCTGCTGGGCTATTTTCTTATCGTCGCGATCGCCGCGTGGTTTGTACTGTCGATCTTTGTCCAGGAAGTGAAGCCGGGCGTGCGCCGGGCGACGGAGGGGACCCTCAACGATACCGCCACCCTGCTGGCGGCGCTGGCGCGTGAGGACCTGCTGGCGGCAAACCCGCAGCAGGGCAGGCTGGCGCAGGCCTTTCACCAGCTCAACCAGCAGCGGCTAAACGCCAACATTGGCGGAATTAAAAAGGTGCGTAATGAGTACCGCGTCTATCTGACCGATGCCCGGGGCAAGGTCGTGTTTGACTCCAGTGGAGAGGCGACAGGGCAGGACTATTCACGCTGGAACGACGTCTGGCTCACCCTGCGCGGGCAGTATGGCGCGCGCAGTTCGCGCAGCGATCCGCATGATGAAGCCAGCTCGGTGATGTATATCGCCGCGCCGGTGATGGATCAGGGGCGGATTATCGGCGTGCTGAGCGTCGGTAAACCCAACCTGGCGATGACGCCGGTCATTAAGCGCAGCGAGCGGCGGATCCTCTGGGCCGGCGGTGCCCTGCTGGGCATTGCGCTGTTGATCGGCTGCGGCGTCGTCTGGTGGATCAATTTCTCTATCGGTAAGCTGGTGCGCTATGCGGACTCCGTGACCGCTGACCGCCCGCTGCCGTTGCCGGAGGTCGGCAGCAGCGAACTGCGTAAGCTGGCCCAGGCGCTGGAGAGCATGCGGGTGAAGCTCGAAGGCAAAAACGCCATCGAAAACTATGTCTATGACCTGACGCACGAGCTGAAAAGTCCGCTGGCGGCCATTCGCGGTGCGGCGGAGATTCTGCGCGAAGGGCCGCCGCCTGCGGTGGCGGCGCGGTTTACTGAAAATATCCTCGCGCAGAACACCCGCATGCAGCTGCTGGTGGAGCGGTTACTCCAGCAGGCGCGACTGGAAAGCCGGCTGGAGATAAAGCTACAGCCGGTGTCGATAGATGCGCTATACCAACGCCTGGCGGAGGAGCGCGACATCGCCCTGGCGGCGAAAGCCATTACTCTGCGCTGGCAGGCGAGTGGGATGCTGGTCAATGGCGATGGCGAACTGCTGGCCCAGGCGCTGGGTAATCTGCTCGACAACGCGATTGATTTTACCCCCCAGGGCGGCGAGATCGCCCTGGGGGTAGAGAAACGAAATGCAGAGGTGCAACTGAGCGTAACGGATAACGGATGCGGTATTCCGGACTATGCCCTGACGCGGATCTTTGATCGGTTCTACTCGCTACCGCGTGAAGACGGCCACAAGAGCAGCGGCCTTGGGCTGGCCTTCGTTCGTGAAGTGGCGCGCCTGCATCATGGCGATATCCGTCTGCGCAATCGGCCCGAAGGCGGCGTGGTCGCTACGCTGAGACTTCACCGTCCCTTCACATAGCTTCAAATTCTCCCCACACAGCCGCCCTATGGTGAGGCCATCACGATAGGGAGAAAGCTATGTTGAAATCACCGTTATTCTGGAAAATCACCACGCTAATAGGCTGTATTGTGCTGTTATCTCTACCTTTAATGATGGTCAGGGAGCTCATCAATGAGCGGGCTGATTATCGCAGCGAGGTAGTGGACGCCATTGAGCAGAGCACCAGCGGTTCGCAAAAACTCGCCGGGCCGCTGATCGCTATTCCGGTAACCGAGACGCTGACCCGCAGGGAGAACCAAAAAGAGGTCGCCTATCAGCGTAGCTGGGTGTACTACTGGCTGCCGGAGTCGCTGGCGGTCACCGGCAAACAGACCGTGGAGTCGAGAAGGGTGGGCATCTACAGCGGGCAGGTATGGCATAACGCCCTGCAGATTAAGGCCACCTTCGATCCGCTGCGTCTGGCGTCGCTGCGAAAAACGCATATCACCCTGGGCCTGCCGCGGCTGGTGGTGAGCGTTGGCGATGCCCGCGGCATTGGCGCCATCCATGCCCCGGAGGTCAATGGTAATGTATTAAGCGTGGAGCCGGGGCTGGGGAGCAGCGGCGATGGGGCGGGCATCCATATGCCGATGCCTGCGCTGGCGGAGGACAACAAGCCGCTTGAGATTGCTTTTTCGCTCGATCTGAACGGGACGGGCGCATTTTCACTGGCGCCGCTCGGGCGCAACAGCGAGCTGCAGCTGACCAGTAACTGGCCGCATCCCGGCTTTCTCGGCAGCTTCCTGCCAACGAAACGCGAAGTGAATGCTGCCGGCTATCGCGCCCACTGGCAAAGCAGCTGGTTCGCCAATGATATGGGCAGCTATTTCAAGGATGATATGGAGATCCCGTGGTCGCGCTTACCGGCGTTCAGTGCCGATGTCATGTCGCTTGCCGACCAGTACCAGCTAACCGATCGGGCGACAAAATATGCCATCCTGTTAATCGGGCTGACGTTTATGGCCTTTTTCGCTTTCGAGAGCCTGACCCATCGACCCCTGCATCCGATGCAATATTTGCTGGTGGGCTTATCGCTGGTGCTGTTTTACCTGGTGCTGCTGGCGCTTTCGGAGCACATTGGCTTTACCGCCGCCTGGCTGGCCGCCAGTCTGTGCGGCGCGGTGATGAATGGGATCTACCTCCAGGCGGTGCTCAGGGGATGGCGCAACAGCCTGCTGTTTGTCGCCGCGCTGCTGCTGCTGGATGGGGTGATGTGGTTTCTGCTGCACTCCGAGGACAGCGCGCTGCTGTTGGGGACCGGTGTGCTGGCGCTGGCGCTGAGCATTCTGATGTTTTTGACCCGGCGAGTGGACTGGTATGCGTTATCGTTACCGAAAGGCAGTGCGCCGCCGTCTGCCGATGACGACAAACTGCGCCTGTGGAAAGAGTGACGGCATAAAAAAACGGCGCCCTCGGGGCGCCGTTTTCACATCATAGCTGCGGAATAACTCGCATTATTCCTGCAGATCGCCACAGAAACGGTAACCTTCACCGTGAATGGTAGCGATGATTTCCGGAGTATCCGGAGTGGATTCGAAGTGTTTACGAATCCGACGAATGGTCACGTCAACGGTACGGTCATGCGGCTTCAGCTCGCGACCGGTCATTTTCTTCAGCAGCTCGGCACGAGACTGAATTTTGCCCGGGTTTTCGCAGAAGTGCAGCATCGCGCGGAATTCACTGCGCGGCAGCTTGTACTGTTCGCCGTTCGGGCTAACCAGGGAACGGCTGTTGATATCGAGTTCCCAGCCGTTGAACTTGTAGCTTTCCACGCTGCGACGCTCTTCGCTCACGGTACCGAGGTTCATGGTACGGGAGAGCAGGTTGCGCGCGCGGATAGTCAGTTCACGCGGGTTAAACGGTTTAGTGATATAGTCGTCAGCGCCGATTTCGAGGCCAAGGATCTTATCCACTTCGTTGTCGCGGCCGGTTAAGAACATCAGCGCGACGTCGGCCTGCTCGCGCAGCTCGCGCGCCAGCAGAAGACCATTTTTACCCGGCAGGTTGATATCCATGATCACCAGGTTGATATCATTTTCAGACAGGATCTGATGCATTTCCGCGCCATCGGTCGCTTCGAATACATCGTAACCTTCTGCTTCGAAAATACTTTTTAACGTGTTGCGTGTTACCAACTCGTCTTCAACGATAAGAATGTGCGGGGTCTGCATGTTTGCTACCTAAATTGCCAACTAAATCGAAACAGGAAGTACCAAAGTCCCTGACCTGCCTGGTGCATGTCGCAAATTAACATGCGCGGCGTAACATGACTAAAGTACGTAATTGCGTTCTTGATGCACTTTCCATCAACGTCAACAACATCATTAGCTTGGTCGTGGGTACTTTCCCTCTGGACCCGACGGTGTCAAAAACGGCTGACATCCTAACCATTTTAACAGCAACATAACAGGCTAAGAGAGGCCGAACACCCAATAAAACTACGCTTCGTTGACATATATCAAGTTCAATTGTAGCACGTTAACAGTCTTGTGAAATCATTGCATCGCCATGCTCTTTATAGTCACAATCTTTACCCGGCTCAACTAGTTGCGTGGATAAATTAATAAATACAGTGAATCCAATGTCTGGAACGATGCGTCAGATGAAATTTCATTGCCCATCATATGGATAAATGGGTTCTGTTAACATACTCCTTGTCATGGCCTCCTGAGAACAGTTTAGATTTTTTTATGGGTAAGAAAACGCAATTTTAGTGATTTTTGTTGCAAATTTGTAAATTTTCACCGCGTAAAATGGGGGGCTCCGCGCCTCAGACTACGCCTGAGAGAGAGAATGAAACCGCAATGAGATTAACGATTATTTTGGTCGGTCCTGCCCGGGCCGAGAACGTCGGTGCCGCCGCCAGGGCGATGAAAACCATGGGATTTCGCGATCTGCGGATCGTGGACAGTGAAGCCCATCTGGCGCCGGCGGCACGCTGGGTGGCGCACGGCTCAGGCGACATCCTCGATGGCATCACCACCTATTCCACCCTTGCTGAGGCGCTGCACGACGTCGATTTTACCGTCGCCACCACCGCCCGCAGTCGCGCGCGGTTTCACTATTACGCCACGCCGCAGCAGTTGTTGCCGCTGCTGGAGGAGAAGGCGAACTGGATGACCCATACCGCGCTGGTATTTGGCCGTGAAGACGCCGGATTGACCAATGAGGAGCTGGCCCTGGCCGATGTGCTGACCGGCGTGCCGATGGTCGCGGATTATCCGTCGCTGAACCTCGGGCAGTCGGTGATGGTTTACTGCTATCAATTAGCATCGCTTATGCAACAATCGGCTCCCGCCGCTGCCGCGGCAGACCATCATCAGCTGCAGGCGGTGCTCCTCCGCACCATGGCCTTGCTTTCGCGTCTGGGCGTGGAGGACGATGCCAAACTGGCCGACTGGCTGTCGCAACGATTGGGGCTGCTGCAGCAGCGAGACACGGCAATGTTGCATCGTTTGCTGCATGATATTGAAAAAAACCTACCAGAATAAAGTTCTGTCATATTTTTTATTTATGGTTGCATGTACTGTTTTTGCGGGAGGTGTTCCGCCAATCTGGGTGTTTTTTCTTGTCGGGGTGGCGCAATACGTAAGCCGGCTGAAATAGGGTTAATTGAGAAATTCATTGACTTAAGACGGCAGATACTTTAACCAATATAGGCAGGACACACAGACAGATAAAAATACAGAGTACACAACATCCATGAATCGCATCGGCATGATTACCACCATTATCACCACCACCATTACCACAGGTAACGGTGCGGGCTGACGCGTACAGGAAACACAGAAAAAAGCCCGCACCTGAACAGTGCGGGCTTTTTTTTTGACAAGAGATCAAGGGGTAAGAACCATGCGAGTGTTGAAGTTCGGCGGTACATCAGTGGCAAATGCGGAACGGTTTCTGCGGGTTGCCGATATTCTGGAGAGTAATGCCAGGCAGGGGCAGGTAGCGACCGTCCTGTCTGCCCCGGCGAAGATCACTAACCATCTGGTAGCGATGATTGAAAAGACCATTGGCGGCCAGGATGCCCTCCCCAATATTGCCGACGCTGAACGCATTTTTGCCGAACTTCTTCAGGGCCTTGCCGACGCCCAGCCCGCTTTCCCGCTCGCCCAGTTGAAAGCCTTTGTTGAGCAGGAGTTTGCTCAGATTAAGCATGTCCTGCACGGTATTAGCCTGCTGGGTCAGTGCCCGGATAGCGTCAATGCCGCGCTGATCTGCCGAGGCGAAAAGCTCTCCATCGCCATCATGGCGGGTCTGCTGGAAGCCCGTGGTCATAAAGTCAGTGTCATTAACCCGGTGGAAAAACTGCTTGCCGTTGGTCACTACATGGAGTCCACGGTCGATATCGCCGAATCCACCCGCCGCATCGCCGCCAGCCAGATCCCGGCAGACCATATGATCCTGATGGCCGGGTTTACCGCTGGCAATGAGAAGGGGGAGCTGGTGGTGCTGGGGCGCAACGGCTCCGACTATTCGGCTGCGGTGCTGGCCGCCTGCCTGCGCGCCGATTGCTGCGAAATCTGGACCGATGTCGACGGAGTGTACACTTGCGACCCGCGCCAGGTGCCGGATGCGCGTCTGCTGAAATCGATGTCTTATCAGGAGGCGATGGAGCTCTCCTATTTTGGCGCGAAAGTGCTGCACCCGCGCACCATCGCCCCTATCGCCCAATTCCAAATCCCATGTCTGATTAAAAATACTGGCAACCCGCAGGCGCCGGGAACGCTCATCGGCGCCAGCCGCGACGAGGACGATCTGCCGGTTAAAGGCATCTCTAACCTCAACAACATGGCGATGTTCAACGTTTCCGGGCCGGGGATGAAAGGCATGGTCGGCATGGCCGCCCGCGTCTTCGCCACCATGTCCCGCGCCGGCATCTCGGTAGTGCTGATCACCCAATCCTCCTCCGAGTACAGCATCAGTTTCTGCGTGCCGCAGAGCGACTGCGCGCGAGCCAAACGGGCGATGGAAGATGAGTTTTACCTCGAGCTGAAAGAGGGACTGCTGGAGCCGCTGGCCATTATGGAGCGTCTGGCTATTATCTCGGTGGTGGGCGACGGGATGCGCACCCTGCGCGGTATCTCGGCAAAGTTTTTTGCCGCGCTGGCTCGCGCCAATATCAATATCGTGGCGATTGCTCAGGGCTCCTCCGAGCGCTCCATTTCGGTGGTGGTTAGCAATGACGATGCTACCACCGGCGTGCGCGTGACCCATCAGATGCTATTCAACACCGATCAGGTGATCGAAGTGTTCGTCATCGGCGTCGGCGGCGTCGGCGGCGCGCTGCTGGAGCAGATCAAACGCCAGCAGGGTTGGCTGAAGAGCAAACATATCGATCTGCGCGTTTGCGGCGTGGCCAACTCTCAGGCGCTGCTGACCAGCGTGCATGGTCTGAATCTGGAAAACTGGAGTGAAGCGCTGGCGGAGGCGAAAGAACCCTTTAATCTTGGTCGCCTGATCCGCCTGGTAAAAGAGTACCACCTGCTGAATCCGGTGATCGTCGACTGTACCTCCAGCCAGGCGGTCGCCGATCAGTACGCCGACTTCCTGCGCGAAGGTTTCCATGTGGTCACGCCGAATAAAAAGGCCAATACCTCTTCACTGGATTACTATCATCAGCTGCGCCACGCGGCGAGCAGCTCGCGCCGCAAGTTCCTCTATGACACGAACGTTGGCGCTGGCCTGCCGGTGATTGAGAACCTGCAGAACCTGCTCAACGCCGGCGATGAACTGCGCCATTTCTCCGGGATCCTTTCCGGCTCCCTGTCGTTTATCTTCGGCAAGCTGGATGAGGGGGTGAGTTTCTCGGCGGCGACGGCAATGGCCCGTGAGATGGGGTATACCGAGCCGGATCCGCGCGACGATTTATCCGGGGTGGACGTCGCGCGTAAGCTGCTGATTCTGGCCCGTGAGACCGGGCGTGAACTGGAGCTGTCGGACATTATCGTCGAGTCGGCGCTGCCGGCGGACTTCGACGCCAGCGGTGATGTCGAGACCTTTATAGCCCGCCTGCCGTCGCTGGATGATGAGTTCGCTTCGCGGATCGCTAAGGCGCGCGATGAAGGTAAAGTCTTGCGCTATGTCGGTAACATCGAAGAGGATGGTACCTGCCGGGTGAAAATTGCCGCCGTTGACGGCAACGATCCGCTGTACAAAGTCAAAAATGGCGAGAACGCGCTGGCCTTTTACAGCCACTATTATCAGCCATTGCCGCTGGTGCTGCGCGGCTATGGTGCCGGGAACGACGTCACGGCGGCCGGCGTATTCGCCGACCTGCTGCGCACCCTTTCCTGGAAGTTAGGAGTTTAAGATGGTCAAAGTATATGCCCCGGCTTCCAGTGCCAATATGAGCGTCGGGTTTGATGTGTTGGGCGCGGCGGTCACGCCGGTCGATGGCACGCTGCTTGGCGACAATGTCACTGTCGAAGCGGCGGAGCAATTTAGCCTGCAGAATCTGGGACGCTTCGCCAGCAAACTGCCGACGGCGCCGCAGGAGAACATTGTTTACCAGTGCTGGGAAAGCTTTTGCCGGGAGATCGGTAAGACGGTGCCGGTGGCGATGACGCTGGAAAAAAACATGCCGATTGGTTCCGGGCTGGGTTCCAGCGCCTGCTCGGTGGTCGCCGCGCTGGTGGCGATGAACGAGTTTTGCGGTAAGCCGCTGAACGAGACGCGCATGCTGGCGCTGATGGGGGAGATGGAAGGGCGTATCTCCGGCAGCATTCACTACGACAACGTGGCGCCGTGCTATCTTGGCGGCATGCAGTTGATGATCGAAGAGAACGGGATTATCAGCCAGCAGGTGACCGGGTTTGATGAGTGGCTGTGGGTGCTGGCCTATCCGGGGATTAAAGTCTCCACCGCCGAAGCGCGGGCGATTCTGCCGGCGCAGTACCGCCGTCAGGATTGTATCGCCCATGGTCGCCACCTCGCGGGCTTTATTCATGCCTGCTACACCCGCCAGCCGCAGCTGGCGGCAAAATTGATGAAAGATGTGATTGCCGAACCGTACCGAACCAAACTGCTGCCGGGCTTTAGCGAAGCGCGTCAGGCGGCCATGGAGATGGGCGCCCAGGCTTGCGGCATCTCCGGCTCTGGCCCAACGCTATTCGCGTTGTGCGATAAGCCGGACACCGCACAGCGCGTCGCCGACTGGCTTGGCGCGCACTATCTACAGAATCAGGAAGGCTTTGTTCATATTTGCCGGCTGGATACGGCGGGCGCACGCGTAGTGGGATAACCAATGAAACTGTATAACTTAAAAGATCACAATGAGCAGGTCAGCTTTGCGCAGGCCGTTACCCAGGGACTTGGCAAGCATCAGGGCCTGTTCTTTCCGCACGATCTGCCGGAATTCAGCCTGACTGAAATCGACGATATGCTGGCGCAGGACTTTGTCACCCGCAGCGCCAAAATTTTATCCGCCTTTATCGGCGATGAGATCCCGCAGGATGTCCTGCAACAGCGGGTCCGCGCGGCGTTTGCGTTTCCGGCGCCGGTGAGCAAGGTTCAGGAGGATGTCGGCTGTCTGGAACTGTTCCATGGCCCCACGCTGGCGTTCAAGGATTTCGGCGGCCGCTTTATGGCGCAGATGCTGACCCACATTGCGGGCGAC
>OKAZ01000027.1_pt1 | contig 18430 bp, 15 predicted proteins | sample 1610571 | NCBI WGS metagenome assembly OKAZ01 (sample SAMN04436663, study PRJEB24849) | human gut metagenome | biome: human gut; feature: NICU; material: stool | host: Homo sapiens | place: USA: Saint Louis, MO | collected 2010-06-02 | reverse complement strand
TCGCTGAGAAACAGGACGGCCTCTAAGCCTTTCTCCACCAGGTGTTCGGTGGCGGTGGTGGCGGCCTGAGCGTTATCAAGTCCGACCACATCGCAGGCGAAATCGGGGATTTTACGGTCAATCAGCACCATCGGCAGGGCCGACTGCTGCAGGCGGTTCAGGCCATCCTCCCGCATGCCGACCGCGTTGACGACGATGCCTTCCACCTGATAGCTGCGCAGCAGGTCGAGATAGTGCAGCTCCTGGTCAAGCTCGTTATTGGTGTTACATACCAGCAGGGTAAAGCCCTTTTCCCGGCAGGCCGCTTCAATGCCACTCATGACATTGACCGAATAGGGGTTGGTGATATCGGCGATGATCAGGCCGATGAGGCGGGTGCGGCCGTGCTTGAGGCCGCGGGCCATCAGGCTGGGGCGGTAGTCGAGTTCGGCAATGGCTTTTTCAATACGTGATAACAGATCGTCGGAAAGCAGGTGCTTCTCGCCGTTAAGATACCGTGAAATGCTGGTTTTGCCGGTCTTTGCGGCTTTCGCCACATCGCTAATGGTTGCACGCGCCGCTTTCGCCATGATGGCTTCCTTTGCTGAAAATCTGCCAACACCTTAGCGCGAAAAATAGCGATATCAAGCATTTTGCCCGGCAGAGGCGCGGCCGGGCAACATGAGGATGCGCTTATTGCAGCGGGCTGAGGGTGATTTCCACGCGACGGTTCTGCGCCTTACCTTCCGCCGTGCTGTTGCTGGCGATCGGGTTCGCCGGCCCCATGCCGGTGGTGCGAATGCGGTTGGCCGCCACGCCCTGGGTGATCAGTGCGCTGGCGACGCTGTCAGCACGCTGCTGCGACAGACGCATATTCAGATCCTTACTGCCGGTGCTGTCGGTGTAGCCGACGACGTTAACGGCGGTTTTTTCATACTCTTTCAGCACCATGGCCACGCCGGTCAGGGTGTTGGCGCCGGCCGGTTTCAGGTTGGCGCTGTTGCTGTCGAAAGTGACGTTATTCGGCATGTTCAGCACGATATTGTCACCATTTCGCGTCACGCTGACCCCGGTTCCCTGCATTTTGTCGCGCAGCTTCGCTTCCTGCACGTCCATGTAGTAGCCTATGCCGCCGCCCAGCGCCGCGCCTGCCGCTGCGCCAATCAGCGCGCCTTTGCCGCGGTCATGTTTGGAAGAGGAGAGCGCGCCGACGCCAGCGCCCACTAAGGAGCCAATACCTGCGCCAATACCGGATTTACCTGCTTCACGCTCACCGGTATAGGGGTTGGTGGTGCAGCCAGAAATCGCCAGGGTGCCGCTGACCAGCGCCGCAATCATAAGTACGCGTTTTTTCATTTAATGTCCTTAATCCTTTTTATTCTTTGTCACAGCGAACGTGACGGTTGATTATGACGCGCGAATACGTAGAAAATTCCCCAAACACCATCTCATTTTGTAAATAACATTGAACGGCGCCGATCGCACCGTCACCACACCTGCTTTCGCTGACCAGGAGCTGCCCTTGCCAACCTCATCTGCAACCAAAACCATTTTAACCGCCGCCCATTGGGGACCGATGCTGGTGGAAACGGACGGGGAAAACGTCCTCTCCTCCCGCGGCGCGCTGGCGACACCGTTTGCCAACTCGCTGCAAACGGCGGTGCGCGACCAGGTGCACAGTAAAACCCGCGTGCGCTACCCGATGGAGCGCAAAGGTTTCCTTGCCTCTCCGGACAAGCCCCAGGGGGTCCGCGGTCAGGATGAATTTGTGCGGGTGAGCTGGGAGCAGGCGCTGGATCTGATCGATGCCCAGCATCGTCGGATCCGCGAAAGCTACGGACCGGCCTCTATTTTTGCCGGCTCCTACGGCTGGCGTTCTAACGGCGTCCTGCATAAGGCGGCCACCCTGCTGCAGCGCTATATGAGCCTGGCGGGCGGCTACACCGGCCATCTCGGGGATTACTCCACCGGCGCGGCGCAGGCGATCATGCCTTACGTCGTGGGCGGCAATGAGGTATATCAGCAGCAGACCAGCTGGCCGCTGGTGCTGGAATACAGCGAGGTAGTGGTGCTGTGGAGCGCCAACCCGCTGAATACGCTGAAAATTGCCTGGAACGCCTCCGACGAGCAGGGTATCCCGTGGTTCGACCGGCTGCGCCAGAGCGGAAAACGCCTGATCTGCATCGATCCGATGCGATCGGAAACTGTCGATTTCTTTGGCGATTCGATGGAGTGGATCGCGCCGCATATGGGCACCGACGTCGCGCTGATGCTGGGTATCGCCCATACGCTGGTGGAGAATGGCTGGCAGGACGACGAGTTTCTTGCCCGCTGCGCCAGCGGCTACGAGATTTTTGCCCGCTATCTGACCGGCGAAAGCGACGGCGTGGCGAAAACCGCCGACTGGGCGGCGGCTATCTGCGGCGTCGCAGCGGATAAGATCCGCGAACTGGCGAAACTTTTCCACGAAAACACCACTATGCTGATGTCTGGCTGGGGCATGCAGCGCCAGCAGTATGGCGAGCAGAAACACTGGATGCTGGTCACCCTGGCTGCGATGCTGGGGCAGATTGGCACCCCGGGGGGCGGGTTTGGTCTTTCCTACCATTTCGCCAACGGCGGCAATCCGACCCGCCGCGCGGCGGTGCTGGGCTCGATGCAGGGGAGCGTGGCCGGAGGCGTGGACGCCGTGGAGAAGATCCCGGTCGCGCGGATTGTCGAGGCGCTGGAGAACCCGGGGGCGGAGTATCAGCACAACGGCATGGCGCGGCGCTTCCCCGATATTCGCTTTATCTGGTGGGCCGGCGGCGCCAACTTTACCCATCATCAGGATACCAACCGCCTGATTCAGGCCTGGCAGAAACCAGAGCTTATCGTCATCTCCGAATGCTTCTGGACCGCCGCCGCGCGTCATGCCGATATCGTCCTGCCGGCGACCACCTCGTTAGAGCTCAACGATCTGACGTTGACCGGGGACTACAGCAATCAGCATCTGGTGCCGATGAAGCAGGTGGGCGCCCCGCAGGGTGAAGCGCGCGATGATTTCGCGGTCTTTGCCGACCTCAGCGAACGCTGGGAGGCGGGCGGCCGCGAGCGCTTTACCGAAGGGAAGAGCGATCTGCAGTGGCTGGAGACCTTCTATCAGATGGCCGCCCGGCGCGGCGCCCAGCAGCAGGTGACGCTGCCGCCGTTTGCCGAATTCTGGCAGGCTAACCAGCTGATTGAGATGCCGGAGGAGCCGGAGAATGCCCGTTTCATCCGCTTTGCCGCCTTCCGCGACGATCCCCAGGCCAACCCGCTGAAAACGGCGAGCGGTAAAATTGAGATCCACTCGCCGACCATCGCCGCCTTTGGCTACACCGACTGCCCGCCGCACCCAATGTGGCTGGAGCCCGACGAATGGCATGGCAACGCCGAGGCGGGGCAGCTGCAGCTGCTGTCGGCCCATCCGGCCCACCGGCTGCACAGTCAACTGAACTACTCCGCGCTGCGCGAACGCTATGCCGTTGCCGGACGCGAACCGTTGACTATTCATCCGCAGGATGCCCGGGCGCGGGGGATTGCCGATGGCGATCTGGTGCGGGTGTGGAACGCCCGCGGTCAGGTGCTGGCCGGCGCGGTGGTGACGGAGGGGATCCGCCCGGGGGTGATATGCCTGCATGAAGGAGCGTGGCCCGACCTGGATCCGGTGGCAGGCATCTGCAAAAACGGGGCGGTGAACGGCTTAACTAAAGATATCCCAACATCCCGCCTGGGCAACGGCTGCGCCGGTAACACCGCCCTGGCGTGGCTGGAGAAATATACCGGCCCGGCGCTGCCGCTTACGGCATTTGATCCGCCGGCCAACGCATAATCCAGGTGGGGTGCTGAGTATCGTCCTGCCATGCGCAATCTTCAATGCGGAAGCCTTGCGCATGGTAGAAACTGACCGCTGATTCGTTTTTCTGATAAACCTCAAGGCTAAGCCAGGCGTAGTGCTGCTTGACTTCATCCAGCAGCGCCCGGCCAATGCCCTGGCGAATAGCGTCCGGCGCGACGAACAGCGCGCCGACGAAACGGGACTCCAGCACGCTGACAAAGCCTTTTAGCTCCCCGTCGCGCTCCCAGACCCAGGTGCTGGCGGCGGGAAGATAGACATCCCGTACCACCGCGACGCTGTCGCGCCAGTAGCTTTCGCTGATAAAGGGATGGGCATGAATCGTACTTTCCAGCCACAGGTCCAGCAGCGGCAGGTTATCTTTAGCGTCCCACTTGCGGATCATCCTGACCTCCCGGGTGACAGAAGCAGCCGGTGACATGGTCGTTGACCAGCCCGCAGGCCTGCATAAAAGAGTAACAGATCGTCGAACCGACAAACTTAAAACCGCGTTTTTTCAAGGCCTTAGACAACGCATCTGAGGCCGGCGTCGTGGTCGGGATCTCCGCCAGCGTCGCCGCGCGGGTGACCTGGGGCGCATTGTCGACGAAGGACCAGACAAAATCAGTGAACGACTCGCCATTTTCCTCCATCGCCAGATACGCCCGGGCGTTGCCGATGATGGCCTGGATTTTTCCCCGATGGCGGATAATCCCGGCATCCTGCAGCAGCCGCTCGACATCTTCATCCCCCATCGCCGCCACGCGCACCGGATCGAACTGGTGAAAAGCCTGGCGATAGTTTTGCCGTTTTTTTAACACCGTGATCCATGATAACCCGGCCTGCTGACCCTCAAGGCAGATCATTTCAAACAGCCGCTGGGATGCTTTTTGCGCGACACCCCATTCGGTATCGTGATACTCGATATATAACGGATCCTGACTCACCCATCCGCAACGCTGCATAGCTATTTCTCCCTCTGCGCTAAAAAAGTGGACGCCCCGGCTTGACGACTGAAAGATAAAGATAATAGTTAATACAGGGAAATCGTATCCCCCAAAAAAACACAGCAATAATGCCGATTCGGCTCTTTTCTGGAGTCGCATTAATGATAATAAAGAAATGCAATGGCCTCCGGGGGTTCTTGTTCCCGGTGTGCGTATCCGTCTGGGTGTCGTGTGTCTCTGGAGCGAATGCCTGGCAACAGGAATATATCGCTATCGATACAAAAAGTAATACGTCGGAACGCTATACATGGGATAGCGATCACCAACCACGCTATGAAGATATCCTCGCCGAGCGGATGAAGTCGTCTGAAACGCCGGGCGGACTGGCGTTAAACCAGGGGTTGGCGCCGCCGGACAGCAGCCGTGGGATGAGCGTCGGCTGGAATTATCTGCTGGCAAACGGCATGACCTCCGGGCCGGTGGCCAGCCTGCGCAGCGACTACACCGCGCCGGCGACGAAAAGCGTGGGCGAGACGGGATATGTCAACACGCTCGGCTGGCGTATGGATTATCAGTCGCTGTGGGGCGTGCACCCTTGGGCGCAGGTGAGCTATAACCAGTCGCTCGCCAGCGATGCCTGGTCGCCGACCACCCGCGCCAGAGAGGGCGGCTGGAGTGATGTCACCCTGGGCGCCGATATGCCGCTGGGATCGCATGTGGCGGCATGGGCCACGCTGTCACAGGCGGACAACGTCCCATCGGGGGAAAATACGCTCTATCTGATGGGGGTCAGCGCCAACTTTTGACCCGCGATTGTTACGCATTTGAAACGATGTGGTTATTGTTAAATCTCAGTAATGGCGCATTTCTGTGAGATAGCGCACACTAACTTTTTCCCTGAAATTCGCGGAATGAATGTCATGCAATGTCATTCATTCCGCCATTAATGCATTTCATTCCCTGCTGATGGCAGTTCATGCCTTTTTCCCCCACTAGATGAGGGGCCTTCGCTATTGTGGCGGCAGTTAATTTATCAGGACAACTGCTATGAACGCTGCAAACCGTCAATCGACCCGCTGGCTTACGCTTATCGGCACCATCATCACCCAATTCGCTCTCGGTTCGGTTTATACCTGGAGCCTGTTTAACAGTTCACTGTCTGACAAACTGGGCGAGCCGGTCAGCCAGGTCGCCTTCTCCTTTGGCCTGCTGAGCCTCGGGCTGGCGCTCTCTTCGTCGGTCGCCGGCAAGCTGCAGGAGCGTTTTGGCGTGAAGCGCGTCACCATGGCCTCCGGGATCCTGCTTGGTCTGGGCTTCTTTCTGACCGCCCACTCCAGCAGCCTGTTGTTGCTGTGGCTGAGCGCTGGCGTGCTGGGGGGGCTGGCGGACGGCGCCGGTTATCTGCTGACCCTGTCGAACTGCGTCAAGTGGTTCCCGGAACGCAAAGGGCTGATCTCCGCCTTCTCCATCGGTTCCTATGGCCTCGGCAGCCTGGGGTTCAAATTCATTGATACTCATCTGCTGGCCACCGTTGGTCTGGAAAAAACCTTCGTTATCTGGGGCGCTATCGTGCTGGTGATGATCGTCTTTGGCGCGACCTTGATGAAAGATGCGCCAAATCATACGGCGACCACCACGGCCAACGGCGTCGTGGAAAACGACTTCACTCTCGCCGAATCGATGCGTTAACCGCAGTACTGGATGCTGGCGGTGATGTTCCTGACGGCCTGCATGAGCGGTCTGTATGTGATTGGCGTGGCGAAAGATATCGCGCAGGGAATGGTCCACCTGGATGTCGCCACGGCGGCCAATGCGGTAACGGTTATCTCAATCGCTAACCTTAGCGGTCGCCTGGTGTTAGGTATCCTGTCCGATAAAATTTCCCGCATTCGCGTGATCACCATCGGTCAGGTGGTGTCGCTGGTGGGGATGGCCGCGCTGCTGTTCGCCCCGCTGAATGCCATGACCTTTTTCGCCGCCATCGCCTGCGTTGCTTTTAACTTCGGCGGAACCATCACCGTCTTCCCATCGCTGGTCAGTGAATTCTTCGGTCTGAACAACCTGGCGAAAAACTATGGTGTGATTTATCTGGGTTTTGGTATCGGCAGCATCTGCGGTTCCCTCATCGCTTCGCTGTTCGGGGGCTTCTACGTCACCTTCTGCGTGATATTCGCCCTGCTGATTATTTCGCTGGCGCTTTCCACCACCATTCGTCAGCCGAAAGGCAGTGTCTATAGCGAGGCGCACGCCTGAAACCTGCAGCGTGAAACGTGCCCCTGATTAATACCCTAAGCAAATAGTGCCAATCCAGCCAAATATTTTGTAAATGTTTGGCTGGATCACATTCCCTCCTGATACTTTTCCCGTTCCCTGTGGTCTACTTATCGCGCTTTGTAGAGGTTTCTGATAACCAACCCTAACGCACCCTATTAGCCTACTGACTCATGCCACAGCGTCAGGCGGTGTTTTATTCTTCTTTTTCCAGGTTTGCTTGCATGAAATATATTAGAACGATGACGCAGCAGAAGCTTAGTTTTTGGCTGGCGCTGTACATCGGCTGGTTTATGAACGTCGCCGTTTTTTTTCGGCGTTTCGATGGTTATGCTCAAGAGTTCACTGTCTGGAAAGGGCTTTCCGGTGTCGTTGAACTGGTGGCCACGGTCTTTGTCACCTTCTTCCTGTTACGTCTTCTGTCGCTGTTCGGTCGCCGTATCTGGCGCATTCTGGCGACGCTGATTGTTCTGTTTTCCGCCGCCGCCAGTTACTACATGACGTTCCTTAACGTGGTGATTGGCTACGGGATTATCGCCTCGGTGATGACCACCGATATCGACCTGTCGAAAGAGGTCATCGGCTGGCATCTGATCCTCTGGCTGGCGGCAGTGAGCGCGCCGCCACTGCTGTTTATCTGGAGCAACCGCTGCCGCCATACGCTGCTGCGCCAACTGCGTACCCCGGGCCAGCGGGTTAAAAACGTGCTGATCGTGGTGTTGGCCGGCCTCATCGTCTGGGGACCTATCCGCCTGCTTGAGCTGCGCCAACACGATGTCGAGCGCCATTCGGAAGTGGATATGCCGAGCTACGGCGGGGTGATCGCCAACTCCTACCTGCCGTCGAACTGGCTGTCGGCGCTGGGGCTGTACGCCTGGGCGCAGGTGGATGAATCCTCAGATAACAAATCGCTGATTAACCCGGCGAAGAAATTTACCTACGTCGCCCCGGAAGGGCTCGATGACACCTACGTGGTGTTTATCATTGGCGAAACCACCCGCTGGGATCATATGGGCATCCTTGGCTATAGCCGTAACACCACGCCAGAGCTGGCGAAAGAGAAGAATCTGGTCGCTTTCCGCGGCTACTCGTGCGATACCGCCACCAAGCTGTCGTTACGCTGCATGTTTGTGCGTCAGGGCGGGGCAGAGGATAACCCGCAGCGGACCCTCAAAGAGCAGAACGTCTTTGCGGTGCTTCATCAGCTGGGCTTCAGCGGCAATCTGTACGCCATGCAGAGTGAGATGTGGTTCTACAGCAACACGATGGCCAACAATATCGCCTATCGCGAGCAGATTGGCGCCGAGCCGCGCAACCGCGGCAAGAGCGTTGACGATATGCTGCTGGTGGATGAGATGAAGCGCGGTATGGAGCAGGGCAACGCCTCTGGTAAGCACCTGATCATCCTCCACACGAAAGGCTCGCACTTTAACTACACCCAACGCTATCCGCGCAGCTTCGCCCAGTGGAAGCCGGAGTGCGTCGGCGTCGACAACAAATGTTCTAAAGCGGAGCTGATTAACTCCTACGACAACAGCGTGACCTATGTCGATCACTTTATCGTCAGCGTCCTCGACCAGCTGCGGGATAAGAAAGCGATTGTGTTCTATGCCGCCGACCATGGCGAGTCGATTAACGAGCGTGAACATCTGCACGGTACGCCGCGCAAGATGGCGCCGCCGGAACAGTTCCGTGTGCCGATGATGGTCTGGATGTCGGATAAATATCTGGAGAATCCCGATCATGCCGCCGCGTTCGCCCATCTGCAGCAGCAGGCCGCGATGAAGGTGCCGCGACGCCACGTTGAGCTGTACGACACCATTATGGGCTGCCTCGGCTATACTTCGCCGGATGGCGGGATCAACGAGAACAATAACTGGTGTCGGTGGAAAAAGTAAGACAGCGGATTTTTCAGATTCTCGGGTCTGTTTTCCTTTCCTGAGCCCAGGATAAGCTAATCCCTCGCCGGCGTCCGCCGGGCGAGGGATTTTTTTGCACAGCGGATGTGTCTGGCAGGTTGCCTCTTCTTCTTTGAATACCCTCCAGTGTTCCCGCTCCTCCTGTGCAGCCACTTTTCACGGAGAGAAAGGATGAAGGTAATAAAGGGGTTGGCCCTGCTGTGCCTGCTGATGTTAACGGGCTGTCAGTCCGAAGAGGAAACCCGCCAGTTCCTGCTGGCCTGTAAATACGATGCGCCGGCGACGATCGAAGCCATGCTGAATAACGGCATCGATGTGGATGGTCAGGATAAAACCGGCTTAAGCGGCCTGATGGTCGCTGCCGCGGAAAATCGTCGCGAGGTGGTAGCGCTCCTGCTTAAGCGTCAGGCGCAGCCGAATCTCCAGACGCGCCAGGGCGTCACGGCGCTGATGCTGGCGGCGGCGCGAGGCAGCGATGCGGCGCTTATCGGCTATCTTCTCCAGGCGGGCGCGTCGGTGAATCAGACCACCGTCGACAAGAGCACAGCATTGATGTCCGCCATTGCCGACGGCGGGGACGTCAGAAGCGACTACCAGCATATTCTGGCGATGAAAAAGCCCGATGCGCCTGTGGAGGAGCAGAGTGCGCTGGACAAGATTGTCGGCGCAACGGCGGCGAAATCGCTGGCGACGGGCAGCCGCGCGCTGATGACGGAAGACATGGCGTTACAACTGGCCCCCGGCGCGTTTAAGAAGAACGTTGACGAGATCGTGGCGTTGCTGATCGGGCACGGGGCGGACGTGAAGGCCGTCAATGCTTCAGGGGAATCGGTCTTTTTCCTCGCTGTCGATCACGCGCGATCGGCGGAAACCATCACGACCCTGGCCAACGCCGGGGCGGATACCAGCCTGGCGGATAAATCCGGCACCACGCCGCTGATGCTGGCGGCGGCGGGGGACGATCCCAATCTGGTGCTGGCGTTGTCAGCCTCCGGCGTGGAGGTGGATAAGCCGAACCGGGAGGGGCTCACGGCGCTGCAGGTGGCGGCGGGTCAGGGAGCGCCTGCGGTGATCGCGGCGCTGGTGCAGCGCGGCGCAAAGGTGGACCAGCTCTCCGCCAACGACCTCAGCCCGCTGATGCTGGCGGTCAAAATGAATAATAAAGCCAATGTCGAGGCACTCCTCGAGGCCGGCGCCAGCGTCAATCTCAGCAATAAGGCAGGGTATACGGCGATTGGCTACAGCCGGGCCGGTGAGGTTCGCCAGCTGCTGCTGGCGCAGCATGCCGAGCTGAAAGGGCAGGCCGCGCATATGGCGCAAAGCGAACTGCAGTTCTGCGCCAATGCGTTTGCCGACAAGCTGGCGTACAGCGACATCGCCCGCGCGGTAAACAACGATACCCGCCCGGACATTATGCGTCATCAGCATACCTGCCCGGGGTTGGGGGAACTGACGATGCTGCTGGGAGAGTTTACATTCAAACCGGCGGGCCCAACTTATCTCGGTGAGCCGGTGACCTGTAAGGTAGCGGAGCATCGCAAAGCGTTTGAGGTCAGCTGCCGCTAAAAAAGCGGACCAACCGGCGATTCGCTGCGCAGGGTGCTGAGTTTCTCGCCGGTTGAACGATTTTTTGAAAATAAGGCATTGACGGGTAGGCATCCCAGCAGTAAGATGCGCCCCGCATTCGGTGATTGGCGCAGCCTGGTAGCGCACTTCGTTCGGGACGAAGGGGTCGGAGGTTCGAATCCTCTATCACCGACCAAATTCGAAAAGCCTGCTCAATGAGCAGGCTTTTTTGCTTCTACGGCCAGTGAGGATGAGAACCTCCGGGGGCAGGAGGTTCGACTCGAGCGAAGCGAGAGAACGTTGCGTCAGCAACGGCCCGCAGGGCGAGCCACAAAGTGGCGAGTCATCCTCTATCACCGACCAAATTCGAAAAGCCTGCTCAATGAGCAGGCTTTTTTGCTTCTACGGCCAGTGAGGATGAGAACCTCCGGGGGCAGGAGGTTCGACTCGAGCGAAGCGAGAGAACGTTGCGTCAGCAACGGCCCGCAGGGCGAGCCACAAAGTGGCGAGTCATCCTCTATCACCGACCAAATTCGAAAAGCCTGCTCAATGAGCAGGCTTTTTTTGCTTCTGCGGCCAGTGAGGATGAGAACCCCGAAGGTTCGCTCCAGATCCCGTAGGCCCGTGCAAGCGCAGCGCCGCCGGGCACCGTCTGCAGTCTTCCGGCCCAAAACCGCATCAAAATCACAAAAAACATCTTTACCCCCGTTTCCAGCCAGCTGTTCGCTATTTTGTGACATCTTCCATTGCATTTTTTTATCGATGAACAGATCTTTTTTCGCGAAGCTTATGGCTGAATACAGCATTTTCCGCTGTGCGTTTTAACGTTCACGCTATTAACCGCTCACATATTGGTCACATAGCAAGAAATTTTTCTCATTTACTGGCATTGTTTCCCACTGGGTGTCGCAAATTAATAAGGTCTTTATTCTGCATATTCGCCAGTAGCATAAATTTCTCTGCTGAAAATAGCGTCTTGAAGTTTTTTTAATCTTTGCCTGTCGTTTCTCACGCTGGATGTAAAACCCGGCTGGCTGTATTGACGTTTCCCCATTCTGTTGACAGATTGTAGGGCATGAGGGGCATTTCATGGAGAATCCGTACTGCAACTCAGTCGTTTTTGCGAAAGGAATCCCCATCTCTCTCACCGCCTTCGGGCACCACCGACTGGACCGGGTATATTCTAAATAGTTCGAATTGCGGGAAGGCGGCACGCTTGAGCATCCCCAGGAGCATAGATGGCTATGTGACTGGCTTATTGAGCACAGCCAACGCATCCATCATTCGAATATGACGAATAAAAATAAATAAAGGTCCGGCGGATATATGCAAACAACATCACAGTTTTGGAGCAGAATAATGAGTATTTCCTTGAAGAAATCAGGGATGCTGAAGCTTGGTCTGAGCCTTGTCGCCATGACCGTCGCTGCCAGCGTGCAAGCGAAAACCCTGGTTTATTGTTCAGAAGGCTCGCCGGAAGGCTTTAACCCACAGCTCTTCACCTCTGGCACCACCTATGACGCCAGTTCCGTACCGATCTACAATCGCCTGGTCGAATTCAAAACCGGTACGACGGAAGTTATTCCTGGACTGGCTGAAAAATGGGAAGTCAGCCCGGATGGTAAAACCTATACTTTCCACCTGCGTCAGGGCGTGAAATGGCAGGATAATAAAGACTTTAAACCAACCCGTGACCTGAACGCCGATGACGTGGTGTTCTCCTTCGATCGTCAGAAGAATACCAATAACCCGTACCATAAAGTTTCTGGCGGCAGCTATGAATACTTTGAAGGGATGGGGTTACCCGACCTGATTAGCGAAGTGAAGAAAGTGGACGATAAAACCGTCCAGTTCGTCCTGACCCGCCCGGAAGCGCCGTTCCTCGCTGACCTGGCCATGGACTTCGCCTCTATTCTCTCTAAAGAGTATGCCGACAACATGCTGAAAGCCGGCACGCCGGAAAAAGTAGACCTCAATCCTATCGGTACCGGTCCATTCCAGCTGCTGCAGTATCAGAAAGATTCCCGCATTCTGTATAAAGCCTTCCCGGGCTACTGGGGCACCAAGCCGAAGATCGATCGTCTGGTCTTCTCCATCACCCCGGATGCCTCCGTGCGCTATGCCAAGCTGCAGAAAAATGAGTGCCAGGTGATGCCGTATCCGAACCCGGCGGACATCGCGCGCATGAAGGAAGATAAGAGCATTACCCTGCTGGAACAGCCGGGCCTGAACGTCGGTTATCTCTCCTTCAACACCGAGAAGAAACCGCTGGACGACGTGAAAGTTCGTCAGGCGCTGACCTACGCGGTTAACAAAGAAGCGATCATCAAAGCCGTTTACCAGGGCGCAGGCCAGGCGGCGAAGAACCTGATCCCGCCGACCATGTGGGGCTATAACGACGACGTTAAAGACTACACCTACGATCCGGAGAAGGCGAAGCAGCTGCTGAAAGAAGCGGGCCTGGAAAAAGGCTTCACTATCGATCTGTGGGCGATGCCGGTACAGCGTCCGTATAACCCGAACGCCCGCCGTATGGCGGAAATGATTCAGGCCGACTGGGCCAAGATTGGCGTCCAGGCCAAAATCGTCACCTACGAGTGGGGCGAGTATCTGAAACGCGCGAAAGCGGGCGAGCACCAGACCGTCATGATGGGCTGGACCGGCGACAACGGGGATCCGGATAACTTCTTCGCCACCCTGTTCAGCTGCGCCGCGGCGAAAGACGGCTCCAACTACTCGCGCTGGTGCTATAAGCCGTTTGAAGATCTGATTCAGCCGGCCCGCGCCACCGACGACCACAACAAGCGTATTGAACTGTACAAACAGGCTCAGGTAGTGATGCATGACCAGGCTCCGGCGCTGATCATCGCTCACTCCACCGTTTACGAGCCAGTGCGTAAAGAAGTCAAAGGCTATGTGGTGGATCCGCTGGGTAAACACCACTTCGATAACGTCTCTGTCGAATAATAAGCACGATGCCTGACCCCCTCTCTCCGCGTGGGAGAGGTGGGGGGCGTATTCCCGCTATTCCGGGGAATGCTTTTGTGAGCAATACAGACGCCCTGTCGCCAGGCGGGGCGTCACTAGAGAGAATCCGGGTTATGTTGCAGTTTATTCTCCGACGTCTGGGACTTGTCATCCCGACATTTATCGGTATCACCCTTCTCACCTTTGCCTTCGTCCATATGATCCCCGGCGATCCGGTGATGATTATGGCGGGCGAACGTGGTATTTCCCCCGAACGTCACGCGCAGCTGCTGGCCGAAATGGGCCTTGATAAGCCGCTGTGGCAGCAATATGCCCACTATATCTGGGGCGTGCTGCACGGCGATTTAGGCATCTCGCTGAAAAGCCGCATTCCCGTGTGGCAGGAGTTTGTCCCACGCTTTAAAGCCACCCTTGAGCTGGGCGTCTGCGCGATGATCTTCGCCGTCGCCGTCGGCATTCCGGTGGGCGTGCTGGCTGCGGTAAAACGCGGCTCCATCTTTGACCACACCGCGGTGGGCCTGGCGCTGACCGGCTACTCGATGCCTATCTTCTGGTGGGGCATGATGTTGATTATGCTGGTTTCGGTGCAGCTGAACCTGACGCCGGTCTCCGGGCGTATCAGCGATACGGTCTTCCTTGACGATACCTTGCCGCTGACCGGCTTTATGCTGATCGACACCGCCATCTGGGGCGAGCAGGGCGACTTTATTGACGCCTTAATGCATATGATCCTGCCCGCCATCGTGCTGGGCACCATTCCGCTGGCGGTGATCGTGCGTATGACCCGATCGTCGATGCTGGAAGTGCTCGGCGAAGACTACATCCGCACCGCGCGCGCCAAAGGCCTGACCCGGATGCGGGTGATTGTGATCCACGCGCTGCGTAACGCGATGCTGCCGGTGGTCACGGTGATTGGCCTGCAGGTGGGCACGCTGCTGGCGGGCGCCATCCTGACGGAAACCATTTTCTCATGGCCTGGTTTAGGCCGCTGGCTGATCGACGCGTTGCAGCGTCGCGATTATCCGGTGGTGCAGGGCGGGGTGCTGCTGGTGGCGACGATGATTATCCTCGTCAACCTGCTGGTCGACCTGCTGTACGGCGTGGTGAACCCGCGTATCCGGCATAAGAAGTAAGGGGTCATCATGTCACAAGTTACTGAAAATAAAGTTATCACTGCGCCGGTGCCCATGACCCCGCTGCAGGAGTTCTGGCACTATTTCAAACGCAATAAAGGGGCGGTGGTCGGTCTGGTGTACGTGGCGGTGATGATCGTAATCGCCGTGTTCGCCAACTTTCTCGCCCCGTATAACCCGGCGGATCAGTTCCGTGATTCGCTGCTGGCGCCGCCGTTCTGGCAGGAGGGCGGCAGCCTGGCGCATCTGCTCGGCACCGACGACGTGGGCCGCGATATTCTGTCTCGCCTGATGTATGGCGCGCGCCTGTCGCTGCTGGTGGGCTGCCTGGTGGTGGTCCTGTCGCTGATCCTCGGCGTGGTGCTCGGCCTGGTGGCGGGCTATTTCGGCGGAGTGGTGGACTCAATCATCATGCGCGTCGTCGATATTATGCTGGCGCTGCCGAGTCTGCTTCTGGCGCTGGTGCTGGTGGCTATCTTCGGACCCTCCATCGTCAACGCCTCGCTGGCGCTGACCTTCGTGGCGCTCCCGCACTATGTGCGTCTGACGCGCGCGGCGGTGCTGGTGGAGGTCAACCGCGACTACGTGACCGCTTCCCGCGTGGCGGGCGCCGGGGCGATGCGCCAGATGTTCGTCAATATTCTGCCTAACTGTCTCGCGCCGCTGATCGTTCAGGCGTCGCTGGGCTTTTCTAACGCCATTCTCGACATGGCCGCGCTGGGGTTCCTCGGCATGGGCGCGCAGCCGCCGACGCCGGAGTGGGGCACCATGCTCTCCGACGTTTTGCAGTTCGCGCAGAGCGCCTGGTGGGTGGTGACCTTCCCGGGCGTGGCGATCCTGCTGACGGTGCTGGCATTTAACCTGATGGGTGACGGTCTGCGTGACGCGCTCGATCCCAAACTGAAGCAGTAAGAGGTTCGAGATGGCGTTATTGAATGTAGATAAATTATCGGTGCATTTCGGCGATGAAAACGCGCCGTTCCGCGCCGTGGACCGCATCAGCTATAGCGTGAAGCAGGGCGAAGTGGTCGGCATCGTCGGGGAGTCTGGATCCGGTAAATCCGTCAGCTCGTTGGCGATTATGGGTCTGATTGATTACCCCGGCCGGGTCATGGCGGACAAACTGGAGTTTAACGGCCGCGACCTGCAGCGCATCTCTGAAAAAGAGCGGCGCCAGCTGGTGGGGGCGGAGGTGGCGATGATCTTCCAGGATCCGATGACCAGCCTCAATCCCTGCTTTACCGTCGGCTTCCAGATTATGGAAGCGATAAAAGTCCATCAGGGCGGCAACAAGCAAACCCGCCGCCAGCGGGCCATCGACCTGCTGAATCAGGTCGGCATTCCCGATCCGGCGTCGCGGCTGGACGTCTACCCGCATCAGCTTTCCGGCGGGATGAGCCAGCGCGTCATGATCGCGATGGCGATTGCCTGTCGGCCAAAACTGCTGATTGCCGATGAACCGACCACCGCGCTGGACGTGACCATTCAGGCGCAGATCATCGAGCTGCTGCTGGAACTGCAGCAGCAGGAGAATATGGCGCTAGTGTTGATCACCCACGACCTGGCGCTGGTGGCCGAGGCCGCGCATAAAATTATCGTTATGTATGCCGGTCAGGTGGTGGAGACTGGTGATGCGAAGGATATTTTCCGCGCGCCGCGCCATCCATACACCCAGGCGCTGCTGCGCGCGCTGCCGGAGTTCGCCCAGGATAAAGCGCGTCTGGCGTCGCTGCCGGGCGTAGTGCCGGGGAAATATGACCGTCCCAACGGCTGCCTGCTGAACCCGCGCTGCCCCTATGCTACGGATAAATGCCGTAGCGAAGAGCCGGCGCTCGCGGATCTCAATGGCGGTCGCCAGTCTAAATGTCACTACCCACTCGATGATGCCGGGAGGCCTGGATTATGAGTACGCAAAAGGCCGCCACGCCACAACCGCTGTTGCAGGCCATTGATCTGAAAAAACACTACCCGGTGAAGAAGGGGTTATTCGCCCCGGAACGGCTGGTGAAGGCGCTGGACGGCGTCTCCTTTACTCTTGAGCGCGGTAAAACGCTGGCGGTGGTGGGAGAGTCGGGCTGCGGTAAATCGACCCTCGGTCGTCTGCTGACGATGATTGAAATTCCCACCGGCGGCGAGCGCTATTATCAGGGTCAGGATCTGCTTAAGCACGACCCACAGGCGCAGAAGCTGCGGCGGCAAAAAATCCAGATTGTGTTCCAGAACCCCTACGGTTCTCTGAACCCGCGTAAAAAAGTGGGGCAGATTCTGGAAGAGCCGCTGCTGATTAACAGTAGCCTGAGCAAAGAGCAGCGCCGCGAAAAAGCGCTGGCGATGATGGCGAAAGTGGGCCTGAAAACAGAGCATTACGATCGCTACCCGCATATGTTCTCCGGCGGTCAGCGCCAGCGTATCGCCATTGCCCGCGGGCTGATGCTGGATCCGGACGTGGTGATCGCCGATGAGCCGGTCTCCGCGCTGGACGTTTCGGTACGCGCTCAGGTGCTGAACCTGATGATGGATCTGCAGCAGGATTTAGGTCTGTCCTATGTGTTTATCTCCCACGATCTGTCGGTCGTCGAGCATATCGCTGATGAAGTGATGGTGATGTATCTCGGCCGCTGCGTGGAGAAGGGCACCAAGGACCAGATCTTTAACAATCCGCGTCATCCGTACACCCAGGCGCTGTTGTCGGCGACGCCGCGTCTGAACCCGGACGACCGTCGCGAGCGGATTAAGCTGACCGGCGAGCTGCCGAGCCCGCTGAATCCGCCGCCGGGCTGCGCCTTCAACGCGCGCTGCCGCCGGCGCTTCGGCCCCTGCACCCAGCTTCAGCCGCAGCTGAAGGATTACGGCGGCCAGCTGGTGGCCTGCTTTGCCGTCGACCAGGATGAGAATCCGCAAAAGCCCCACGCCTGATGGCAGGCTCCCGGTCCGATAACCGGGGGCTTCTCTCCCGCCGGGGATAAAACCCGGCGATATCGCCTTTTATCGCAGTGAATGCCTTGTTCTCGGCGCATTCTTCGTCGATTATCCGAAAAAATAAGACTTTCAGTCCATTTTTATAGAATTTAAGAGAAATTAAAATGGTTCAGGTTTATTCTTTCGCTGATCTGACGCTATGATTCTATCATTACCTAATACATTTATATAAAAACGGACGGGAAGCGCGGTGGAAGCGTGGTTTAAGGATGGACTCATACCTAAAAAATTGGGCTATCCTTCTGAAAGGAAAATGTTAGTGTAGCGATACTTCTGCCGTGGAATCACACCGAAAATCAAATTCTAAACTATTATAACCCTGTCAACCGTATGTATTGGTACGTCTCCAACGGCGCGTTTTCTGCCATACCAGAGACGCCACGATATTTTAAATATACTTAGAAAATAACAACAAACTTAATATGAAATTTTTAAAATCATGAGGTTATCAATGAACCATTATGATGATCTGCAGCGCTTTCAGGAAAAAACGCGGACGCAAAACCTCAAATTTCAGGATCTTTCATCGCAAGCCGCCACGCGCGAGCATGGAGACTGGGCGATCCTCAATCAGCTAAATCCCGGCGCAGAGAAACCCTCTTCCCTGGCGCTGGGAGGCTCGGTTTCCGCGCCCCTGCCGCAGTCAGTGCCCGCGGATCTGTTCCACCAGATAGAAGCGGCCGTAGCGGCGGCGCCAGCCTCCGCTTCCGTTGTGCCTGCCGCTCCGGCCGCGCCAGCGGCCCCGCAGCCGGCCGTGGAGACCGCCACCGCCGCGCCGGAGCCAGTCAGGCA
>OKAZ01000025.1_pt1 | contig 18828 bp, 12 predicted proteins | sample 1610571 | NCBI WGS metagenome assembly OKAZ01 (sample SAMN04436663, study PRJEB24849) | human gut metagenome | biome: human gut; feature: NICU; material: stool | host: Homo sapiens | place: USA: Saint Louis, MO | collected 2010-06-02 | reverse complement strand
GGCGAACAGAGCATCCACCACCACAGCCAGGGCAATGGTCGGCATCACGCCCAGCAGCCCCAGCTCCCGCGCGCTGCTCAGCAGCCCCTGAAATACCAGCGCGCCAAAGCCGCCGGCGCCGATCAGCGCCGCCACCACCGCCATGCCGACGGTTTGCACGCTGACCACCCGCAGGCTGCGCAGCAGCACCGGCATCGCCAGCGGGAGCTGCACCTGGCGAAAGCGCTGCCCGGCGCTCATGCCCATCGCCGTCGCGCTCTCCAGCGCATCCTGCGGCACCTGCTGCAGGCCGGTCACCACCCCACGCACCAGCGGCAGCAGCGCATACAACGTCAGGGCAATCAGGGCCGGCGCCACGCCGGTCCCGGAGACGCCCAGCTCGCCCAGCGCCGGAAAATAGCGCGCCACACCGGCAAGCGGGGCAATCAGCAGGCCGAACAGCGCCACCGACGGGATAGTCTGGATCACATTGAGCACAGTGAAGGCCGGCGCCTGCCAGCGCGGACGCCGCCAGAGCCATACCCCCAGCGGCAGGCCGATCAGCAGGCCCGGCAGCAGGGTGCCAAACAGCAGAAGCAGATGCTGGCGCAGAGCGTCGTCAAACACCTCCTGGCGGTTGGCATACTCTTTCAGCAGCGAGAGCTGATCGAGCGCCCCGGCGGCGAGCAGGATGATGGGCAGAAGCCAGACTTGCGCATTGAGCAGCCAGCGCCACAGCGGCCGGGCGGTAAGATGACGAATGGCCTCGCTGGCCAGCAGCAGGCAGAGCGCCAGCGACAGCCACAGGCCGCTGCCGGGCGAGGTGCGCGCCAGCGGCGAGCCGTGCCGGGAGAGCTCAAGCGCCGCCTGGCCGCTGCCCCAGATAAGCAGCGGGAAGAGCAGTTCGGCCAGCAGCAGATGGAGAAGCGGCGCGACCCTGCCCGGCAGCCAGCAGAGCAGGATCCCGGCGAGGGCTGCCGCCAGCTGAACGCCGGCGAGCCAGGGCATCACCTGCCACAGCCCGCGCCCTTCCCCGGAGAGTAAGCGATTCGGCGCGTAAGTGATAAACGGCAGCGCCAGCGTAACCAGCAGCAGGCCTGTCAGCAGCAGGCCGACGCGGTGAGTACAGCGAATGGTCACCGGTGGCTTACTTCAGCAGGCCTTTCTGCTGCAGATAATCTGCCGCCACGCGCTTCGCATCCTGGCCTTCCACCGCGATGCGGGCGTGCAGCTGCTGCAGGGTCTTTTCATCGAGGCTGGCGAAGACCGGCTTCAGCCAGTCGGCGATCTGCGGGTAGGCTTTCAGCACCGTCTCGCGCACCACCGGCGTCGGGGCGTAAATCGGCTGCACGCCCTGCGGGTCGCTCAGCGTCTGTAATCCCAGGGCCGCCACCGGGCCGTCGGTGCCGTAGGCCATCGCCGCGTTGACACCGGAGGTCTGCTGCGCCGCCGCTTTGATGGTCACCGCCGTATCGCCCCCGGCCAGCGACAGCAGCTGGTTCTGGTTGAGTTTAAAGTCATACGCTTTTTCAAACGCCGGCAGCGCGTCCGGGCGTTCAATAAACTCCGCCGAGGCCGCCAGCTTAAATTCGCCGCCCTGCTGCAGATAGCGGCTGAGGTCGGCCAGCGAAGTCAGGTGATTTTTCTCCGCCAGCTCCTGACGCACGGCGATAGTCCAGGTGTTGTTAGCCGGCGCCGGGGTAAGCCATACCAGCTGATGTTTCTCCTGATCCAGGCGCTTCACCTTCTCATAGCCCTGCTGGGCATTCTTCCATGCCGGGTCGTTTTCATCTTTAAAGAAAAAAGCGCCATTGCCGGTATATTCCGGGTAGATATCCAGCTCGCCGGCGACAATCGCCCCGAGCACCACCGGCGTGGTGCCGAGCTGGATTTTGTTAATCGTTTTGACGCCGTGGCTTTCCAGCACCTGCTGGATCATATTACCGAGCAGCGCCCCTTCGGTATCAATTTTCGAGCCGACCTTCACCGGCTCCGCCGCCTGCAGCGGCATACTTATCAGGGCGGCCAGCGCCAGCGCGCCGGACCATTTCGTCGCCATCTTCATCCCGCATCCCTCAGTTCTTTTGCGCTTCGCTTACAGAAGCTTAAGAGAAAAGCGTAGTCCATTTGCCAGCGATACGAAAAAGAAAAGGCCGATTAATCGGCCTTTTAAGTGTGACGTTGCGCTTAAGGGCTATGTCTTACAACAGCTCAAACTCGCTCTGCTTCACGCGGGCGGAGTCCACGCCGATAAAGACATTGAATTTGCCCGGCTCAGCGACGTATTTCATCTGCTGGTTCCAGAACTTCAGCGCGTCGACGTCGATCGGGAAGCTGACGGTTTGCGTTTCGCCCGGCTTGAGGTTGACCTTTTTAAAGCCGCGCAGCATTTTTACCGGCCGGCTCATGGAGGCGGTGACGTCCTGCAGATACAGCTGAATGACCGTCGCCCCTTCGCGTTTGCCGGTGTTGGTCACCTGCACGCTGGCGGTCACGCTGCCGTCGCGCGGCAGGGTGGCCGACGACATGGTGACATCGGAGACGCTAAAGGTGGTATAGCTCAGGCCGTAGCCAAACGGGTACAGCGGGCCGTTGGCTTCATCGAAGTAGCGCGAGGTGTACTTGTTCGGCTTCTCAGGATTATACGGACGACCGGTATTCAGGTGGCTGTAGTAGGTTGGGATCTGCCCCACCGAGCGCGGGAAGGACATCGGCAGCTTGCCCGACGGGTTATAGTCGCCAAACAGCACGTCGGCGATGGCATGCCCGCCTTCGGTGCCGGCAAACCAGGTCTCCAGCAGCGCATCGGCTTGCTGATCCTCTTTCACCAGCGCCAGCGGACGGCCGTTCATCAGCACCAGCACCAGCGGTTTGCCGGTGGCCTTGAGGGCGGCAATCAGGTTGCGCTGGCTCTGCGGCAGGGTGATGTCGGTCCGGCTGGAGGCCTCATGGGCCATGCCCTGCGCCTCGCCCACTACGGCAACCACCACGTCGGATTGCTTCGCCGCCGCGACGGCTTCGTCGATCATTTCCTGCGGCGAGCGCGGGTCAACCTGCACCGCGTTCTCATACAGGTTGAGGAAATCGACAATGCCTTTGTCGTCGGTAACGTTCGCCCCTTTGGCGTAAATCACTTTGCCGTTATCGCCCAGCGCTTCTTTGATGCCGGTCAGGACGGTCACCGACTGGTCGGCCACGCCCGCCGCCGACCAGCTGCCCATCATGTCGCGTTTGCTGTCCGCCAGCGCGCCCACCACCGCGATAGTGCCGGATTTTTTCAGCGGCAGCGTATCAAGCCGGTTTTTCAGCAGCACCAGGCTCTCGTGGGCGACTTCCCGCGCCTCTTTACGATGCAGACGGCTTTCTGCGTTGGTGTCCTGCGGGTCAGAATCTTTTGGCCCCAGGTGGCTGTACGGATCGTTGAACAGCCCCATATCATATTTGACGTTAAGCACGTGACGGGTGGCGTCATCCAGCTCGGCCATGGTCACCTTGCCGGACTTCACCAGCCCCGGCAGGTACTTGCTGTAATACTCGTCGCTCATGCTCATGTTGATGCCGGACTTGAGCGCCACGCGCACCGCGTCTTCCGGGTCGGAGGCCACGCCGTGCTTGATCAGCTCTTTAATGGCGCCGTGGTCGGAGACCGTAATGCCTTTAAAGCCCCACTGGTCGCGCAGGACATCTTTCAGCAGCCAGGAATCGGCGGTCGCCGGGGTGCCGTTCAGCGAGTTCAGGGCCACCATCACCGCGCCGCTGCCGGCATCCAGCCCGGCTTTATACGGCGGCATATAGTCGTTGAACAGGCGCTGCGGGCTCATGTCGACCGTGTTGTACTCTTTCCCGCCCTCCACCGCGCCGTAGGCGGCGAAGTGCTTGACGCTGGTCATCACCGAATAGCGGTCCGCCGGGCTTTTGCCCTGCATCGACTCCACCATCGCCTGACCCATCATCGTGGTCAGATAGGTGTCTTCCCCGAACCCTTCGGAAGCGCGTCCCCAGCGCGGGTCGCGGGAGACGTCGACCATCGGCGCCCAGGTCATGTTCAGCCCGTCATCGGCGGCTTCATAAGCTGACACCCGGCCCACGGTCTTCACCGCGTCGAGGTTAAACGACGAGGCCAGGCCGAGGCTTATCGGGAAGACGGTGCGCTGGCCGTGCAGCACATCGTAGGCAAAGAACAGCGGGATTTTCAGGCGGCTGAGCTGCATCACCTGATCCTGCATAACGCGGATATCCGGGCGGGTAACGGTATTAAAAATCGCCCCCACCTGACCGTTTTTGATCATTTCACGGATCGCCTCTTTGGGGTTATCCGGGCCGACGCTTATCAGACGCAGCTGGCCGATTTTCTCGTCTACGGTCATTTTTTTCAGCAGGTCGGTGACAAAAGCATCCCGCGCCTGCGGGGTCAGGGGGTGGTTACCAAACAGTTCATCCGCCAGCGCGGGTTGCAGCGCCAGACTCACGGCGACGCCTACAGTGCAGAGCCATTTCATTGTTATCTCGCTTTTTCTCAGACGGGGACTCGGTAAAACATAATAAAAACCGCAGTTTGCCATATATATAAACAACGCGCCCGCAGAATGCTAAGGTTCTTCTCTGATTTTTGCGAAACATTCATGCATCAAATTGTCATACAAAGCGCTATGCTTATCCTCGATATTTCGCGCACCACCACAAGGAGTGGAACATGTCATCTGCACCCACTAACACCAATAAAACGTTTCTGGCTGACCTCGCGCGCCTGGTTGGCCCTTCGCATCTGCTGACCGACCCGGCAAAAACCCAGCGCTACCGCAAAGGCTTCCGCTCCGGTCAGGGCGAGGCGCTGGCGGTTGTCTTTCCCGGCACCCTTTTGGAACTCTGGCGCGTGCTCAACGCCTGCGTCGACGCCGATAAAATCATTCTGATGCAGGCGGCCAACACCGGCCTGACCGAAGGCTCCACCCCCAACGGCAATGATTACGATCGCGAGATCGTGATTATCAGCACTCTGCGCCTGGATAAACTGCATCTGCTGGACAAAGGCGAGCAGGTGCTGGCCTGGCCCGGCACCACGCTCTACTCACTGGAAAAAGCGCTGAAACCGCTGGGGCGCGAGCCGCACTCAGTGATCGGCGCATCGTGCATCGGCGCGTCGGGGAGCGGCGGGAGCTGCAACAACTCCGGCGGTTCCCTGGTGCAGCGCGGGCCGGCCTACACCGAGATGTCGCTGTTCGCACAGATTGACGCCGACGGCAAGCTGAAGCTGGTCAACCATCTGGGCATCGATCTCGGCAGTACGCCGGAGCAGATCCTCAGCCGACTCGACGACGAGCGGATCAGCGATAGCGATGTGCTGCACGATGGCCGCCACGCCCACGATCACGACTATGTTACCCGCGTGCGCGATGTCGATGCCGACACCCCGGCGCGCTACAACGCCGACCCGGACCGCCTGTTCGAATCCTCCGGCTGCGCCGGCAAGCTGGCGGTTTTCGCCGTGCGTCTCGATACCTTCCCGGCGGAAAAGCGCCAGCAGGTGTTTTACATTGGCACCAACCAGCCGCAGGTATTGACCGAGATCCGCCGCCATATCCTCGCCGAGTTCCAGCATCTGCCGGTGGCCGGGGAATATATGCACCGCGATATTTACGATATCGCCGAGCAGTATGGCAAAGACACCTTCCTGATGATCGACAAGCTCGGCACCGACAAAATGCCGTTCTTCTTCACCATGAAGGGGCGAACCGACGCGATGCTGGAGAAAGTGTCGCTGTTTAAACCGCACTTTACCGACCGCTTTATGCAGAAGCTCGGCCACGTCTTCCCGGCGCATTTACCGGAGCGGATGAAAACCTGGCGCGACAAATATGAACACCATCTGCTGCTGAAGATGGCCGGCGACGGCATCGAAGAAGCACAGCGCTGGCTGACGGAATACTTCCAGCAGGCCGAGGGAGATTTCTTCGCCTGTACGCCGGAGGAAGGCAGTAAGGCGTTTCTCCATCGCTTTGCCGCCGCCGGCGCGGCGATCCGCTATCAGGCGGTGCATGCCGACGAAGTCGAAGATATTCTGGCGCTGGATATCGCCCTGCGCCGCAACGATACCGAGTGGTTCGAACATCTGCCGCCGGAGATCGACAGCCAGCTGGTGCACAAGCTCTACTATGGCCACTTTATGTGTCATGTGTTCCATCAGGATTACATCGTCAAGAAAGGAGTCGATGCCCATGCGCTGAAGGAGCAGATGCTGGAGTTGCTGAATGCGCGCGGCGCCCAGTACCCGGCGGAGCATAACGTGGGTCATCTGTATGAAGCGCCGGAGAGCCTGCAGCAGTTCTATCGCCAGAACGATCCGACCAACAGCATGAACCCGGGGATTGGTAAAACCAGCAAGCAAAAATACTGGGGTGAAGCGGCCCCGGCGCCGGTCTCCCCGGCGGATCCGCAATAATCGGCGGCAGGACTATTCAGCCTGGCGCTTCTGTATTACGCTGCACGCCGGAGAATGTCTCTCCGGCAGATTCAGGAGCGCCGCCATGCCCGCAGAGGCCCCGTTACTCGACAGTGATTTAGAAATTCGTGAAGCGCTGCCCGACGATGCGCACGCCATCGCCGCGCTGTATGTCTGGCACGTGCTTAATGGCCGCGCCTCCTTCGAAGAGATCCCCCCCACCGTTGACGAAATGCGTAAACGGATCCAGACCGTGCGCGATAACGGGCTGCCCTGGCTGGTCGCGCTGTGGCGCGGGGCTATCGTCGGCTACTGCTACGCCACTTTCTATCGCCCGCGCCCGGCCTATCGCTATACCCTCGAGGAATCGATCTACGTGGAATCCGGAATGGGCGGGCGCGGCATCGGCAGCGCGCTGCTGTCGCGGCTGATCGCCGAATGCGAGAAAGGCCCGTGGCGGCAGATGCTGGCGATCATCGGCGATGGCCATAACAATGCCGGCTCGCTGGCGATCCATAAAAAGTTCGGTTTTACCGTGGCGGGTCAGCTGCGCAGCGTCGGCTATAAGATGGGCGACTGGCGGGATACGTTGATTATGCAGCGCGCGCTGGGTGACGGCGACTGGACGCTCCCGGAGTAATATTCGGCGTCAAATCCCCGGCTCGCGGCGTAAACGCCTCAGCCGGGCTACCGTTCAGCGCGGTTCCCCAGGCCGGCTAAGGCGTCAGCCGCCATCCGCCACTCGGCCTGATTGCCCGGCGGCGCTGCGCTTGCCGGGCCTACGAAGGGGGCGAACCCGGCGCCAAATCACGTAGCCCGGATAAGGCGCAATGCGCCGTCATCCGGGGGATGTGCAGATTAATCGTTCTGCGCGGTCTGGGCGCCGCCTTTCAGCATCGCCTCCGCCATCTGCGCTTCGCGCTGCTTCTTATAGCTCAGCGCCGAAGCCGGCACCGGCATCACCTTCCCGGTCTCGATCCACGTGCGCAAACGGCTGGCGTCGGCAAAGTGGGTATATTTGCCGAAGGCATCCATCACCACCAGCGCCACCGGGCGTTGGTTGATCACCGTGCGCATAATCAGGCAGTGGCCGGCGGCGTTGGTGAAGCCGGTTTTGGTCAGCTGGATGTTCCAGTTGTCGCGATACACCAGATGGTTAGTGTTGCGGAACGGCAGGCTGTAGGCCGGATGGGCAAAGGTGGCGGTCTCTTCTTTGGTGGTGCTCAGCTGGCCGAGCAGCGGGTACTGCTCGCTGGCGATCAGCAGTTTGGTCAGATCGCGGGCGGTGGAGACGTTATGCACCGACAGTCCGGTGGGCTCCACGTAGCGGGTATGGGTCATCCCCAGCGCCTGCGCTTTGGCGTTCATCGCGCGAATAAAGGCGTCGTAGCCGCCCGGATAGTGATGCGCCAGGCTGGCGGCCGCACGATTCTCGGAAGACATCAGCGCCAGCAGCAGCATATCGCGGCGGCTGATTTGGCTGTTGAGACGCACGCGCGAGTAAATCCCCTTCATTTCCGGGGTATGGCTGATATCCACCGTCAGCATCTCATCCAGCGGCAGATGGGCATCGAGCCCCACCATGGCGGTCATCACCTTGGTGATCGACGCCATCGGGCGCACCAGCTCCGGCTGGCTGGCGTAGATGATTTTTTTGGTGGCCAGATCGACGATCATGGCGCTGCCGGAAGCGATGTCCGGCTGCGAGGCGGTCACCGCCATCGGGGTTTTTGCTAACGCCTGGGGCGCAAAAGGCACAGCCAGCAGCAAGGTCAGGCTGAGCAAAGAGACTCGAAATTTCGGCATCATGGGCATTCTGAAAAGTATTTTTGCACGTTATGCAACGTACGCCGCGAGGTTAAGTGGGCAACTTCGCTGGCAAACGCCATCATACCGCGCTGTAAGGCCCTGTGCCTAATAAGAATCGTGAAGAAATGCTGCATTGCCGACATAAAATACATATTTGCCGGCAATGCATATTGACCCGTTACGTCCGATCAGAAGAGTCGGTAGCCATACCCCCACAGCACCACGGTGATCGCCAGCAGGACTTCCAGCACCAGCACCCCGATGGCCAGGGTTGAGCTGGCGAAACTGAGCCCCTCTTCCCGGTTAATGCTCAGGAAGGTCGGGATCCCGAGATAGAGCAGATAGCCAGTATAGAACAGGGCAATGGTACCGATCAGCGCGCATAGCCAGACCAGCGGATAGAGCGCCACAATCCCGCTCAGGAACAGCGGTGTGGCCACATAGCCGGCAAATACCATGCAGCGTTTCAGGGAAGGCTGCTGTGGATATTGCCTGGCCATCCACCAGATGACCCGCCCCATGATCGCCACCCCGGCGAGCATCACGGCATAAAACAGCACCGCCAGCGCCAGCCCGGTCAACATCGACAGTTTAATAATAGTGCCGTCGCCAAAGTTCCAGCCCAACTGCGTGGTGCCGATAAAGGCGCAAACCACCGGAACCGCCGCCATCAGCAGCACATGGTGCGTATAGTGATGAGAAATGGTTTCATTCTCGCTCTTAATCACGCTCATCTCCCGGTTGGGATGAGCGAAGAGCCCCCAGACATGGTTCATAGCGTCCCCCTTGTCACGGCTTCGTACTGCACTGATCCAAGTATAATTCACCCTGTAGATTATTTTGTGTACAGCGCAAAAAATCTGCCTCGCCGCGTTTTGGTCAGCAGGGTGTATGATTAAGAGGTGAAGAGGTAAGGAGAAAAGCTGTTTATGGATATCAATCACCTGATTTCCCAGTATGGCTACGCGGCGCTGATCGTCGGCAGCATGGCGGAAGGTGAGACCATTACCCTGCTGGGCGGCGTCGCAGCGCATCAGGGGCTACTGAAGTTTCCCCTGGTGGTGATCGCCGTCGCCCTCGGCGGGATGATTGGCGATCAGCTGCTCTATCTGCTTGGTCGCCGCTTCGGCGGGCGCATTCTGCGCCGTTTCGCCAGCCAGAAAGCGCGGATCCGGAAAGCGCAGCGCATGATCCAGCACCGGCCGTGGCTGTTTGTCATCGGCACCCGCTTTATGTACGGCTTCCGGGTGATCGGCCCCCTGCTGATCGGCGCCAGCCGCCTGCCGCCGCGCATTTTCCTGCCGCTGAATATTGTCGGAGCGCTGGTGTGGGCCCTGCTGTTTACCACCATAGGCTATCTTGGCGGCGAGGTGGTCGGCCCGTGGCTGCACCATCTGGACGCCCATCTGAAGCATTGGATCTGGCTGATCCTCGCGGTGCTGGTGGTTGTGGCCGCCCACTGGTGGCTCAGGCGGCGCGAGAGTAAGAAGAAAGACTGAGCGGCGCGCCCGCGGGCGCACCGTGGTTGGCGGTTACTTCACCGTCTGATGGTAGCCGCCGCCAAGGGCTGAGGTCAGCTGAATGCTGGCGTCAATCCACTGGCCGTGCAGGCGCAGGGCGGTGATACGCTCCTGCAGCGCCGGGAGTTTCGCCAGGCTCACCCTGGAGCCGGGCAGGATCCCCGCCGCCATTCGGGCCTGCGCCAGATCCACCACCCGCTGGGCGTCTTTTTCAACCTGCTGCTGCTGTTGGCTTTTGGCCATCAGCGTCTCAACCTGGCTGGCGGTTTTCGCCACCTGGTTGACGGCGTCCACCACCGCTTTGTTGTATTGGGCGATGGACAGGCTGTTCTGCGCGCTGGCGATATCCAGATTAGCATTGAGACGACCGCTGTCGAAGATCGGCAGCGTCAGTCCGGCGGTGACGCCCATCTGCTGCGCCGAATGGCGGAAAAGATCGCTTAAGTGCAGGGCATCCTGCTGCAGGAAAGCCATCAGGTTGATGTCCGGATAAAACGCCGCCTTCGCCGCGTCCACTTCGCTCAGCGACGCCTCGATATACCAGTGAGCGACCTGCAGATCCGGGCGGCGCGCCAGCAGCTCATAGCCGAGGGTATCCGGCAGCTGCGCGCTGCCCGTCGGCAGGCTGGCGGGTTTGAGGTTCAGCGACTGGCTCTGGCTGTTGGTCAGGGCCATCAGCCGCGCTTCAATCTCTTTCATCGTGCCCGCCACGTCCGCCAGCTGCTGGTCGGTTTTGCTGACGTTAATATCGTTCTCCGCCCCTTCGGCGGAGTTGGTGATCCCGCGCTGATACAGGGCCTTGTCGACCGTCACGATATTATTTTGCTCGTTTTTCACCTGCTGCAGCACCGCTTTGATCGCCGCTTCCGTCTGCCACTGCCAGTACAGGCGCGCCACGCTGCCGGAGAGCAGCTCGCGGGTCTGGGCCTGCTCGGCCACCTGGGCTTTCAGCTCGCCGATGCGCGCTTTCACCAGCGCGCGGTTTTTGCCCCACAGATCGAGATCCCAGCCGGCAGTCAGGCCGAAGGTGCCATTGGTGTACCACGGGCCGGTATTGCCGTCGGTATCGGTGGCGAACGGCCCCATCAGGCCTTCAGCGGACATTTTCTGCCGTTCGATATCGGCGGAGAAATCCATCTCCGGGCCAAGATTCGCCTGCGACATTCGCGCCTGCGCTTCAGCAAGCCTGATGCGCTGTTCGGCAATCTGCATGTCCGGCGCGTTGGCGAGTGCGCGCTGAATCAGATTATCCAGTTGGGCATCGTGGTAGTCTTTCCACCAGTCGGTGTGTGGCCAGCCATTTTTGACGGCGGCGGGAAGATCCATGGAAACGTGGGAAGCCGGAATTTGCTGCTGCGGCGGATTAGCGACCTCATGAGAAGGCGCGCAGCCAGCCAGCGCGATGGCCAGGGGCAATGCCGCCAGCACGCTATTTTTTAATATCAATTTCATTTAACAGGTCAGATAACGTAATCAGGTTGGTTATCATAAATTAATTGAATTAAACGCGTTTAGTAAAGCGTGTGACTAAATTATTAGTTAGCTAAAAATAAACAACCTTATCAATTCAAGGGATGAATATGAGTCAGAATATTTATGACGACCCGCAGTTCTTTGCCGGCTATGCGACCCTCGATCGCTCGGTGAAGGGACTGGAGGGTGCACCAGAGTGGCCATCGCTGCAGGCAATGCTGCCGCCAGTAACCGGTTTGCGGGTGGTGGATCTCGGTTGTGGCTACGGCTGGTTTTGCCGCTGGGCGCTGCAGCAGGGAGCCAGCCAGATAATTGGTTTTGATATCTCCCGACGTATGCTGACGCAGGCGCGAGAGATGACCCGCGGGGATGAGATTGACTACCGCTGCGCCGATCTGCAAACCCTGACGTTGCCCGCCAACAGCTGCGATCTGGTCTATAGCTCACTGGCGCTCCATTACTTACCAGACATCGCCCCGCTCTTCACCGCCCTGCAGCAGGCGCTGGTCCCTGGCGGCATCCTGGTCTTTTCCGCGGAACATCCCATCTATACCGCGCCGCTGCAGCAGGGATGGCAGGTGAATGAGCAGGGGCAAAAAAGCTGGCCGGTCAGCCACTATCAGCAGGAGGGCGAGCGCGTAAGCAACTGGTTTGCCGAGGGCGTCATTAAACAGCACCGCAAACTCTCAAGCTGGGTAAACGCGCTTATCGCCGCTGGTTTTGTGCTGGAGCAGCTGGATGAGTGGGGTCCGAGCGCCGAACAGATTGCTCAACAGCCCGCCCTGGATGAAGAGAAAGAGCGTCCGATGATCTTTTTACTGCGCGCGCGTAAACCGGGCTGATCCCTCGCCCGGCGATGGCCGGGCGGGGAAGTATTACGCTTTCAGGCTGGCGCCGCGGCTGGCAATCACCTCTTTATACCAGTCAAAGCTCTTCTTCTTACTGCGTGCCAGGGTGCCGGTGCAGTCATCATGGCGGTCGACATAGATAAAGCCGTAGCGCTTCGACAGCTCCGCCTTCGAGGCGCTCACCAGGTCAATCGGCCCCCAGCTGGTAAAGCCCATCAGCTCAACGCCATCGTCAATGGCTTCCCGCGCCTGCACCAGGTGGTCGTTCAGGTAGCTGATGCGGTAGTCATCATTAATGCTGCCGTCGGCTTCCACCTTATCTTTGGCGCCCAGACCGTTTTCCACGATAAACAGCGGCTTCTGATAGCGATCCCACAGCATGTTCAGCAGCGTACGCAGGCCGAGGGGGTCTATCTGCCAGCCCCACTCCGAGCTCGCCAGGTGCGGGTTCGGCACCATGCTAAGTATATTGCCGCGCGCCTGCTGGTTCAGCGCCTCATCGGCGGTGACGCACCCGGTCATGTAGTAGCTGAAGGAGATAAAATCGACGGTGGTTTTCAGCGTTTCGCGATCGGCCTCGGTGATGTCGAGCGTGATGCCGTTGTCGCGGAAAAAGCGCTGCATATAGCCCGGGTACGCCCCGCGCGCCTGCACGTCGCCGAAGAACTGCCAGCTGCGGTTCTCCTGCAGCGTCGCAAACACATCTTCCGGTTTGCAGCTCAGGGGATACATCAGCCCGCCGAGCAGCATATTGCCGATTTTGCCCTCGGGCACCAGCTCATGACAGGCTTTGACCGCCAGAGCGCTGGCCACCAGTTGGTGATGAATGGCCTGATACACCTCGCCTTTGCTGCTGCCGGCCGGCAGGCCGACGCCGGTCATCGGGGCATGCAGCGACATATTGATTTCGTTAAAGGTCAGCCACAGTTTGACTTTGTTTTTATAACGGCTAAACACCGTCCGGGCGTAGCGCTCAAAGAAGCCAATCACCTGCCGGCTGCCCCAGCCGCCGTAATTTTTCACCAGCGCCCATGGCATTTCATAATGCGACAGCGTCACCAGCGGAGTGATGTTGTGCTTCGCCATCTCGTCGAACAATTTGTCGTAGAAGGCGAGTCCGGCTTCGTTCGGCTCGGCGTCGTCGCCGTTGGGGTAGATGCGCGTCCAGGCGATGGAGACCCGCAGGCAGTTAAAGCCCATCTCAGCGAACAGGGCGATATCTTCCGGGTAGCGATGGTAAAAATCGATCGCCACATCCTTTATGCCGCTGTCGCCGGGTACGCGCTCGACCACTTCGCCGAAGACGCCGTGCGGCTGCACATCGGAGGTGGATAACCCTTTGCCATCTTCCAGGTACGCCCCTTCCACCTGATTCGCCGCGGTCGCGCCGCCCCATAAAAAATCTGTCGGGAATGTTTTCATCTCTCTCTCCTGTGATTAATGGCTGACTGACAACAACGGCTGACCGGCTTCGACGGCGCTGGGCGCCACCGTGTCGATCTCACGATAGTCATCGCTGTTGCTGATAATAATCGGGGTCGCCAGGTCGTAACCGGCGTCCAGAATCGCCTGACGATCGAACTCAATCAGCAGATCGCCGGCCTGTACCCTGTCGCCCTCTTTCACATGCGCGGTAAACGGCACGCCGTCGAGTTTGACCGTGTCGCTGCCAACGTGGATCAGCAGCTCGATGCCGCTGTCGCTCTGCAGGCCGATGGCGTGTTTAGTCTGAAACAGGGAAGCCACTTCGCCCGGGAATGGGGCGATGACTTTGCCCACCGCCGGGATAATGGCGACTCCTTTCCCCAACAGGCCGCTGGCGAAGGTGCTGTCCGGCACCTGATCGAGGGCGATGACGCTGCCGCGCATCGGCGCCAGGATGGCATTTGCCGAGACCGGCGCTACCGCCACGGCGCCCGGCGCGGCGCTGGCGCGCGGCAGGCCGGCGAAGAAAGTTAACCCACAGGAGATAATCAACGCCGCGAAGATACCCACTACGCCGCCCCAAACGGTGCTATCAAGCCCTTGGGGCGGGATCATTTGTGCGACAGTAAAAATGTTCCCGAAACCGAATGAATAGACATGAGCGTTACTGAAGCCCACAATCGCGCCGCCAATGGCGCCCGCCACGCAGCCGAAGATAAATGGCCGGCGCAGCGGCAATGTTAAGCCATAGATAGCCGGCTCGGTAATGCCGAAGATGCCCGCTGAAAACGCAGAGCCGGCCAGCACTTTTTGGCGGGCGTCGCGGGTTTTCAGCAAAATACCCAGCACCGCGCCGACCTGTCCCATCACGGCCGGCAACAGCATGGGCAGCATGGAATCATGGCCAAGCACCGTCAGATTGTTAATCATCAGCGGAATCAGCCCCCAATGCAGGCCGAAGATCACACAAACCTGCCACAGCGCGCCCATCGCCGCTCCCGCCAGCCACGGCGCCACCGCGTAGATAATCTGATACCCCTGGGCCAACAGATGACTGAGCCAGGTCGCCAGAGGACCAATCAGCAGAAACGTCAGCGGAACCACAACGGCGAGACAAATCGCCGGGGTAAAAAAGTTTTTCATCGATGACGGCAGCAGCGCGTTGCTCTTGCGCTCCAGCCAGCAGCAGACCCATGAAGCGAGAATAATCGGGATCACCGATGAGCTGTAATTGATAAAGGTCACCGGGATGCCGAGAAAGTGCTCCACCGCCGCGCCCGGCGCCTGGCTGGCCTCAAAGGCCTGAATCATCAGCGGGTGGGTTAACGCTCCACCGATCACCATTGAGACAAACGGGTTACCGCCAAATTTTTTACCGGCGGTGTAACCGAGAAACAGCGGGAAGAAATAGAACAGCGCGTCGCTGGCGGCAAACCAGATTTTATAGGTTCCCTGTTGCGGGGTCAGCCAACCGCAGACGACCGCCAGCGCCAGCATTCCTTTCAGGATACCAGAGGCCGCCAGCACGCCGATAAACGGCGTGAATATCCCCGACACGACATCGATGATCTGCCCCAGCAGCGACCCTTTTTCAACGCTTTCCGCCGTCGGCTCGCTGTCATCGCTCAGCCCAGCCTCCTGGCGCACCGCCTGCCAGACGTCGTGGACGTGGTTGCCAATCACCACCTGAAACTGGCCGCCGCTCTCCACCACCATAATGACGCCCGGATTCGCCTTCAGCCCTTCGGCATCGGCTTTGCCGTTATCTTTCAGTTTAAAACGCAGACGTGTCGCACAGTGAACCAGACTCACAATGTTCTCTTTGCCGCCGACGCGGTTGAGAATATCCTGCGCGAGTGCTTTATATTCCATGCTCTTTTCCTTACTGCCGCTGCCCGCAGACAACCGGCGACTGAGTAGTAAAAATAAAAAAAACCCGAGAACCACGCCGGTAGGCGTCGCGCTCAGGTTTTGCCTGCATCATGCAGTAACAATCCAGTTTGTCGGGAGACTTAGCGTCCCTCTTTTCTTACCCGTTCAATATGAATGGCAAGAAACATAATTTCTTCGGTGGTCAGCGCCCGCTGATACTGCTTTTGCAGATGCGTCGCCACCGTTTCCGCACACTTCCACGCTTTGGCGTAGTTGTCTTTCACCGCGCTGTGCAGCGAGACGTCGTCATCTTCCACCACCGTGCGGGTCAGCATCCGCTGAGCGAAAAACTTCAGGTGGGTGACGAAACGCTGATAGCTCAGCGACTCCTCGTCGTAGTTCAGCTGCAGCTGATACTTCACCAGCTGCAGGATCTCCTGCATCACCCGGGTCACGTGCATGACCTCCGGCATTTCGCTGTTGAGCTGCGCCGTCACCAGATGCAGGGCGATAAATCCGGCTTCATCCTCCGCCAGCGCCACGCCAAGCCTTTTGGCAATGATGGCCCTTGCCTCCTGGCCCAACGCGAACTCCTTCGGATAGAGCCGCTTAATCTCCCACAGCAGCACATTACGCAGCGCGATGCCCTTTTTCTGCCGCTCGATAGCAAAGTGGCAGTGATCCGTTAACGTGATGTACAAACTTTCCTGTAACTTGCCCAACCGCCCGCGTGCCAGGTCGATAATGCGATCGCAGGTAGTCATCACTTCTAACGGAATCTGACTGAGTAACTCACCCAGACGGCCTACCAGTTCATCGCTTTGTAAGGCGAAGACTTTTTCAATTTTGCTGTCGTCCAGCGCGGCGCCTGGGCGTTTCTGAAAGGCCAGCCCTCGCCCCATCACCACCTGTTCGCGCTGGTGCTCGTCAAGAACCACCACCACATTGTTATTGAGTACTTTGGCGATTTGCATATTGACCCCAGAAACAAAAAAACCTGACCCCCGACGAAACGCCAGGTAATCAGGTTTTGCCTGCCGCAGCAGTTGCAATCCAACGCCAGCACTGTAACAACTTCTGCTGCGCGCTCAACCTGACAAGTGAAAAAACGTGATAAAGATCGCGACTATCAGAAGGTCACGACGGTTTTCCACTCCACCACCCACGCGTCCTGGGTCTGCGCAACGCCGCCCGGACGGTGCCAGTACTGCAGGCCCGGTTGCAGCTCCAGCCAGGAGACCGGGCGGAAGCGATAATAGAGTTCGCCATTCAGCGAGTGGCCGGCCACCGGCTGCCAGGCCGGATCGTTATAGTCGGTGGCGCCGCTGAGCTGGTTCATATAGCGCTGATTGCGCGCGTAGTGGCTGCTCATGTCGATCCACGTCAGGCCGAAGCCGATCCAGTCCTCCGGACGGGCGTCAAACAGCCCGCGGTAGCGCAGTGAGGCGGCGACGGCGGAGTGGATATAGTTGCTGCGCTGGTCGCTGAGGCTGCCGCTCAGCGAGACGCTCATTCCCCGCAGCGGATCGTCGGCATGGCGGGTAATCTGCTGGTTCAGGCCTGCGAACATAAACCAGGTGCTGTCGTGCTCGGCGTAGCCTTGCGGGTCCGTCGCCCCGGCGCCGCCAGATTTGCCGCTATAGAGGTCGCTTTGCGGCGCGTTAGTCCAGACCACACCGAGGTTATAGGCCCCCGGCAGGCCATTAATCAACGGGCGGGTTTCGATCTCCATTGGCAGTAAAATGCCTTTACTGCCCTTCGTCGACCAGCTCCTGGGGTGGCTGCGCGAGGCGGCCTGCGGGTTCTGCTCCATCACCCCGCCTTTGAGGGTGACCGTCGGCGTCAGCTTGTACTCGAGGGTGGTGCCCCAGGTGTGGATGTTCCAGTTATTCCACGTCAGCGAGTTGGCCGATTTGCCGCCGCACTGGGTCAGCAGCTGGAAATCGCAGGGAATGATCTGGTCGAAGGTTTGCACCTTGTTCATCATGCCGATACGCCAGGTCAGGCGACGGTCGTCAAAGCTGCGGGCGAAGGTCAGCCAGCCGAGACGGGTGATCGACCCGCCGCCCCAGCTCTCCTGCGACAGATCGTTGAAGCTGACCCGCGGATCCTGCAGCCGTTTCGTGGTGAGGTTATCATCATGGTTGCGATTGACGATATTACCCTCAAGCCGCGCGTCCGGTATGCCGGTCCAGCGCTCCAGATCCTGGGTAAAGGTCAATGACACCTGGTCAATATAGGCCAGATGTTTATCATGGTTATAGCCGCCGCCGGCGTTGTAGGCCATCTCGTTAAGATAGCCAAGATTATAATGAAAGCCGTTCTCTTCAAGGATGGGACGAATGCCCAGCATATCGCCCAGCAGCCCTGGCTGTCCGGCTTCAAACCCCAGCACGCTGCCGTTCCACGCCGGGGTTTGCGCCGCGTTCACGGCGGGCGCCATAGTCGCCAGCGCCGCGCCGATAAAAAGCTGATTTATTTTTTTGTTATACATTGTGATCTCCACCGTGACTGAATAAAAACAAAGGGGATCCCCAGGCTTTTTATTTACCTGTTTTCTTTTTTAAAAAATGAATGGCAAGGGGCGTCCTTCGGTAATAAAACCGCGACCGAGCCAGAGAAAAGATTAATTACAACCTCTTGTTTTACGTCATCATTTACCCACCGTTAAATTTTTGCCAAAAAAAAAACCTAAGCACTTGCCGCCACGCATGACGGAAGTGCTTAGGTTTTGCCTGTGTTCAGTAGCAATCCTGAATTGATTGACGGCACATTATCACTTTATTCAACCCATGCCTATCATCAATAGGCATGCAAGTAATAATATGTGAAGCGAATAACAATATGGCGCTTAATAGCGGGCGATCGCCGCCGCTATTTCAGCAGAGGTTTGCAGGGCGCGAATTTCATTAAACAGCGTCAGCGCCTCGGTATATTCCTTGCGTAAATAGCCTAACCATTGCTTAATTCTCGCTACATGATACAGGCCGGTATCGCCCTGCTTTTCCAGACGGGTATATTTTTGCAACAGCTGAACCACCTGCGGCCACGGCATGCGCGGTTCGTTGTATTTGATCACCCGGCTGAGGTTCGGCACGTTGAGCGCCCCGCGGCCAATCATCACCGAATCGCAGCCGGTGACGGCCATACAGTCCTGCGCGCTTTGCCAGTCCCAGATCTCGCCGTTGGCGACCACCGGAATAGTCAGACGCTGGCGGATCTCGCCGATGGCCTGCCAGTTGATGCGCTCTGCTTTGTAGCCATCTTCTTTGGTGCGGCCATGGACCACCAGCTCGCTGGCCCCTGCCTGCTGCACCGCGTCGGCGATTTCAAAGCGCCTTTCGCCGCTATCCCAGCCGAGACGCACCTTGACGGTCACCGGTAAATCCGCAGGGACCGCTTCGCGCATGGCTTTCGCGCCGCGATAGATCAGCTCTGGATCTTTCAGTAGCGTCGCCCCACC
>OKAZ01000020.1_pt1 | contig 21187 bp, 17 predicted proteins | sample 1610571 | NCBI WGS metagenome assembly OKAZ01 (sample SAMN04436663, study PRJEB24849) | human gut metagenome | biome: human gut; feature: NICU; material: stool | host: Homo sapiens | place: USA: Saint Louis, MO | collected 2010-06-02 | reverse complement strand
TTCAGGTGGCTCTTGGGCGAAAGTACTGACGACAGACCAGAAGCGGGAAGCCGTGGAAGTCATGTGCGAGGCTAAGGGTCTGTCGCAACGTCGTGCCTGCAGGCTGGCAGGTCTGTCCCTGTCAACCTGCCGATATTCGGCTCAGCGTCCGGCTGCTGACGCGCAGCTGTCTCTACGCATCACAGAGCTGGCACTTGAACGCCGCCGTTTTGGTTACCGGCGTATCTGGCAGCTTCTGCGACGTGAAGGTCTTTGCGTTAACCACAAGCGGGTTTACCGCATCTATCAACTTAATGGCCTGAGTGTAAAACGCAGACGACGTCGTAAAGGGCTGGCAACAGAACGTCTGCCGCTGCTCCGCCCGATGGCGCCCAATCTGACCTGGTCAATGGATTTCGTCATGGACGCACTGGCCACAGGTCGCAGGATCAAGTGCCTGACCTGCGTGGATGATTTCACAAAGGAATGCCTGACGGTCACTGTTGCCTTCGGGATTTCAGGCGTGCAGGTCACGCGTATTCTGGACAGCATTGCGCTGTTTCGCGGCTATCCGGCTATGATAAGAACCGATCAGGGCCCGGAGTTTACCTGCCGCGCACTCGATCAGTGGGCTTTTGAGCATGGTGTGGAGCTGCGACTTATCCAGCCCGGCAAGCCAACGCAGAACGGATTTATTGAGAGTTTTAACGGACGCTTTCGTGATGAATGCCTGAATGAGCACTGGTTCAGCGATATTGTTCACGCCAGGAAGATCATTAATGACTGGCGACTGGATTATAACGAGTGTCGACCACATTCATCACTGAATTACCTGACGCCGGCTGAATTTGCAGCGGGCTGGCGAAACGGGAAATATGAAGAAAAACCAACCGACATTACTAACTGAAGGTTGTATCTAACTCTGGGGGCAGGTCACCCGGTAACCGGCTACGCCGGGCTTTCGGCGCCATTTGACTCCACAGACACATGTAACCTCATCTGGCGCCTCCATGCCGCTGACGCGGCATCCAGAAGTTTCCCGATGCTGTAAGTCTTAACGTCTGCTTTGTGCCAAATGCTGACGCTCAGGAATTGAGTTTCAGGTACTTTAAAAGCGAGGCTAGCGACTCGACAGGTCCAGCGTGACAACTAGGTGAGCGGGTTTCATCCCAGGGCATTGCATCATCAGTGCAGAAGTCTCCTGCACATTCCATTTCAAGACGTTCGTCAATTAAACCAACAGGAACCCAGACATAAGGTACGTCTCGCAGACTGTTAGGCACAGTTGAGCCACATACATTGCAAAAATCTGTACGGTACCCCGTTGGCTTAGACCATGAAGCAATGCAGTTTTCCCCTTTAATCCAGCGAAACTCACTGTCTTTGACTAGTGTGGCGAGATTGTAACCCACGCCGCTCTGCTTTCTGCAAAGCGAGCAATGACAACGATAAAACACTGCTGGTTTATGAGTAATTTCAAATTCAATTGTTCCACACAAACAAGATCCATTCATTTCAAAACCATTCCTGCAAGGCCTAAGAGATTTTATGAAACATTACCATCTTTTTTGTACTGAATAGGAGCGCTCTTTTTGGCAACTCAAAATCAGCTATCAGTCGGTCTGAATATCCGCTCTTCGCTCATAACGGACTGCGCTCACTTATTGCAGTGAGCGTTACCTTGTGTTTAATGCCAGCCTGGTACAGTCAGGTTGACAGTACCGGTTTCAGGTCTTCGTCATTAAAAACGGTTCCGGTCTTCAGGACGCCATAACACCAGTGCACCAGTTTCCGCATCAGCGCGCCAATGGCCACCATTTTAGGTTTACCCCGCAGGCACATCTCATCGTAAATATTACGCATTCGCTTATTGTAGATTTTTCCGCACAGGGCGGACATGTAAAGCTTCGCTCTCAACTGAGGGGGGCCGATTTTCGACATCCGCGGCCGGCGCCGGACCGATGTGCCTGAGCGTTTCTCGATCGGCACCACGCCCAGAAAGGCGGCAGCCTGCTCAGCCGATACAAAGTTATGGCTGCGAAGCACGATCAGCATATGCATCCCCAACTGGGGACCAACCGATTTAATTGAGGTCAGCAGTGTATAATCACGCCTCAGTGCAGGGCTGGCTTTGATATGTGCTTTTATCTGCCGCTCGATATTACTTATCTCCTCGCGCAGAAGCTGCGCCATACGCCTGCAGGAACTGATAATATCTGCAGGTGTGTCTGTCGACAGGTATTTTTCCAGTCTGTTCTCCTCACGCAGGGCATCACCCAGCAGAACATCCCGCCGTCGCAGGAGTGCACCGAGATATCTGATTTCGGGTGCCGGCGGCTCCCAGCGGTGTGGCTTCTTAAGGAATGCGTAACAGGCCAGCATATACGCATCCACCTTATCCGTTTTTGTCATGATTCCCATGCCACGCGCAAACTCCCGACTACGGTGAGGGTTGGCCAGAGAAACCCGGAAACCGGCATCATGTAATTCAGTGGCCAGCTGTTCGTGATAAACACCGGTAGCTTCCATTACCACATGAACATCTTCCGGACTGCAATGTTGAAGCCTGAGCCAGCGAAGAATATTTTCAACTGAATGTCTGTTATTCTGGATGTTACGGGTTTTTATGCGTCCTTTGATACCGTCATAAAGCATGCAAAGATCCAGGGTGTTTTTACTTACGTCAATGCCGACTGGAAACATGGTCAAACTCCTCTCACATAAACCGTCACGCCTGTTCGCCTTGTACATACGGAGTCGAGCTCCCGGTAACCGTTCAACCTGATGTGCTGGCGTGAAAGGTGAAGCGGAGGGCCATGTGCTGCAAATCAAGGTTCAGCGGTGCCGACTTTTCTGACCTTAAGGGAAGGGGGCGGCTCACTCTGCTTCAGTGGTGGTAGCTAATCACCACAAACTGTTAGATACAAGGGAGGGGGTCGGTGAGGCAGAACCTGTCAACACAGTAGCCGGCTGCGCCGGGCAACGGCGCCACTCACTATCAGAGTTGTACTCAACTGCTGCTGGCGCCTCCATGCCGCAAAGCGGCATTCAGAGAACTTGCTCGTCAGTCCAGGCTGTGTTTTCAATTCAGGGTGAACGGTTCCGAATCCTTTCTGCTTCCGGTTAAGATACATTCAGGTTCTCGAAAAATAAGGGAAAACGTTCGTAGTGAATCTGAAGGAAAAATCGGCCCATCTGGCGTGGTGCGAGCTGGTTGCGCTGGCATTAGGTAGGAAGAACGGCGATATAGTGTCGCCAGTACAGTAAAATCTCTTTCTCACCAGGTGGCTGGCGACGGCGCTGAAGCAACGTCGCTTTTCGTGTGAGATTACCCCCGACATCGAGTGGCTTCTGAAACTGCTGTGTCTCATTGAACGTGAGCCTGCACTGATTAATACATTGCGCGGTATTCTCGCTTGAACAAAACCAGCCCCTTCGCGCTGACGGGCCTGGTTTTGTTCTTCGGTGTACAGTACACCGTCTGACGACGGATTGCCTCCCTTTACCTCGGTGCATAGCCCTCTTCCGCCAGTGTTTTCATATGAATGGACTAGGAAATAAATTATGCTGACTCATTATTTCTGGCCATAAAGGTTCTGGCAGTGCCATCTTTCGGGTCAACAAAGGTAATATCTTCAGGATCACGACGAGGGCTGGCCAATGACAGAAATATTACGGGTTCTTCAAGAAGGGTTGGTAATGCATGGACAACATTACGCTCGAAAAAAAGCACGTGGCCGGGGGCAAATTCGGCTTCGTCACGAGGATCTTCCATCCAGAGCGTCCCCATGAATCCCTGAATAACCTGACGCCGGAGGATCACCTGCTGATGGCTGAAAAACCGGAACTCTCAAAAAGTGCGTGGAACTAAAACAGGTGTGCATTACTCCACCTCATGTTGAAGAGACCAGACTGCATCAGAAAATCGCACCATAACTGAGCAAGCCGCATCCCATTGGTGCAAAAGTGTCTCCAAAAATAAATAATCCATTGATTTAACTGTGCTTTAAAAATGGCATGAATTTTTCATGTCGGGTATATGCAAGCAGGGGCAACCCTTAAGCCTTGAATCCATTAAATATCGACAGGTAATGAAGCCTGATTGTCCTAATAAGGACAATCAGGCTTTTTTATTAATGCAGAGAGCAAACATACGTGCAAACTATTGATATTGGAATTTTGCTTTCCACAGAAGGTACCTACAGCCACCTGGCGAACAGCACACTGCTTGGTGCGCGCCATGCCTTAGAGGAAATCAATGCCGATCCTGCTTATCCTTTTCAGCTGCGGGCCCGACATATCAACCCTGCGGGTGAACTCGCAGCCTACAGTGAAGCGGTGAGCACCTTTATCGCTCACGGCATCCGCCATATCTTCGGAACCATTACCTCTGCCAGTCGGAAGGAGATTATCCCGGACCTGGAGCAGCATAACCTGCTGCTGTGGTATGGCTGTCCTTACGAGGGGTTCGAGAGCTGCGAGCAGGTCGTATATCTGGGCGGTTGTCCGAACCAGACTCTGCTGCCACTCCTGCGGCTGGCGCTGGATATGTTCGGAAATCGCTCCTGGCTGATCGGCTCTAACTACGTCTGGGGCTGGGAAATCAATCGTATCGCCCGTGAGGTAGTGGAAGGTTCCGGCGGTACGGTGGTGGGCGAAAAATATCTGCACCTGAGAAACAGCAACGTGACCGAGTTGATTGAGGCGATTCTCAGCACAGAGGTAAATTTTGTGCTCAATAACCTGGTAGGCGAAACCTCTTATGCGTTTCTGCGCGCACTGGACGAGGCCTGTCTTCGCGATCGGCGGACGTTAGCGGTGCTCAGCTGTAATTTTACCGAAGCCGAAGTCGCCGAAGTCGCGCCACTAAGGGCGGTACGTTTGCTTTCCTGCGGACCGTTTTTTGAGAGCGTCGATCTCGATTTTTGCGCGCGGCAGCACCTGCAACATGGCGCACAGCGCATCTCCCACTACTATATCGGCGGCTGGCGGGCAGTAAGGCTGTTTGCCAATAGCCTGCGCGAGGCCGGAAACAGCGAGCCGGGTGCGGTGCTGGCGGCACTGCATCGTCAGCACGACGTTGATTCTCCGGGCGCTCGCTCAGTAATGGCTCGAAACAACCACGCCTGTTTGCCCTGCTACATCGCTGAGTTGCAACAAACTTGCTTTCAGATACTGCATCGCGAACCGCTGCCGGTTATGCCCGATCCCTATCTCTCCGCGACCGAGCTACGTGAAAGCCGAACGGTTGCAGCCAGACCTGCTCTGAGGATTGTTAAATGAAAACGCTGCTGTCCCCGGATTTAGATGCTCAGCCGCTCCTGCTGGTAGACTGTGAAGCAAGGAGTCGCGAAGCGCTGGAAAAAAACCTGACGCGGATGGGTATCCGCTGGCATCACCTGACCGGAGATGAGGCTTTACCTCCTCTCACCCCCTGTGCAGTACTGGTGGAACTGGAGGCATTCGCCAGCCCGCTAACCCTGAGCCAGATCAATCTGGCGGGAATACCGGTGATCGCGCTGACCTCACATGAGGGACTTTACCAGGTACAGCGCGCGCTGGAGTTAGGGGCAACAGCGCTCCTTACCAAGCCTATTACACAGCGAGCCATCTATACCACCCTGATGATGGCAGTGGGGCTGCGTCAGCAGTTGCATGACATTCAACAGCAACAGATGCTACTGCGCCAGCGTCTGGCAGCAATGCCGCAGATTACCCAAGCTCTGGCGGCCCAGATGCAAGCGGAAAGTATTGATGAACAACAGGCATGGGTTCGCCTGCGCTCGGAATCAATGTGTACGAACCAGTCGGTGGCACAGGTGGCGCAGAAGTGGCTGCTACGAATGTCGTCCGGCAAGCGGGGAGCACAATGAATAGAGTCGGATATTTTCTGCGCCGGCCAGCCCTGCTGCTCTCGCTGCTGTTTATTCTCCTGGTGGTGATGAGCGCGCTGTTTGCCCCCTGGCTCACCCCCTTCGATCCCGATGAACAGTTTGTCGAGGGACTGAGCCTGGAAGGCGCACCGCTTTCTCCCAACAGCACTTACTGGCTGGGAACCGATCTGCTGGGACGCGATCTCTTCTCGCGTTTAATTTACGGAGCTCGTACTTCGTTACTCATCGGTGTTGTCGCCAACGGCACTGCAGTACTGATCGGCGTCCTGGTAGGGCTTAGCGCAGGTTATCTGCAGGGGCGTATCGGAGGGCTGCTGATGCGCTTTACCGATCTGATGATGGCGTTTCCCGCACTGCTGCTGGCGATTGCCCTGGCGGCGATTTTCCAGCCAAGTGTCTGGATCGTCTCCCTGGTGATCGCCATGGTGAACTGGGTGCAGATCGCCAGGGTTATCTACGCCGAAACTAGCGCGCTTAGCGCCCGCGACTTTATCGCCGTGGAACGCACCCTGGGGGCCGGAACGTTGCGTATTCTCGGCGTGCATTTAATTCCACATCTGGCGCCAACGGTGCTGGTCTGGGCCACACTAGGCATCTCCACCACAGTCCTGCTGGAAGCTACTCTATCGTTCCTCGGGGTGGGGGTACAGCCGCCAACGCCGAGTTGGGGCAACATCATCTTTGAAAGCCAGAGCTATTTTACTTCGGCTCCCTGGCTGGTGTTCTTTCCCGGCGCGGCGATTGTGCTGCTGTCGCTCTCTTTCAATATCGCTGGTGACGCCCTGCGCGACGACCTCGATCCCGGCTTAAAAGGACGAAACTAATGCTATTTCTGGGAAAACGTCTGTTGCATGCCGGGCTGATCCTGCTTGGCGTTACGTTGATCTGCTATTTGCTGCTGTTTATGTTGCCCGCCGATCCAGCGCGCCAAATCGCCGGGCGCAGTGCCACGCCGGAAGTAGTCGAAAACATCCGCCATCAGTTGGGGTTGGATCTGCCGTTTTATCAGCAATATTGGCGTTATCTGCAGGGGCTGCTGCACGGCGATCTGGGACGCTCGTTTATTCAGCGCAGCGAAGTGAGTGAACTGGTTTCCGCCCGTATCGGGCCGTCACTGCAGCTGATGGCGGCGGGTATTCTCTGCGAGTTGGTACTGGGGATCGCCCTCGGCACCCTGGCGGCGTTAAAACGCGGCGGGCTGGCGGACCGGCTTCTGATGGCGCTCTCCTTTATCGGTGTTTCGGCGCCGCAGTTCATCGCCGCGATGCTTTTTCTCTATCTTTTCGCCGTGGTACTCAACTGGTTCCCGATGGGAGGCTATGGCGGCTTCAGCCATCTGGCGCTACCGGCGCTAACCCTCGGCCTGCTCGGCAGCGGCTGGTATTCACGCATGTTGCGCTCGTCGATGATTGAGGTGCTGCATCAGGATTTTATCCGTACCGCGCGGGCCAAAGGGCTGGGCCGAACCCGCGTACTGCTGCGTCACGTGCTGCCGAATGCCGTGCTGCCGCTAATTCCGATGATAGGCATTGATATCGGCATTTTTATGGGCGGACTGGTGGTAGTCGAATCGGTCTTTGGCTGGCCGGGTATCGGTCAGCTGGCCTGGCAGGCGATTCAACAGGTGGATATCCCGGTGATTGTCGGGGTAACCACCGTGTCAGCGGTTGCCATTGTTGGCGGCAACCTTATTGCGGATCTGGTGCTGCCGTGGGTCGATCCGCGCATTGATGTCAAAAAGTAGCAGGGGAAGATGATGAAAAATGCGTTATTGACAATGGCGGTGGCCGCGGCCTGTTTCTCTTATGGCGCGCAGGCTGACGAGAAGACCGGCGGCGATATCGTGGTGACCTACCAGAACGACGTGGCGACCCTCGATCCGGCCATTGGCTATGACTGGCAAAACTGGTCGATGATCAAAAGCCTGTTCGACGGCCTGATGGACTATCGTCCCGGCACCACCGAGTTGGTGAACGACCTGGCGGAGAGCTACGCCATTTCCGAGGACGGCAAGGTCTACACCTTTGTGCTACGCAAAGGGGTGAAATTCCACAACGGCCGCGAGGTCACGGCGGCGGACGTGAAATATTCTCTTGAACGCACAGTCAACCCGAAAACCCAAAGTCCGGGCGCCGGGTTCTTCAGTCCCATCGCGGGCTATGACGAGGAGGCCAGCGGTAAAAGCACGACCCTGAGCGGTATCGAGGTCGTCGACGATCATACGGTAAAAATCACTCTGAAAGAGCCCAACGCCACCTTCCTGCATGTGCTGGCGCTGAACTTTGCCTCGATGGTTCCCCGTGAGGAGGTGGAGAAATGGGGCGCCGACTTCGGCAAGCATCCGGTCGGCAGCGGCGCGTTTGAGCTCCAGGAGTGGAAGCTGGGCCAGGAGCTGATCTTCCGCAAAAACCCGAACTACTTTAAAGCCGGCGTGCCGCGGCTGGATCACATAAAGTTCGAAATGGGACAGGATCCCTCGGTCGCTCTGCTGCGGCTGGAAAAAGGCGAAGTGGATATTGCCGGCGACGGCGTACCGCCCGCACAGTTTCTGTCGTTTAAAAACAACCCGGCCTATAAGGGCCTGATGGTCACCGGCGACCAGTTGCAGACCGGCTACGTGACGATGAAAACCACGCTGCCGCCTTTCGATAATCTCAAAGTCCGCCAGGCGGTGAACATGGCGGTCAACAAAGATCGCATCATGCGCATCATTAATGGACGCGCGGCGCCGGCCAACCAGCCACTGCCACCCGCCATGCCCGGTTATGACAAGGCATATCAGGGTTTCAGCTACGACCCGGCAAAAGCGAAGCAACTGCTCAGCGAAGCGGGTTTCCCCAACGGTTTTGCTACCGAACTGTACGTGATGAATACCGATCCGCAGCCGCGTATCGCCCAGTCTATCCAGCAGGATCTGGCCAAAGTGGGCATCCACGCCAGCATCAAATCCCTGGCGCAGGCGAATGTGATTGCGGCGGGCGGCTCCGCCAGCCAAGCGCCGATGGTCTGGTCCGGCGGCATGGCGTGGATCGCCGATTTCCCGGATCCCTCCACCTTCAATGGCCCGATCCTCGGCTGCGCCGGGGCGGTAGAGGGCGGCTGGAACTGGGCGCGCTACTGCAACAAAGCGCTGGACGCGCAGGCGGCCGCGGCGGACAGCATGGTGAAACCCGACCAGCAGGACGCGCGCATTGAAGCCTGGCGCAAAATCTTCATCACTGCAATGGATGACGCGCCCTGGGTGCCGGTATTCAACGAGAAGCGCTACACCGTACATTCCGCACGCATGGGGGGCGAGGACGCGCTGTATGTCGATCCAGTGCATGTACCAGTCAACTACGACTATATCGGACTGAAATAATTTGATGGCGCCGGGACGGCGCCGCTGCTTAAAGGAGAGTCAGGATGTGCCAAAATTGTCTGGTGAAGACCATTCATCATGCTCAACATCATTTCGGCTGGGATAACAGCCTGAGCCCGGTCCTGCACGTAGCTTCCGGCAGCCAACTGGAGTTTCACTGCCTGGATGCGGCTAACGGCTGGTTCAACGCCGGTTCTACCGCAGCGGATATCCCAACGCTGCCGTTTGATAAGCTCAACCCGGTCAGTGGCCCGGTCTATGTGGAAGGCGCTCAGCCGGGCGATGCGCTAAAGGTGACGCTGGAATCCTTTCGTCCCAACGGCTTTGGCTGGACTGCGAATATCCCGGGCTTCGGCCTGCTGGCCGATCAGTTTTCTGATCCGGCGCTGACGCTGTGGCAATATGACCGCCAGGCCTTAACCCCCTGCGCCTTTGGCCGATATGGCCGCGTACCGCTGAAACCCTTCGCCGGTACCCTCGGCGTCGCTCCCGCCGCCGCGGGCCATCATTCGGTGGTGCCGCCGCGCCGCGTGGGCGGCAATCTGGATATTCGCGATCTGGCCGCTGGCTGCACATTATGGCTACCGGTGGAAGTAGAAGGCGCGTTGTTTTCTATTGGTGACACCCACGCCGCGCAGGGCGATGGTGAAGTCTGCGGCACGGCGATTGAAAGCGCGATGGACGTGGTGGTGAAGCTGGAAGTGGTTAAAGATATGCCGCTGAAAACGCCGCGTTTCGCCACCCCTGGCCCAGTGACCCAACATCTGGATCGGCACGGCTACAGCGCCTTCACCGGCATTGGCCCTGACCTGATGACCGCCGCCCGCGACGCGGTAAGCTATACCATCGATGCGCTGTGCCGCGAACAAGGGATGTCGGCGGAAGAGGCCTATATGCTCTGCTCCGTGTGCGGCGATCTGCGCATCAGCGAAATCGTCGATCGGCCTAACTGGGTGGTGTCGTTCTATTTTCCCAACAGCGTGTTTAATTAGGAGCGTTATGTCAGCAGTCCTATTTCCGGCGCCGCTGCTCTCGGTCGAGCGCCTGTCGATCCAGTTTGGTACACAGCGGGTGGTGGATGACGTCAGCTTTGCGCTCTGGCCGGGAAAAACTCTGTGCATTGCCGGCGAGTCGGGCAGCGGTAAATCGCTGACTTCGCTGGCGATCATGGGTTTGCTTCCGGAGGAGGCACAGATTCCAGGCGGCGCGATTATTTTTGATAACCAGGATTTGCTCAGCCTGCCGGAGCGGCAAATGCAGCTGCTGCGCGGCAAGTCGGTTGCCATGATTTTTCAGGAACCGATGACCTCGCTCAATCCGCTGATGACGGTGGGCCAGCAGCTGGAAGAGACGCTGCAACGCCACGAAGTGCTGGGCCGCCGTGAACGGCGCAGCCGGGTCAGCACGATGCTGGACGCGGTCAAAATCAGTCATGTGGAGAAGCGCCTGCAACAGTATCCGCACGAGCTTTCCGGCGGTATGCGCCAGCGGGTGATGATCGCCATGGCAATGCTGTGCCAGCCACAGGTGCTGATTGCCGATGAGCCGACCACGGCCCTCGACGTCACTATTCAGGCGCAGATCCTCGAGTTGATGCGCGAACTGCAGCAGGCGTTTTCCACCAGCCTGCTGTTGATCACCCACGATATGGGAGTGGTGGCAGAAATGGCCGATGATGTGCTGGTCATGAGTCACGGCAAAATCATGGAGCAGGCTCCGGCAAAAACGCTGTTTACCTCGCCGCAGGCGGCTTATACCCGCCAGCTGTTGCAGGCGGTACCGGTGCTGGGCCAGGCGCCCGCGCTGGCGCCGGTCGAGGCGACGCGACCGTTGCTCAGCGTCCGCGACCTCAGCGTGCGCTTTCCGGTGCGCGGCGACGGCCTGCGCGTGCGTCGCGAAGTCCATGCCGTCGATGGCGTCAGCTTCGATCTTTTCCCCGGCGAGACGTTGGGCATCGTCGGTGAAAGCGGCTGCGGTAAATCGACGACGGCAAAAGCGCTGATGAATATGGTGCCATTTAGCGGCAGCGCGCAGCTTAACGGACAGGAGCTGCACGGCCTGAAGGACGAGGCGTTAAGAGCGGTACGCCGCGATTTGCAGATGGTGTTTCAGGATCCCTGGGCGGCGCTCAATCCGCGCAAAACTATTTTCGACCTGGTTGGGGAGCCGCTGCTGATTCATGAGCAGATGCCCGCAGTACAGCGCACGGAGCGGGTGGCGCAGCTATTGCAGCAGGTCGGCCTGCCAGCGGAAGCGATGCGGCGTTATCCGCACCAGTTTTCCGGCGGCCAGCGCCAGCGCATTTGCATTGCCCGCGCGCTGGCGCTGAACCCGAAAGTGATCATCGCCGATGAATCGGTTTCCGCGCTGGATGTTTCAGTACAGGCGCAGGTGCTGACGCTGCTGGAAGATTTGCGTCAGCGCTATCGGCTCAGCTATCTGTTTATTTCCCATGATATGGCGGTGGTGGAGCGCATCTGCCACCGGGTAGCGGTGATGTTTGGCGGCCAGCTCGTGGAGATCGGCCCACGAGATCGAGTGTTGCACCATCCGCAGCATCCTTATACTCAGCACTTGCTCAGCGCCGTTCCTATACCTGACGTTCAGCAAAGACGGCAACCCCGAGCCACCAGCGCAATGCCGATAAGACCAGAACCGATCAAACCCATCGGCTATCAGAGAGTACCGCAGCGCTTTACCGATTTTGGCGACGGGCACCTCGTCGCCTGCTGAACAAAAAAGCATTCAAACCGGCGGATTTCCGCCGGTGGCAACACTGTTGCCACACAACTCGACGAGAGGCCATTAAACTGGAAAAGTTAGCACATAGCAGGACATAGAGCCGGTCTAAAATGCCCTAAATGCAACGTACCGTATCTTTTATTGTTAGACAAAACCGGAGGTAAACATGCTTAAACCGTCTTCTCTCTAGTGGTGTGATCTCACCACGCGGGAATTCAGTAAACTGGATATGGCGAATATCGTCGCCGTACTACCTATTTGCGCCGTAGAACAACACGGAGCTCATCTGCCGGTTCGGGTGTTTGCTGCCATTAATGTGAAGTGGTTTACTGATTTAGTGTATGATGGTGTTTTTGAGGTGCTCCAGTGGCTTCTGTTTCTATCAGCTGTCCCTCCTGTTCAGCTACTGACGGGGTGGTGCGTAACGGCAAAAGCACTGCCGGACATCAGCGCTATCTCTGCTCTCACTGCCGTAAAACATGGCAACTGCAGTTCACTTACACCGCTTCTCAACCCGGTACGCACCAGAAAATCATTGATATGGCCATGAATGGTGTTGGATGCCGGGCAACCGCCCGCATTATGGGCGTTGGCCTCAACACGATTTTACGTCACTTAAAAACTCAGGCCGCAGTCGGTAACCTCGCGCATACAGCCGGGCAGTGACGTCATCGTCTGCGCGGAAATGGACGAACAGTGGGGCTATGTCGGGGCTAAATCGCGCCAGCGCTGGCTGTTTTACGCGTATGACAGGCTCCGGAAGACGGTTTGCGCACGTATTCGGTGAACGCACTATGGCGACGCTGGGGCGTCTTATGAGCCTGCTGTCACCCTTTGACGTGGTGATATGGATGACGGATGGCTGGCCGCTGTATGAATCCCGCCTGAAGGGAAAGCTGCACGTAATCAGCAAGCGATATACGCAGCGAATTGAGCGGCATAACCTGAATCTGAGGCAGCACCTGGCACGGCTGGGACGGAAGTCGCTGTCGCTCTCAAAATCGGTGGAGCTGCATGACAAAGTCATTGGGCATTATCTGAACATAAAACACTATCAATAAGTTGGAGTCATTACCCTTTTTTCAACTTCTGATGGATGCGAGTGATTGAACTCATACATTAATGTTTTCCCACGAAGTCTTTTTTCAGGTAAGCCTTCGCACATATCGGTAAATAGCTTGCCTGCTTTTATTTTTTCTGTCATCGACATGTTCATTTTTAACATTCCGTCCTGATAAGTTGGTCGGATAAGGCGCTCGCGCCGTATCCGACATTAATTTCTTAAGCGACTTCATTCACCTGGCGACGCAGCAGAGAAAGTGGGCCGGGGCCGCTAAGCGTGAACACGGAAATTAAGGTGAAGCCCAGCGCCACCAGACCCAGCACCAGGTAAGCGCCCTGGAAACCGATGCTTTCATACATATTGCCCGCCAGAATAGACATAAAAATCATCGCCAGTTGCTTAAAGAAGCAGAAACAGACCAGATAAATCGTCGCTGAAAAACGCACTTCAAACTGGCTGGTAATATATTTAAAGCAGCCCACCAGCAGGAACGGTACTTCAAACATATGCAGCGTTTTCAGAATAACCACTTCCAGTGCTGAGGTAGCGAACGATGAGCCAATAATACGTACTGACATAATAGTGCCAGCCAGCAGCAGGGCGTTTTTCCCACCGATGCGATTAATGATCAGTGGCGCAAAAAACATAATCGAGGCGTTAAGTAATTCGCCCATTGTCGTTACGTAGCCAAATACCCGCGTACCCTGTTCACCGGTAGCAAAGAACGAAGTAAAGAAATTAGCAAACTGTTGGTCAAAAACATCGTAGGTGCAGGAAACGCCAATAACATACAGTGACAAAAACCACAGTTTTGGCTGTCTGAACAGTTCCAGCGCCAGCTTAAGGCTAAATGCCGAATGGTTGGCACCTACCGCATTGGCAACCGTGGCAGAAGAGGGCGCATCCGTTTTGGCGAAAAAGAGTAAAACGGCGAGGATGAATGCACAGCCAGAACCCAGCCAGAAAACAAACTGATTATTGATGGTGAACATGATGCCGACAATCGAGGCACACAGCGCCCAGCCAACACAGCCAAACATCCGCGCGCGACCATATTCGAAATTACTGCGACGGCTGACTTTCTCGATAAATGCCTCTACTGCTGGCGCACCGGCGTTAAAACAAAAGCCTAGATAAATACCACCAACAATCGATCCTACTAAAATGTTGTATTGTAACAGTGGCCCGAAGATAAAAATAAAGAACGGCGCAAACATCACTAACATGCCGGTAATAATCCACAGCAGGTATTTGCGCAGCCCGAGTTTGTCAGAAAGCAGACCAAACAGCGGTTGGAATAATAGCGAGAACAGAGAAATAGCGGCAAAAATAATACCCGTATCACTTTTGCTGATATGGTTGATGTCATGTAGCCAAATCGGGAAAAACGGGAAGTAGGCTCCCATGATAAAAAAGTAAAAGAAAAAGAATAAACCGAACATCCAAAAGTTTGTGTTTTTTAAATAGTACATAATGGATTTCCTTACGCGAAATACGGGCAGACATGGCCTGCCCGGTTATTATTATTTTTGACACCAGAGCAACTGGTAATGGTAGCTACCGGCGCTAAGGTGGAATTCCGCCGACACTGACGGGCTCCAGGAGTCGTCGCCACCAATCCCCATATGGAAACCGTCGATATTCAGCCATGTGCCTTCTTCCGCGTGCAGCAGATGGCGATGGCTGGTTTCCATCAGTTGCTGTTGACTGTAGCGGCTGATGTTGAACTGGAAGTCGCCGCGCCACTGGTGTGGGCCATAATTCAATTCGCGCGTCCCGCAGCGCAGACCGTTTTCGCTCGGGAAGACGTACGGGGTATACATGTCTGACAATGGCAGATCCCAGCGGTCAAAACAGGCCGCAGTAAGGCGGTCGGGATAGTTTTCTTGCGGCCCTAATCCGAGCCAGTTTACCCGCTCTGCTACCTGCGCCAGCTGGCAGGTCAGGCCAATCCGCGCCGGATGTGGCGTATTGCTCGCCACTTCAACACCAACGGTAATCGCCATTTGACCACTTCCATCAATCCGGTAGGTTTTCCGGCTGATAAATAAGGTTTTCCCCTGATGCTGCCACGCGTGGACCGTGGTAATCAGCACCGCCTCGGCAAGCGTATCTGCCGTGCACTGCAACAACGCTGCTTCGGCCTGGTAATGGCCCGCCGCCTTCCAGCGTTCGACCCAGGCGTTAGGGTCAATGCGGGTCGCTTCACTTACGCCAATGTCGTTATCCAGCGGTGCGCGGGTGAACTGATCGCGCAGCGGCGTCAGCAGTTGTTTTTTATCGCCAATCCACATCTGTGAAAGAAAGCCTGACTGGCGGTTAAATTGCCAACGCTTATTATCCAGCTCGATGCAAAAATCCGTTTCGCTGGTGGTCAGTTGCGGGATGGCGTGGGGCGCGGAGGGGAGTGTCACGCTGAGGTTTTCCGCCAGACGCCACTGCTGCCAGGCGCTGATGTGTCCGGCTGCTGACCATGTGGTCGCGTTCGGTTGCACTACGTGAACCGTTAGCCAGAGTTGTCCGGCGCTCTTCGGCTGCGGTAGTCCAGGCAGTTCAATCAACTGTTTACCTTGTGGAGCGACATCCAGAGGCACTTCACCGCTTGCCAGCGGCTTGCCATCCAGCGCCACCATCCAGTGCAGGAGCTCGTTATCGCTATGACGGAACAGGTATTCGCTGGTCACTTCGATGGTTCGCCCGGATAAACTGAACTGGAAAAACTGCTGCTGGTGTTTTGCTTCCGTCAGCGCCGGATGCGGCGTGCGGTCGGCAAAGACCAGACCGTTCATGCAGAACTGGCGATCATTCGGCGTATCGCCAAAATCACCGCCGTAAGCCGACCACGGATTGCCATTTTCATCATATTTAATCAGCGACTGATCCACCCAGTCCCAGACGAAGCCGCCCTGTAAACGGGGGTACTGACGAAACGCCTGCCAGTATTTAGCGAAGCCGCCAAGACTGTTACCCATCGCGTGGGCGTATTCGCAAAGGATCAGCGGGCGCGTCTCTCCAGGCAACGAAAGCCATTTTTTGATGGACCATTTCGGCACAGCCGGGAAGGGCTGGTCTTCATCCACGCGCGCGTACATCGGGCAAATAATATCGGTTGCGAAGGTGTCGGCTCCGCCGCCTTCATACTGTACCGGGCGGGAAGGATCGACAGATTTGATCCAGCGATAGAGTGCGTCGTGATTAGCGCCGTGGCCTGATTCATTCCCCAGCGACCAGATGATCACACTCGGGTGATTACGATCGCGCTGCACCATTCGCGTTACGCGTTCGCTCATCGCGGGTAGCCAGCGCGGATCATCGGTCAGACGATTCATTGGCACCATGCCGTGGGTTTCAATGTTGGCTTCATCCACCACATACAGGCCGTAGTGGTCGCACAGCGTGTACCACAGCGGATGGTTCGGATAATGCGAACAGCGCACGGCGTTAAAGTTGTTCTGCTTCATCAGCAGGATATCCTGCACCATCGTCTGCTCATCCATGACCTGACCATGCAGAGGATGATGCTCGTGACGGTTAACGCCGCGAATCAGCAACGGCTTGCCGTTCAGCAGCAGCAGACCATTTTCAATCCGCACCTCGCGGAAACCGACATCGCAGGCTTCTGCTTCAATCAGCGTGCCGTCGGCGGTGTGCAGTTCAACCACCGCACGATAGAGATTCGGGATTTCGGCGCTCCACAGTTTCGGGTTTTCGACGTTCAGACGTAGGGTGACGTGATCGGCATAACCACCACGCTCATCGATAATTTCACCGCCGAAAGGCGCGGTGCCGCTGGCGACCTGCGTTTCACCCTGCCACAAAGAAACCGTCACCCGCAGCTCATCGCGCAGCTCGCCGTACATCTGAACGTCTGCCTCCAGTACAGCGCGGCTGAAATCATCATTAAAGTGAGTGGCTACATGGAAATCGCTGATTTGCGTGCTCGGTTTATGCAGCAACGAGACGTCACGGAAAATGCCGCTCATCCGCCACATATCCTGATCTTCCAGATAACTGCCGTCACTCCAGCGCAGCACCATCACCGCGAGGCGGTTTTCTCCGGCGTGTAAAAATGCGCTCAGGTCAAATTCAGACGGCAAACGACTGTCCTGTCCGTAACCGACCCAGCGCCCGTTGCACCACAAATGAAACGCCGAGTTAACACCATCAAAAATAATTCGCGTCTGGCCTTCCTGTAGCCAGCTTTCATCAACATTAAATGTGAGCGAGTAACAACCCGTCGGATTCTCCGTGGGAACATACGGCGGATTGACCGCAATGGGATAGGTCACGTTGGTGTAGATAGGCGCATCGTAACCGTGCATCTGCCAGTTTGAGGGGACGATGACAGTATCGGCGTCAGGAAGATCGCGCTCCAGCCAGCTTTCTGGTACCGCTTCTGGTGCCGGAAACCTGGCAAAGCGCCATTCACCATTCAGGCTGCGCGACTCTTGGGAAGGGCGATCGGTGCGAGCCTCTTCGCTATTACGCCAGCTGGCGAAAGGGGGATGTGCCGCAAGGCGATTAAGTTGGGTAACGCCAGGGTTTTCCCAGTCACGACGTTGTAATACGACGGCCAGTGAATCCGTAATCATTGTCATAGTTGTATCCTGCGTGAATTGTTATCCGCTCACATTTTCGCATAACATACGAGCCGGACACATAGAGTGTAAAGCCTGGGGTGCCTAATGAGTGAGCTGACTCACATTAATTGCGTTGCGCTCACTGCCCGCTTTCAAGTCGGGAAACTTGTCGTGCCAGCTGCATTAAGGAATCTGCCAACGTGCGGGGAGAGGTGGTTTGCGTATTGGGCGGTAGGGTGGTTTTTCTTTTCACCAGTGAGACGGGCAACAGCTGATTGCTCTTCACCGCCTGGCCCTGAGAGAGTTTCAGCAAGCGGTCCACGCTGGTTTGCCCCAGCAGGCGAAAATCCTGTTTGATGGTGGTTAACGGCGGGATATAACACGAGCTGTCTTCGGTATCGTCGTATCCCACTACCGAGATATCTGCACCAACGCGCAACCCGGACTCGGTAATGGCGCGCATTGCGCCCAGCGCCATCTGATCGTTGGCAACCAGCATCGCAGTGGGAACGATGCCCTCATTTAGCATTTGCATGGTTTGTTGAAAACCGGACATGGCACTCCAGTCGCCTTCCCGTTCCGCTATCGGATGAATTTGATTGCGAGTGAGATATTTATGCCAGCCCGCCAGACGCAGACGCGCCGAGACAGAACTTAATGGGCCCGCTAACAGCGCGATTTGCTGGTGACCCAATGCGACCAGATGCTCCACGCCCAGTCGCGTACCGTCTTCATGGGAGAAAATAATACTGTTGATGGGAGTCTGGTCAGAGACATCAAGAAATAACGCCGGAACATTAGCGCAGGCAGCTTCCACAGCAATGGCATCCTGGTCATCCAGCGGATAGTTAATGATCAGCCCACTGACGCGTTGCGCGAGAAGATTGTGCACCGCCGCTTTACAGGCTTCGACGCCGCTTCGTTCTACCATCGACACCACCACGCTGGCACCCAGTTGATCGGCGCGAGATTTAATCGCCGCGACAATTTGCGACGGCGCGTGCAGGGCCAGACTGGAGGTAGCAACGCCAATCAGCAACGACTGTTTCCCCGCCAGTTGTTGTGCCACGCGGTTGGGAATGTAGTTCAGCTGCGCCATCGCCGCTTCCACCTTTTCCCGCGTTTTCGCAGAGACGTGGCTGGCCTGGTTCACCACGCGGGAAACGGTCTGATAAGAGACACCGGCATACTCTGCGACATCGTATAGCGTTACTGGTTTCACATTTACCACCCTGAATTGACTCTCTTCGGGTGCTATCATGCCATACCACGAAATGTTTTGCGCCATTCGGAGGGGGCACGCCGAAGTGAGATTCAAAATGCCGACGTCAGTTCACAGGTGGGTAATGATACCAACGTGTTGATTTCGTATTTTCACTGACACCAGGATCATCCTGATGTTACAAGGATTGAATGACAACAGATTAAAATAGTCATCAACAGGTTGACAGCATTACCGACTGACCTTATCCATAGCGGTAACCTGACCGTTAACGAAATTAACCGCTCAGCCGGATTTCTCATCAACAGTTTTGATTTGCCGGGCATTGGTATATTCATGGGCATCAGCGCCCGCTTTCTGCGTATTTTTCGATTTGCACTGCCGGGGGCACTGGCGGGTATCGCGTTCCGCACACTTTTACATTTATTTATCTGGTGACTGACCTTTTTAAGGAGACAGAATGAAAGCCGTTGGTTTCTGGCAACCCGGGGAAAGTACATCCGTTATTGAAGATTTGTCGCTTCCCCACCCATCCATGCCCAAGGGGCGTGATCTTTTGATCAGAGTCAGGGCGGTCGCGGTTAACCCACGGGACCTGAAAAGCCGGCGAAACATCAGCCCCTCTGCAGGCAATCCGGTAGTTATGGGATACGACGCTTCCGGTGTTGTTGAAGCAACCGGACCAGATGTGACGCTGTTCAGGCCAGGTGACCACGTTTTCTATGCCGGTGTGCTCGATCGCCAGGGAGCCAACGCAGAGTTTCAGCTGGTTGACGAACGCATTACGAGGATAAAGCCGGCAGCACTAAGTTTTGAAGCTGCAGCGTCGGTTCCTCTGACCGGTCTGACAGCCTGGGAAATGTTATTTGATCGTCTGCAGTTGTCAGTGAACGGAGATGCTGATCAGACCCTGTTGATGCTTGGCGGTGCGGGCGGAGTCCCTTGTATGGCTATACAGCTTGCCCGCACTCTGAGTCGGGTGAACATCATCGGGACTGCCTCCCGGCAGGAGAGTGTCAGAGCGGTTCGCGGGTTTGGTGCGCATTATGTCCTGGATCATTCATGTGCGCTTGCGCCACAGGTTGCCAGCCTTGCTGGACTCCCTCCCATTACCCGGATTTTCTCAACGTACACCACGCCATCTGCCTGGGAAAATATGGCCGAAATTATTGCCCCACAAGGCCGTATCGGACTCATCGACGACCCTGAACCACTGGATCTGCGTTTGATCAAATTTAAGAGCGTTTCTGTTCACTGGGAGGCAATGTTTACCCGCCCCATGCATGCTACTGCGGACATGTCTAAACAGCATGATATTCTTAACAAACTCTCATGCATGCTGGATTCCGGTAAGCTCAAACCTCCGTTGCTGGCAGAGTATGGCAGGCTGAATGCTAAAGCACTTCGCCGGGCTCATGAGGACATGGAAAATAAAAATGTGAACGGGAAAATTGTTTTTTCAGGGTTCTGATGAACAGGCCTGTCAGAGTAAAAAAAGATTCGGGTTCAGCACAATGCTGAATTCTGTCTGGCTATAGAGTAAGAATCGTACCGGAATTGAGCATTTACCCTCAGTACCTGCGGATGAAAAAGCAGTCTGCCCTGACATACTGAATAATCCCTTCTCATAAGATGCCTCTCTTTTGCTGTTTAAAGAGCTGAGCAGTCCGGGCGGAGACTGACCTCGTTCCGCTTTCCAAGCGACCCCCTTGTTGAAAGTGCGACAAAAGAGATAGGGCGAATGACTATACTTCGCTCATAGCTGCCCGTCATGCCAGCTCAAAAAACAGGCTTAACGTAGGATATTTAATGAGATGGTCACTCCCTCCTTCCCAGTACTATGCTGAGGACAGGCTTTCATTCGGAGAACCATCATGGAAAACATTGCGCTTATTGGTATCGATCTGGGTAAGAACTCTTTCCATATTCATTGTCAGGATCATCGTGGGAAGGCCGTTTACCGTAAAAAATTCACCCGACCAAAGCTAATCGAATTTCTGGCGACATGCCCGGCAACAACCATCGCGATGGAAGCCTGTGGCGGTTCTCACTTTATGGCACGCAAGCTGGCAGAGTTAGGGCATTTTCCAAAGCTGATATCACCGCAATTTGTCCGCCCATTCGTTAAAAGCAACAAAAATGACTTCGTTGATGCTGAAGCTATCTGTGAAGCAGCATCACGTCCATCTATGCGTTTCGTGCAGCCCAGAACCGAATCTCAGCAGGCAATGCGAGCTCTGCATCGTGTCCGTGAATCCCTGGTTCAGGATAAGGTGAAAACAACTAATCAGATGCATGCTTTTCTGCTGGAATTTGGTATCAGCGTTCCGCGAGGTGCTGCCGTTA
>OKAZ01000019.1_pt1 | contig 21892 bp, 20 predicted proteins | sample 1610571 | NCBI WGS metagenome assembly OKAZ01 (sample SAMN04436663, study PRJEB24849) | human gut metagenome | biome: human gut; feature: NICU; material: stool | host: Homo sapiens | place: USA: Saint Louis, MO | collected 2010-06-02 | reverse complement strand
TTGCATGCGCGTTGGCTTTCCTCGCTCACCCCAGTCACTTACATATGTAAGCTCCTGGGGATTCGCTGTGTCGCCGCCTTCCTGCAACTCGCATTATTTTGGGTATAGACTACCTCAGATAACTATCAAACCGGCGGCAGATCGAACAGCAGGATTTCGCTATCGCTGTCGGCATGAACCGAAATCGCCTGCTCATCCCAGATGGCCAGACCATCGCTGGTGGTAGCTTTGGTACCGTTGATGGTCACTTCGCCTTTGACGACCTGGATCCAGACGCGGCGTTCCGCAGCAATCTGGTGAACCGACTGCTCATCTTTCAGCAGCGCCCAGCGATACAGTTCCATATCCTGGTACACCTTCAGCGAGCCATCTCGCGCATCCGGCGACAGCACCAGCTGTTTGCCCTGGGCGGCGTCGAAGCGGCGCTGCTCGTAGCGCGGGGTAATGCCGGTTTCTTCCGGAATAATCCAGATCTGGTACAGACGCAGACGATCGGTGTTGCTCGGATTGTACTCAGAGTGACGCACCCCGGTACCCGCGCTCATGATCTGAAACTCGCCCGCCGGCACCTGCTCTTTGTTGCCCATGCTGTCCTGGTGCTCCACCGCCCCTTCCAGCACATAGGTCAGGATCTCCATGTCTTTGTGCGGGTGGGTACCAAAGCCCTGACCGGCGTCGATGACATCATCGTTAATCACCCGCAGGGCGGAGAAGCCCATAAAGTTCGGGTCGTAATAGTTGGCGAAAGAGAAAGTATGCCAGGAATCCAGCCAGCCATGGTTAGCATGGCCACGTTCGTTCGCTTTGCGTAAGTAGATCATGTTGCACCCCCATATGTTTTCGATGGAGTCAGTGTGGACCCATTTCGCTAACGATCATAGAGGGTGAAAATTGACTCCTCTGTTCAAAAAATATGAACAAGCGCAGAGGAGCCGATTGGGCTTATTTCACCAGGGTAATAGTGGCCGGTGATGGCTGCTCAAAGCCGCGCTGCAGGATCTCCATATTGGTAAGAACGTCAGATTCCTTGACGTAATTTGGCTGGCCATTGACGAGGGTATCGTACAGCGCGTCGTATACCCGGCCATAGTCGCCGCTCTCCAGCGGGACCGCTTCGCGCACCGTCTCCCCCGCGTCGTTGACATACACCAGCTCGCCGACGCTGTCATCCGCGCCAAAGCCCGGCTCGCCCGGCATGATATTGGCTTTCAGGCTGGTTTCCTGCTGGTCGATACCATATTTCACAAACGAGCCTTTATGGCCGTGGACGATGAATTTCGGGTAGTCGATCTGCACCAGATGGCTGGTCTTAACGATAGCCTTCAGATCGCCGTAGAACAGCTGGGCCTCAAAGGTATCGTCCGGGTTAGCTTTGTTGCGCAGCGAGCGCAGATCGTAAGCGACATGGTCCGGGCGGCCGAACAGCGAAATAATCTGGTCCAGGGTATGTACGCCAAGGCCATAGAACTCGCCGTTTTGCGGACCGCCAGGGTTGGTCTCCGCCAGCGGGCGGTAGTTGTCAAAATGGCTTTCGATCTCCACCAGTTCGCCAAGCTTGCCGCTCTCAATCACCTTCTTGGTGGTCAGGAAGCAGGAATCGAAGCGGCGGTTCTGGTAGGGCGTCACCGTCAGGCCTTTGCTGTTCGCCAGCGCAAACAGGGTTTTGGCTTCCTCCAGCGTCGGGGTGAACGGCTTTTCCACCAGCACATTTTTCCCAGCCTCCAGCGCCTTTTTCGCATAGTCAAAATGGCTGTCGGCATGGGTGCAGACCACTACCAGCCTGACCTGCGGGTCGTTTAATACTTCATCGAGATCGCTGGTGAAATGGATGTGGGAATACTGCGGCGCCTGCTCTTCGGGCTTCGCCCGACGGCGGTAGATGTGCGCCACCTGCCAGCGGTCCTGGCGGTGTAATACGTAAGGAAGATGGTAGCGGGTGGTGCTTTTGCCGAAGCCAATAAATGCGCAGTGCAGAGTCATAACGCTGTCCTTAGTGAATGAACTACCTTCAACCATAGCGCAAGCCGGGACATGACTTCATCCTCTCAGTCCGTTTTCCGTGAAGATTCGTCAAAAAAATAGGTAGTGCACTACTTATACGCAATTATTAATAACTACTTGATTAATAAGTGATTAAATTACCACTTTCCGGCTAAACCTCTTGATCTCAATGGCGAAACTGCGGATAAGTGGAGGGCAAACCAGGACGTTGCTGATGACTAACGGAGTAGCCAGCCGCTGCTAATGGACAAACAGTATCTCGCCTTAAACGGCGCCCTTTTTTTCTGGCTTCTCGCGCTGATCGCCTGGTCTGTCAATGCGATCGTGCCGGCGCGCCTGGCGGCCGCCTGCGCGCTGGTTGCCTTCCTCCTCCATAGCCAACGGAACAAGATTAACGCGATGTTTATCAAGAAAAATAAAACGGAACCCCAGACTTCAGAAGTGGTCACGCCTCCGGCAAATAACCCAGAATCCCCAACGGTAGCCAGTAAAAAACAAGAGACCACGGTCATCGCCAGCGGGGTGCATTTCGTCGGCAATATTGTCGCCAGCGGCCATGTCTACATTCACGGCCAGCTTACCGGCAACATTGAGGCTAAAGAACATCTGATTAAGGTGATGCGTGAAGGCCAGGTGGAGGGCAACATCAGCTGCCGGGAGCTGATTATTGACGGCAAGGTGCAGGGCCAGTGTCGCGGCGACAGCATCAGCATTGAGGAGCATGGCAATTTGGATGGCACCCTCACCTATCGCTCGCTGGCGATTAAAAAGGGGGGCCTGTTCACCGGCAGCGCCGAGGTGCTGGCCGCGGCGGAAAGCAAAAGTCATCTCATCGGCCTGGTTGCGGAAGACGGCGTGACGTCCGCCAGGCCGCAAAGCGCCTGAGATTGCAGCAAAAAAAAAGCCAGCACCCGGCTGGCTAAAGTAATACTGGAAGCAATGTGAGCAATGTCGTGCTTTCAGGCTTTCCGCAGGGGTCTTCCTGAATGCAGGACAATAATAATCATTCTCATTCGCACTTGTCTATCTTTTTTTGCAAAAAACAACATTGACTCCCCGGCTGCCGTCAGAGATGGTGAAGGGGAATCAACCACCAAAAAGAGGATAGGGGAATGAGTGACATAGTGATACGCCATGCCGAACCGCGCGATGCTGAACCTTTACGTATGCTGATGGCGCACCCGGAGGTCTATCATGACACGCTACAGATCCCTTACCCCGCCATGGAAGCCTGGCAGGAGAAGCTACAGCCCAAACCCCATACCTTCCACCTGGTAGCGACGCTGGACGATCGGGTTACCGGGCATCTGTCGCTCCATGTCGAGCCGCGCCCTCGTCGCAGCCACGTGGCGACCTTTGGTATGGCGGTTTCAGCAGGCCATCAGGGCCGCGGTATCGGCAGCGCCCTGATGCGCGAGATGATCGACCTGTGCGATAACTGGCTGCGCGTTGACCGCATCGAGCTGACGGTATTCGCCGATAACGAGCCTGCGATTGCGGTGTACAAAAAACACGGATTTGAGATCGAAGGCACCGGCAAGCGTTACGCGCTGCGCAACGGTGAGTATGTGGATGCGTATTATATGGCGAGAATGAAGTAGCTTATTGCCGGATGGCGGCTTCGCCTTACCCGGCCTACGTTCGTGCCGTGGTTGGCCCGGTAAGCGCAACAGCGCCACCGGGCAACATATCAATACCCCGCCGTTAAATCATCCGGCGAACGCGGATCGGAGGCACCATACAGCATCCCGTCCGGCCCCACCATAATGCTCTGGGTACTGCCCATCGCCTCTTTCAGCGCCACTTTCTGCCCCTTCGCCTCCAGCAGCTTCAGGGTATCCGGGCTAAAGCCTTTCTCCACCCGGAGCTCATCCGGCAGCCATTGATGGTGAAAACGCGGGGCGTTGGTGGCTTCTGCGACGTTCATCCCGAAATCGATGGTATTGACCACCATCTGCAGTACGGTGGTGATGATCCGGCTGCCCCCGGGACTGCCCGTCACCAGCCAGGTTTTGCCGTCTTTCACCACAATGGTCGGCGACATCGACGACAGCGGGCGTTTTTTCGGCTCCACCGCATTGGCGTCGCCGCCCACCAGGCCATAGACGTTAGGCACGCCGGGCTTCGCCGAGAAATCATCCATCTGGTTATTCAGCAGAATGCCGGAGTCGCCGGCCACAATGCCGGTACCGAAGGTGGTATTCAGCGTATAGGTCACCGCCACCGCATTGCCCTCTTTATCCACCACCGAGAAATGGGTGGTCTGGTTGCTTTCATAGGGCGCCAGTTTGCCCGGGCGGATCTGGCTGGAAGGCTTCGCCTTATTGACGTCGATCTCAGCGGCGATCGCTTTGGCGTAGGCTTTGCTGGTCAGCGCCTGCCACGGCACTTTGACGAAGTCAGGATCGCCGAGATATTCAGAGCGGTCGGCATAGGCGTGTTTCTCCGCCTCCGCCATCACCTGCATGGCGTCGGCGCTGCCGAAGCCATATTTCTGCAGATCGAAGTTTTCGAGGATATTGAGGATCTGCACGATGTGGATCCCGCCGGAAGACGGCGGCGGCATGGAATAAACCTCATACCCGCGATATTCGCCGCTAATCGGCGTGCGCTCCACCGCCTTATAGTTAGCGAGGTCGGCTTTGGTGATAAGCCCGCCGTGCTTTTTCATCTCCTCAGCGATCTGGTCGGCGATGGCGCCTTTATAGAAGGCATCCGGACCGTGCTCGGCAATCAGCTCGAGGCTTTTCCCCAGGTTCTTCTGTACCAGCCGGTCGCCCTTCTTTAGCGGCTCGCCGTTCTTCCAGAAGATCGCTTTGCTGTTTTCGTGCTGCGGGATCACTTCGCTGCCGTAGGTCTTTAGATCGTCCGCCAACGCATCGTTAACGATAAAGCCCTCTTCCGCCAGCTTAATCGCCGGGCGGATCACTTTGTTCAGCGGCATGGTGCCGTATTTTTCCAGGGCAAGAGAGAAACCGGCGACGCTGCCTGGCGTGCCGGAGGCGAGATGCGAGGTGAGCGATTTTTTACTGTCCGGGTTACCCTGATCGTCAAGGAACATGTCGCGCGTAGCCTGCTCCGGCGCCATTTCGCGGAAATCGATGGCCGTGGTCTTGCCGTCTTTCGTACGCAGCAGCATAAAACCGCCGCCGCCGATATTCCCGGCCTGCGGATGGGTGACCGCCAGCGCGTAGCCGACCGCCACTGCCGCATCGACGGCGTTGCCGCCCTGGCGCAGAATGTCCACACCGACGCGGGTGGCCAGGGCATCCACCGAGGCCACCATCCCCTGTCGGGCGCGAACCGGGTGGAACACATTCTCCTCTACGCCATAAGAGACCGGCGGCGGCGGTGGCGGACTGGCGGCAACGGTAAAACTCCCGCCCGCCAGCAACGCAGCGATGACCACCTGACGCCAGATTGTTGTTTTTATCATTGTCTTACTCCTGATAGGTAGGTTTCATTCCCCGCTTAAGCCTGGTTGATAACTCCTAAAAAATCATTGTTATGGCGGATTCGAGGTACACTTAAGTGATCCCACGCACGGGAGGAGAAAACCATGAAAGCGATGTTATTTCTGGCGGCGCTGATGCCGCTCGGCGTTTTAGCCCAGCCAATCAATATTGATAACAACCCCAATCAGCCGGGTTACGTGGTCCCCAGCCAGCAGCGCATGCAAAATGAGATGAAGGTGCAGCAACAGCAGCAGCAGAGCATGCTGAAGCAGAATCTGAACAATCAGACTCGCTCCCAGCAGCAGCATCTGCAAAACCAGCTGCAGACCAATCAGCAGCGTGCCGCACAGGGCGGGAATATCAATCCGCCGCAGCAGGTACTGCCGAACAATAATGGAGGGATGCTGCGGCAGACCAACCCGTAAAGGCCAGCCGCCGCGCAGTGGATATTAAGGCTGGAAATCCGGCCCGATGACGTCAATGGCATCGGTGCAGATGCAGTCTACGCCCCAGCGCAGCAGCTCGGCGGCGCGCTGGGGTTTGTTAACGGTATACACCAGGATATGCAGGCCGGCCTGTTTCAGGCTTGCCACACGCCCGGCGTCCAGCAGCTTGTGGTTGAGGTGAATGGACACGCAGCCCAGCCGGGTGGTCAACTCCCGCCAGTCATCGCGCCACTCATCCAGCAGCAGCCCGCGCGGCAGCTCGGGAGCGGCTTCCTGCGCCGCCTCCAGGGCATCGATTTCAAACGACGATAGCAGCGGCGCGGTCATTCCCGCCCACAGCTCCCGTGCCGCCAGGGCCACCACGTTGCCGGTCTGCGGCCCAAGGCCAGTGGTCGGTTTAATTTCGATATTCGCCATCATGCCGTGACGGCGGCAGCGCTCCGCCACCTGGGAGAGCAGCGGCAGCGGCTCGCCCTTAAATTCACGGCTGAACCAGCTGCCGGCATCGACCTTCAGCAGATCGTCCCATGGCAGCTCCCCCGCCACGCCCCAGCCGTTGCTGGTGCGTTCGAGATTATCGTCATGCAGCAGAAAGATCTGCCCGTCCTTTGACAGCTTGGCGTCAAATTCAATCATCGTGTGCCCGTAGCGGGCGCCAACATCGATAGCCGCCAGGGTGTTCTCCGGCGCCAGTTTACCGCCGCCGCGATGGGCGACGATACGGGGATAAGGCCAGTTACTCATGCGCGTTGTCCTGTTTCACCATCAAAGAGGTGCAGATGTTCCAAAGGCAGATGCAGCCATAGCGTGCTGCCTGCCGCCGGACGCTGCTGGTGCGGCAGTCTGACCACCAGCTTCTGTTCGCCCCAGCGCCCGTGGGCGAGGTTATCGGCACCTAAAATTTCCAGGGTGTCCATCAGCAGCGGAATGCCGCCTTGCGCCTGCGAGCTTAAGATAAAATGCTCCGGGCGGATACCGAGCGTCATTTTACGCCCGGCGTGGCGCCGATGCTCATGATTCGTCGGCAGCTGCATGCCGCCCGCCAGCTCAAAGCGACCGCCGTCATCGCTGATGCGCCCTTCCAGCAGGTTCATGGCCGGGCTGCCGATAAAGCTCGCCACAAAGCGGCTGGCCGGTTTCTCATATACTTCGACCGGGGTGCCGATCTGCTCGGCAACGCCTTTGTTCATCACCATCACCCGCTGGGCGAGGGTCATCGCCTCCACCTGGTCATGGGTAACGTACAGCGAGGTGGTTTTCAGGCGGCGATGCAGCTGCTGCAGCTCAAGACGCATCTGCACGCGCAGCTTGGCGTCGAGGTTTGACAACGGTTCGTCGAAGAGGAATACCGCCGGGTCGCGCACGATGGCGCGGCCCATCGCCACGCGCTGGCGCTGGCCGCCGGAGAGCTCGCGCGGGCGGCGCTTGAGCAGGCCGTCCAGCTCAAGAATACGCGCCGCCTCCTGCACCCGTTCGGCGATCAATCCCTTACCCATGCCGCGGATCTTCAACCCCCACGCCATGTTCTCTTCCACGCTCATATGCGGATAAAGGGCATAGTTCTGGAACACCATGGCGATGCCGCGATCCTTCGGCTCCATCTCGGTCACCCGTTTACGATCAATCCAGATATCGCCGCTGGTCACCCGCTCCAGTCCGGCAACCATCCGCAGCAGCGTTGATTTCCCGCAGCCCGACGGGCCGACCATGACGATAAACTCCCCGTCCGCCACGTCCAGCGTCAGCGGTTGAATCACCTGGGTTTTGCCATCCCAGCTTTTGCTTACTGCCTGTAGTTTTAAACCAGCCATTTTATTTCTCACTATCGACCAGGCCACGCACAAACGCGCGCTGCATGGCTAAAACGATGACAACCGGCGGGATCAGGGTCAGCAGCATCGCCGCCATCACCTGATTCCACTGGGTAGTGCCTTCGCCGGTGGCGATCATGCCTTTGATGCCGGCGACGGCGGTGCCAAGATTCACATCCTGAATAATCAGCAACGGCCACAGATACTGGTTCCAGCCGTAGATAAAGGTGATGACGAACAGCGCCGCGAGGTTGGTTTTCGACAGCGGCAGCACGATGTCGCGAAAAAAGCGCATCGGCGAAGCGCCATCGATACGCGCCGCTTCAATCAGCTCGTCCGGCAGGGTCATAAAGAACTGGCGGAACAGGAAGGTGGCGGTGGCCGAGGCCATTAGCGGCAGCGTAAGCCCGGCGTAGCTGTCGAGCATGTTGAGATTGGCGATCACTTCCACCGTCGGGAAAATACGCACCTCGACCGGCAGCATGAGGGTGATAAAGATCAGCCAGAAGAACAGGTTACGCAGCGGAAAGCGGAACCAGACGATGGCGAACGCCGAAAGCATCGACACCACGATTTTGCCCACCGTAATGGCGAACGCCATGATGAAGCTGTTGAGCATCATCAGCCAGAACGGCGCGCTGTTGACGCCGACGCCGTTCACCCAGATGGTCTTCATGTTCTCCAGCAGATGTCCGCCGGGGATCAGCGTCATCGGCGTTTCGAACACCGATTGGTTATCCAGCGTCGCCGCCACGAAGGCAACATATAGCGGGAATAAAATGACGGCGATGCCCAAAATCAGCATGGTGTGGCTGAAAATCGTCAGCCCGCGACGGTTCTCAATCATTGGTAACGCACCTTACTTTCAACGTAACGGAATTGCACCACCGTCAGGATAATGACGAGGAACATCAGCACCACCGACTGCGCGGCGGAAGCGGAAAGATCGAGCCCGGCGAAACCTTCGCGATAGATTTTGTAAATCAGGGTGGTGGTCGCCTGCACCGGGCCGCCGGCGGTGGCAGCATCGATCACCGGGAAGGTGTCGAAGAAGGCGTAAACCAGGTTGACCACCAGCAGGAAGAAACTTACCGGCGCAATCAGCGGCAGCGCCAGCTTGAAGAAGCGGCGGATTGGTCCGGCGCCGTCGATGGCAGCGGCCTCAACCAGCGAACGCGGGATCGACTGCAGCGCGGCGAAGAAAAACAGGAAGTTGTAACTTATCTGCTTCCATACCGAGGCAAAGACCACCAGGAACATCGCCTGGCCGCTGTTCTGCGCGTGGTTCCAGTCGTAGCCCAGCTCGCCTAGGAAGGGAGTGATCAGCCCGCGCCCGGGGTTAAAGAGGAAGATCCACAATACCGCCGCCACGGCGGGGGCCACGGCGTACGGCAGCAGCATCAGGGTCTGATAGAAGCGGCTGCCGCGCACCACGTAGTCGACCAGCGCGGCGAAAAACAGCGAAATGAGCAGGCCGCTGACGGTCACCAGGGCGCTGAATTTTATGGTGGTCCAAAATGAGTCCAGATAGTACGGGTCATGGAACAGCGCAACGAAGTTATCCAGGCCGACGAACTGGCTGGAAAGGCCAAAGGGATCGACGCTCTGTAGCGAATACCACAGCGCTTCGCCCGCGGGCCAGATAAAGAAAATCAGCGTGATAATCAGCTGCGGCGCGACCAGCACGTAGGGCAGCCAGCGCGAGCGGAATACCGGACGGGATGATGACATGGAGATTGGGTTCCTGAACAATGCCGGGTGGCGGCTACGCCTTACCCGGCCTACATAGGGCACATCGTAGGCCCGGTAAGCGCAGCGCCACCGGGCAAGTTACAGATTACGATTTGGTCGCTTGTTCGAAGCGGCGCAGCAGCTGATTCCCACGCTGAACGGCGGAATCCAGCGCCTGTTGCGGGGTTTTCTTGCCGGTCCACACGCTCTCCAGCTCTTCATCGACGATGGTGCGGATTTGCGGCATGTTGCCCAGGCGCAGGCCTTTGGTGAACGGCAACGGCGGCTTGTTCAGCATCTGGCGGGTGGCGATATCGGCGCCCGGGTTCTTATCATAGAAGCCCTGCTGACGGGTCAGATCGTAGGCCGCGGTGGTGATCGGCAGATAGCCGGTTTTCTGGTGCCACTCGGCGGCGTTTTCCGGTTTGGTCAGGAAGTCGAGGAACTTCGCCACGCCGGTGTAGGTCTCTTTGTCTTTGCCCTGCATCACCCACAGGCTGGCCCCGCCAATGATAGCGTTCTGCGGCGCGCCTTTCACATCGGCATCGTAAGGCATCATGCCGACGCCGTAGTTAAATTTGGCGTACTGGCGGATATCGGCCAGCGAGCCGGACGAGGCAGTGGTAATGGCACAATCGCCGTTATAGAACTTTTCGGTGGACTCGTCTTTACGCCCGAAGTAGCTGAAATCGCCCTTCTTGTTCATCTCTTCGAGCAGCGCGATATGCTTCACCTGCTCCGGCTTATTGAACTCAAGAACCGCGTCGGTGCCGTCAAAGCCATTATTTTTCGTCGCCACCGGCAGACCATGCCAGGCGCTGAAGTTCTCGATCTGGATCCAGCCCTGCCAGCCGCTGGCGTAGCCGCACTTCATCCCGGCAGCTTTCAGCTTCGCGGTGTAGGCCGCCAGATCCAGCCAGGTCTTCGGCGGCTGCTCTGGATCTAAACCGGCTTTTTTGATGGCGTCTTTATTGTAGTACTGCACCGGGGTGGAGCTGTTAAACGGCTGGGAGAGCAGATGGCCGGTTTTCGAATCGGTGTAATACCCGGCGACCGTCGGCACAAACTGCGATTCATCAAACTTGATGCCCGCCTCGCTAAACACCTGGTAGACCGGCTTAATGGCTTTCGACGCCATCATGGTGGCGGTGCCCACTTCATACACCTGCAGGATCGCCGGCGCGTTGCCGGTACGGAAGGCGGCGATACCGGCGCTCAGGCTCTGTTCAAAGTTGCCCTAGTATACCGGAACGATTTTGTAATCAGGATTGGCCGCGTTAAAGCGTTGCGCCAGAGAATCCACTTCTTTACCCAGTTCGCCTTCCATTGAGTGCCAGAACGGGATGGTGGTAACCGCCAGGGCCTGACCGGCAAAAGCCAGGCTCAGCGCCAGTCCTAAAGCTGTATGTCGTAACGATATCATCGGTTATCTCTCTTGTTGTGCCGGATGCGCGATTTCACGCGTTTTATGCTCGCGGGGTAACATGACATGTTCGAATTACAGAAAAATAACTTTTTTATTACAAAAAAAAGATAGTAACGGGTCAGAGAGATGACAAGCCGATGAAAGGACGGGGGAAGTAAAGTGGGAGCTGAGACACGGATAATAGTTGTGCGATCGGCTCCCGGGGTCGGCGCAAGCGCCTCGCCCGGGCTATTATCCGGCGAAGTGAACGACGCCGGGTTGCGATGAATCAACCGCCGAGATAGGCGCTGCGCACCGCCTCGTTGGCCAGCAGCGCGTCGCCGGTATCCTCCAGCACCACGTGACCGTTCTCCAGCACGTAGCCGCGGTCGGCCAGCTTCAGCGCCTGGTTGGCGTTCTGCTCGACGAGGAAGATAGTCATCCCCTGCTCGCGCAGTTGCTCAATGGTATCGAAGATCTGCTGAATAATGATCGGCGCCAGCCCTAATGACGGTTCATCCAGCAGCAGCAGACGCGGCTGGCTCATCAGGGCGCGGCCGATCGCCAGCATCTGCTGTTCGCCGCCGGACATGGTGCCGGCGCGCTGGATACGGCGCTCGTGCAGACGCGGAAACAGCTCATACACCCATTTGATGCGGGTCTGGAACTGATCGCGGTCGGCAAAGAAACCGCCCATCGCCAGGTTCTCTTCCACCGTCATACGCGAAAAGACGCGCCGCCCTTCCGGGACGATCGCCACCGCCTCGCGCATGATCTTCGCCGTCTGCCAGTCGGTAATATCCTTACCGTCAAAGACAATGCGCCCGCTGGAGGCGCGCGGATCGCCGCACAGCGTGCCGAGCAGGGTGGTTTTCCCCGCGCCGTTGGCGCCGATAAGCGTCACAATCTCGCCCTGTTTGATATGCAGGCTGACGTTGTGCAGCGCCTGAATCTTGCCGTAGTGGGCGCTGACGTTGTCAAAAGTTAACATCGCGTTTTCCATCTTATGCCTCACCAAGGTATGCGCGGATCACGTCCGGGTTATTACGAATTTCTTCCGGCGTCCCGTTGGCCAGCGGTGTCCCCTGGTTCACGACGTAGATGCGATCGGAAATGCCCATCACCAGCTTCATATCGTGTTCGATAAGCAGGATGGTGGTGTTGTGATGGTTACGCAGCTCGGCGATAAGCTCGTCCAGCTCTTTGGTCTCTTTCGGGTTCAGCCCCGCCGCGGGTTCATCGAGCATCAGAATTTCCGGCTGGGTCACCATGCAGCGGGCAATCTCCAGCCGGCGCTGGTCGCCATAGGCCAGGTTGCTGGCCTGGCGGTTAGCGTGCTCCAGCAGGCCGATACGCTCCAGCCAGGTGGCCGCGCGATCCAGCGCTTCGCTCTGCGCCCGACGGAAGGCCGGCGTTTTCAGCAGACCGGAGAAGAGTCCGGTTTTCAGCTGCTGATGTTGCGCCACCAGCAGGTTTTCAATCACCGTCATTTCGCGGAACAGGCGCACGTGCTGGAAGGTCCGCACCACGCCCATCCGGGCAATCTGCTGGCCCGGCAGCCCTTCCAGATGCTGGTCGCGCAGCAGAATGGTGCCGCCGGTAGGCTTGTAGAAACCGGTCAGGCAGTTAAAGACCGTGGTCTTCCCGGCGCCGTTGGGGCCGATCAGCGAGACGATCTCGCGCTCTCTGAGCTCCAGCGACACATTGTTGACGGCCAGCAGACCGCCGAAACGCATCATCAGGCCGCTGACGGATAATAATGGCTGACTCATGCCTGCTCTCCTTTCGCCTGACCGTTTTTCAGCTTCAACTGCACGCGCGTCATTGGCAGAAGCCCCTGCGGACGCCAAATCATCATCAGCACCATCAGGCCGCCGAGCATTAACATGCTGTATTCGTTAAAGTCACGCATCAGCTCACGCGACACCACCAGCAGAATAGCCGCCAGGATCACCGCGAATGCGAGCCCATACCGCCCCGACCGACGATCGCCAGTACGAAGGCGGACTCGGCGAAGGTAAAGGATTCCGGACTGACGAAACCCTGGCGCGCGGCGAACAGCGTCCCGGCAAAGCCGGCAAACGCGGCGCTGATGGTAAAGGCGGTCAGCTTAATGCGCGTCGGACTCAGGCCCAGCGAACGACAGGCGATTTCATCTTCACGCAGCGCTTCCCACGCCCGCCCCAGCGGCATCCGCAGCAGGCGGTTGATAACGAACAGGCTCAGCACCACCAGCAGCAGCGCCACCAGGTAGAGGAAAATCACCCGGTCGGAGGGATCGTATTTGACGCCGAAGAAGTTGCTGAAGGTATCCCAGCCGCCTTCGCGGGCGCTACGGCTAAATTCGAGGCCAAAGAAGGTCGGTTTCGGGATCTGGCTGATGCCGTTCGGCCCGCCGGTGATTTCGGTATTGTTGAGCAGCAGAATACGCACGATCTCGCCGAAGCCTAAGGTCACGATCGCCAGGTAGTCGCCGCGCAGACGCAGTACCGGGAAACCGAGCAGGAAGCCAGCCGCCGCGGAGACCAGGCCGGCCAGCGGCAGACAGGTCCAGAAACCGAGACCGTAATAGTGGTTCAGCAGCGCGAAAGTGTAGGCGCCGATGGCGTAGAACCCGCCGTAGCCCAGCACCAGCAGGCCGGAAAGCCCGACCACCACGTTCAGCCCGAGGCCGAGGATGATATAGATCATCGTCAGGGTGGCGATATCCACCGTGCCGCGCGACACCATAAACGGCCAGGCCACGGCAATGACCAGCAGGGCGATCAGGAACAGCTTCTGCTTCACCGTTGAGCCGTCAATCGCCGGCATAATAAACTTCGGCCCGGAGACGTTCTTAACCACTTTCTGGAACAGCGGCCGCAGCAGCTGGAAGAAAAAGACCACCGCGGTGCCGATGAAGATCCACTGCCAGCGAATATCGGCGGCGGTATCCACCACCAGTTTGGTGCCGTTCAGCTCCAGCTGCACGCCCATAAAGACGCCCGCCAGAATGAAGAACATCGCAGCAGAGAGCAGCGCCATTGCAATTTGCATCGGTTTCATACTTTTTCAACCTCCGGGCGGCCCAGAATGCCGGTCGGCATTACTAACAGCACCAGAATCAGCAGCGCGAAGGAAACCACGTCCTTATATTCAGTGCTGAGATAGGCAGAAGAGAGCGCTTCGGCAATACCCAGGATCAGGCCGCCGATCATCGCGCCCGGAATACTGCCGATACCGCCGAGCACGGCGGCGGTGAAGGCCTTCATCCCGGCCATAAAGCCGATGTAGGGGTTAATCACGCCGTAGAACTGCCCCAGCAGCACGCCGGCCACCGCCGCCATCGCTGCGCCGATGACAAAGGTCAGGGCGATAACGCGGTCGGTATTAATCCCGAGCAGGCTGGCCATTTTCAGGTCTTCGGCACAGGCGCGGCAGGCGCGTCCCATCCGCGAGTAGCGAATGAACAGCGTCAGGGCCAACATGGCGATAAAAGTCACCACCCAGATCACCAGCTGCATGGTGGTGATCGTCGCGGAGAAGCTGTCGCTGTGGCCGACAACCCACTGGCCGTTAAACAAGCTCGGCAGCGCCACGTCGCGGGAGCCCTGGGTCAGGCTGACGTAGTTCTGCAGGAAGATAGACATCCCGATAGCGGAGATCAGCGCAATAAGACGTTTGGAGTTACGCACCGGCCGATAGGCCACGCGCTCAATGCTCCAGCCGTAGGCGCTGGCAATCACAATGGCGCCCACGAAGCCGGCGGCGACCAGCAGCCAGCTGGTGTCGATGCCCATCATCATCAGCGCGGCGATGATCATGAAGGAGACATAGCTGCCAATCATATAGACCTCGCCGTGGGCGAAGTTGATCATGCCGATAATGCCGTACACCATCGTATAGCCGATGGCGATCAGCGCATAGGTACTGCCCAGCGTGACGCCGTTAAACATCTGCTGCAGAAAATAGAGAAACTGCTCGGACATAAGGTAACCTTTTTCAAACCGCCCGCGGTTCGCGGGCGGAGGGATAACTCATCTTCAGCGCTTATTTCGCCGCGCTCGAAGAGCCGTCGGCGTGCCACTGGAAGACACCAAACTCAAATCCCTTCAGATCGCCTTTTTCATCCCAGGTCAGCGGCCCAATCACGGTTTTCGCCCCGTGCGCTTTCAAATCTTTGATTAAATCCAGCGGCTGCTGGCTGCCGGTTCTGTCCATCGCCTGCGCCAGCGACTGAACCGCGGCGTAAGTGATCCAGACATACGGCCCGCTCGGATCTTTCTTCTCCGCTTTCAGCGCGTTGACGATGGCGCTGTTGGCAGGGTCCTGATCGTAGCGTTTTGGCATTGTCACCAGCATCCCTTCCGCCGCGGCGCCCGCGATATTGGACAGCGAGGCGTTGCCGACCCCTTCCGGCCCCATAAACACGGTTTTCAGCCCGACGGAGCGCGCCTGGCGCAGCATCTGGCCCATTTCCGGGTAGTAGCCGCCGTAGTAGACGAAGTCGATGTTCTCTTTCTTCAGGCGCGCCAGCAGGGCGGAGAAATCTTTTTCCCCCGCTGTGATGCCGTCAAAGAAGACGATGTTGGCGCCGGCTTTTTTCAGGTTGTCCTGCACCGAACGCGCCAGCCCTTCGCCGTACTGCTGCTTGTCATGAATGATGGCGATACGCTGCGGTTTCACTTTCTCGACGATATATTTCGCCGCGGTCGGCCCCTGCGAGGAGTCGAGGCCGGCGGTACGCATGATGTACTGATAGCCGCGCTGGGTCAGCTCCGGGTTGGTCGCTCCCGGGGAGATCATCAGGATGCCTTCATCCTCATAGATATCGGAAGCCGGCTGGGTGGAAGAGGAGCACAGGTGGCCGATAACGTACTGAATACCGTCGTTGACGATTTTGTTGGCTACCGCGACCGCTTGCTTCGGATCGCAGGCGTCGTCGTATTCGACGGCCACCAGCTTGTCGCCCTTAATGCCGCCGCTGGCGTTGATGTCTTTAATCGCCTGACGCGCGCCATTGAACTCCATGTCGCCCCACTGGGCCACTGGGCCCGACATCGCGCCGACCACGGCGACCTTAATATCCTTGGCCATCGCCGCGTGCGACATCGCTAATGCGACAATGCCCGCGACGATGGTTTTCGCGTTCCTTTTCATGCTGCAGAACCCCGTTCGTGATGTGGTGTAAATGTTTTGTATTTTTATGGTTAAAAAGCATTCTGTGCTTTTATTAAACAACGCCATTTTTACCATTGAGTTTAATGGTTTAGCGCAGCTTTTCACTAAAAAACAGATTAAAATCTCTATTTTTCATTCGATTAAGCAAAGATAAAATTATGTATTTTGCTGAAGATAAACAAAAAAAAGTCCATGCGGCAGCATAAAATAACGATACATAAGGCGGAATAAAACGCTGCACATTAGGTTAAAATTCTGCTTATTTTTCGATCCATGACGGATTGCGCTACCCCAACAACGCCAGGAAAACGAATCCCCTGATGTATGCGCAAAAAACAGCGCTCCGCCAGACAGCAATTTTGGGTACACTGGCGCCTCTGTTTTGCACTGGACTTGCCGCCCATGAAACTGCCCATTATCCGTTTACAGCACTTCAGCGATCAGGATCGCATTGATCTGGGAAAAATCTGGCCGTCGCAGGATCTGTCGACGCTGACCCTTGATGAAAACCATCGTCTCTACGCCGCCCGCTTTAACGAGCGCCTGCTGGGCGCCGTGCGCGTTACCCTGCGCGGCGTTGAAGGTGAGCTCAGCGATCTGTGCGTGCGTGAAGTGACCCGCCGCCGCGGCGTCGGGCAATATTTAGTGGAAGAGACATTACGGGATAACCCGACGATCAATAGCTGGCGCGTCGCCGACCGTGGGGTGGAAGACCGCGGCGTGATGGCGGCCTTTATGCAGGCGCTCGGCTTTAGCGCCCAGCACACCGGTTGGGAAAAGCATTAAGAAAAGCGTTCGTCAGGTAACACAGCGCTTGTTTGTTGCCTCCCGGCAACGGAATAAAGCCCAGCCGCGGGTGAACGGCTGGGCTTGTTTATTTCATACTGCGACGATAATGCCATGGTGCCCCGAACGTGAAACTGCGGATTGTCCTGTCAGATATCCGCCAGGACAAAGGCTCGCGTGATATTTCAGAATTTAATCTGCAAGCACAGTTTCTCCTGGCGTTTCACGTGCGGTAAGATTCGCTGACGCGTAAAATTGCGCAGAAAGTATTCAGCGCAACGCGATCATCAGCAGTCAACATGGAATAAACATATGGAAATGTATATCGGGCTGGCTATTGTCGCCGTGATCCTTATCTGGGCGATCTTCACCTATAACCGTTTTATCTCTCTACGCCGTTTCAAAGATGAAGCCTGGAGTGGCATTGCCGTCCAGCTCAAGCGCCGTCACGATCTGGCGCCCAATCTGTTCAGTCTGGTCAAACGCTATGCGCAGCACGAAAAAGAGCTGCTGGAAGAGATCGGCCGCCAGCGCAGCGTCCTGATCGGCAATCCCCGACAGGTGGCCGACAGCGAGCAGCAATATGCCGGAACGTTGAGTCGTATCTTCGCCCTGGCGGAAGCCTATCCGGAACTCAAAGCCAGCGAAAATTTCCTCTCGCTGCAGCAATCCCTTGGCGAAATAGAAGAACAGCTGCAAATGGCCCGCCGTTACTTCAACGCCACGGTCCGTGAGTTTAATATTCTGGTGGAGTCTTTCCCCAGCCTGCTGCTGGCCCGCCTGTTTAGCTTCAGGGAGGAACTGTTCTTTGAACTGGAGTCCCCTGAAGAAGCCAAATTGCCGCGGATGGAGTGACCTATGTCCACCTGGTCCATGCGGATACTGCGCAGTATTGGCCTGTTGCTGCTGCTGTTGAGCATCTCTGGCTTAGCCGTCAGCGACGATAACGCTATCACCGAGGCGTCGCCACTCCCGGCCAATGTCCGCCGGGTTCCCGCGTATGAACATATTCTCTTTTTCGATTCCCTGGCGCGTTTTCAGCCAAACGGCAGCATGGAGATGCGGGAAAATATCACCGTGCTGTCCCTCGGAAAGGAGATTCGTCGAGGCATTTTCCGCACGCTACCTCTCTCCTGGCACCGGCAGGACGGCAAAATTTTTAGCGTTGATTACGTCATCAAATCGGTCTCACGCAATGGACTCCCTGAACCCTACAGCCTCGATCGCACGACAAAAGCGCTGACCGTGCGCATTGGCAGCGCCGATCGCACCCTGAAGCCAGGTATTTATAACTATGAAATTCGCTATCAGGTTAGCAACCATTTCAGCCGCTTCCATGACTGGGATGAGCTGTACTGGAACGTGACGGGCAACGACTGGAGCTGGCCAATCGGGAAAGCCCGTTTCCAGCTTGTACTGCCTGACGCCGCCGGGCAGCTGAATGCGGATGGCAGAGATGCAAGGTTGCGCACCATTGATGTTTACACTGGTCGTCAGGGGGCGAAAGACCACCATGCGATCATCCTGCCTGATGGCAGCATACAAACTTCCCGCCCCCTTGCCACCGGCGAAGGGCTAACCGTGGTCTATACCTGGCCTCGAGATATTCTGGCAGGCGCCGCCGCGCCCGAAGCGGTCTGGCCGTTGGTCCATTTACTGGTGCCGACGCTGGCCACCAGTATTATCTGGCTTCCCCTGCTACTGCTTGTTGGCTACTACTGGCTGTGGTGGCGCAAAAACGTCATCGCGGCGGGGTTAAAAATGCCGCCGGTGACGCCGCTATTTTCGCTGCCCGCCGCGATGTCGCCAGGCTATCTGCGCTTTATTACGCAACGTAAGTATGATGATGTGGCATTCAGTAGCGATTTGCTGAGACTGGTTGCCAAACGAGCAATCAGATTAACGAGTAAAAAAAGCCAAACCAAAGGCGCGTGGTCTTCATCCCCTGTTGATGAGCAGTGGCTTTCCCGTCAGCCAGACGAAAAACATAAGCCGCTGAACCCCAATGAAAAGCAGTTGATGAGCCTGCTTTTCAGCGCTAAACGTAAGAACATCAATCTCAGTACGCCGCATCAAACGTTGATGCAAAACGCGCGCAGATGGCTGGAAAAATGTTGTGAAGAGCAGAAATCGCAGCTGTGCCGGACATGGGGTAAACCGCTGCGTCATTGTATTTATATTGCTCTGCTGATCCCGATCGTTTGCGGCATCGGATTTAGCCCGGCGGCGGCGGCGCTCACCGTTCCCTGTCTGCTGTTTGTATCGGTCGGCGGGGTGATGACGTATTTGTGCCTGAGGTTTTTACGCAATCCGATGAAAACCCTGCGTAGTTTGGGACCAGTGATGATCCTGATGGCGCTGGTATTTAGCCCTTTCGCCACCGTGGCGGGCGGTGTTTTCCTGCTTGGCATGCTACCCCTCACCCAACTTCCTGCCGGCTATCCTGGCGCCTTGTTAACCGCCATCGCACTGTGCGCGTTCGTCGCCTGGAAAACACCTCGCTATACGCAGAAGGGGTTAAACGATCTGGCCGTCGCCAAGGGCTTGAAGCTGTATATTAAAACCGCCGAAGAGAAGCGTTATCAGACACTTTATCCACCTGACCAGATGGTCGCTCACTTTGAAAGCCTGCTGCCGGTCGCTCTGGCGCTCGGCGTAGGAAAGACCCTGGCGAACACTTTATCCCGATATTTAAGCAGCACCGGCGCGATGTCGGAAGTGTTAGCGCAGGCAGACTGGCAGGATATGAATCATTTCTAACAGAGCTGTCATTACGCCGCCGGCGAGAAGCAGGTGCAGCGTTCAGAGGGTGACTCGTCAGGGTCGGGCTATAGCGGTTCCGGCGCTTCCGGTGGCGGATCGGCAGGCGGCGGTTCCGGTGGGGGTGGCGGCGGTGGCTGGTAAGAGAAGGCCGGATAGCATTTATCCGGCCAACACATCTGGGGCGTGAAAGGCGCCCCACCCATTTAACCCAGCATTTCGCGTGGCAAAAAGGCGTCAAGACCCGAAATCCCCGGGAGCTTACATCAGTAAGTGACCGGGGTTGAGGGCCGCAGACAACGCATTTGCAGCGTGAAAGGCGCCGGTTAAATTATTTGGCGTCGGTCGCCGTACCATTAGCATGCCAGGTAAAGACCCCGAACTCGAACCCTTTCAGGTCGCCTTTCTGATCCCACGACAGCGGGCCCATCACGGTGTCTACCGTCGCGCCTTTCAGGTATTTAGCGATTTCCGCCGGATCGTCAGACTGATTCAGGCCTGCCTGCAGCGACTGCAGCGCCGCGTAGGTGGTCCACACGAAGGCGCCGCTCGGATCCTGTTTCTTCGCCTTGATCGCATCCACGATCGGTTTGTTCGCCGGCACCTGGTCGTAGTTCTTCGGCTTGGTCACCAGCAAACCTTCCGCCGACTCGCCGGCGATGTTAGACAGGGAGACGTTCGCTACGCCTTCCGGGCCCATAAACTGGGTTTTCAGACCGGCAGCGCGGGCCTGACGCAGGATCTGGCCCATTTCCGGGTGATAGCCGCCATAGTAGACGAAGTCGATATTCTCTTTCTTCAGGCGCGCCACCAGCGTGGAGAAGTCTTTCTCACCGGCGGTGATCCCGTCGAAGAAGACCACGTTCGCCCCGCCTTTTTTCAGGCCATCCTGCACCGCACGGGCCAAACCTTCGCCGTACTGCTGTTTGTCATGCACCACTGCGATACGCTGCGGCTTCACTTTGTCGAGAATGTATTTCGCCGCGGTTGGTCCCTGGTCGGAGTCCAGTCCGGTGGTGCGCAGGATCAGCTTATAGCCGCGCGCGGTCAGCTCCGGCGCGGTTGCTGCCGGGGTGATCATCAGAATGCCTTCGTCTTCATAGATATCAGACGCCGGCTGAGTGGAAGAGGAGCACAGGTGGCCGATAACGTATTTGATCCCGTCGTTGACCACTTTGTTGGCGACCGCTACCGCCTGTTTCGGGTCGCAAGCGTCATCATATTTTACGATCTGCAGCTTATTGCCCTTAATGCCGCCCTTAGCATTGATATCCGCTACCGCCTGCTCGGCGCCGGTAAAGTCCTGTTCGCCGTACTGGGCCACCGGGCCGGACATCGCCCCGACTACCGCGATTTTGATATCTTCCGCCAGCGCCGCGCTGCTCATAACCAAGGCAATACATCCTGCCAGTAACGCTTTACCCTTCATATTCATCCTGAGGCTCCCCATTATTATGGTTTTTGCATTTGTTGTGATGTTGTTTGTTAGCGCATTATTTTGTTTATATCGATAGGAAAAGCATATGATAGCTAATCTACCGGCGGCTGCTCGCGCTTTTGCAGCACACTATGCTAAACATACCGTCATTCTGAGGAATTTGAAACGACTAAATTGCGGGCTATGTAACAGATAAGTGACAAATAAAAAAACCGCGCCAGCATGAACCGGACGCGGTGCAAAACAGGCCCTAATTACCAGCCAGCGGGCAGGTAGCCTACCGCGGACGCTATCGCGTAGACGGCGCTGCAAAGATACAACAAGACAATGAAGCATTGGATAAGCGGATGGGTCATCCAGGCCGGACAGGTCCAGCCCGGCGTCAGGTCGCCACGCTGGCGGGCGCCCTTGAGCATCAGGATCGGCATAATCGATAAAATAACGCCGCTGAACACCCCGGCAAAATAGAGCGCGTTGACGAAGGAGACCATGCCGCTGTAGGCCAGCGCGAACGGCGGGATCGCCACCACCAGCAGCACCATCAGGCGACGGGCGGGCTGTTCGTCATTCCCCAGGCGGAACTGATCGAAGATATTGGTCAGGAAGCTGCCGCCCAGTCCCCAGTAGGAGGTCAACATCGCGCACAGCGCAAACAGGTTGGCGGAGAAGAAGGCCCATTCGCCAAGCGCCCTGCCCCAGGAGATGGTGGCCACATCCGAAATATTCTCCAGGCCGTTAAGCGAGATCACCGACAGCGGCACCAGCGCCAGCAGGGTAAAGGTCAGCGCCATGCCGACCATAATGGCTTAAGGAAATTTTTCCGGTTAGTCGGAGAAGCCCCGCGCCATTTCCGGGCCGATATACAGTGCCGAGCAGCAGCACGCCACCACGTTGACGAC
>OKAZ01000011.1_pt1 | contig 24606 bp, 18 predicted proteins | sample 1610571 | NCBI WGS metagenome assembly OKAZ01 (sample SAMN04436663, study PRJEB24849) | human gut metagenome | biome: human gut; feature: NICU; material: stool | host: Homo sapiens | place: USA: Saint Louis, MO | collected 2010-06-02 | reverse complement strand
CTCTTGTCGGCGAGCAGCGCCGCCAGCTCCGGAGCCTGCGGATCTTCTTCGCTACGGAAATGCAGCGCCGCCGCGATCCCTTTCACCAGGTTGCTGTGCGGCAGGCCGTATTCCAGTGTACCCAGCAGCGGCTTAATTAAACGGTCGCCGGCGCTCAGTTTGCGCAGCGGCTGACGGCCAACGCGCTCAACATCGTCTTTCAGGTACGGGTTCTCGAAACGGCCAAGAATTTTCTGGATATAAGCCGCGTGCTTCTGCGGGTCAAAGGCGTAGCGTTTGATCAGCACCGCGCCGCTCTCCTCCATCGCGCTCTGCACGACGGCCCGAATTTTCTCGTCGAGGATCGCATCGCGAATCGTCTGATGGCCCGCCAGTTTTCCGAGGTAGGCGGTTATAGCATGCCCGGTGTTCAAGGTGAAGAGCTTGCGCTCGACAAATGCCATCAGGTTATCAGTTAATTCCATTCCCGGGATGGTCGGCAGTGCGCCCTTGAACGGGGGTTTATCGACGATCCATTCGCTGAAGGTTTCCACGGTGACTTCCAGCGGGTCATGGGTAGCGGACGCCGATGGCGGCACGATACGGTCAACGGCGGAGTCGACGAAGCCGATATGGGTTTCCACCCAGGCCTTATCTTCCTCCGCCAGGGCGTTAAATACGTGGCCTTTTAACTGCGTTGTGCCGCGCACCATATTTTCGCAGGCGATAATGTTCAGCGGGCGTTCGGTGCCCTGCGCTTTGCGCTTCGCCAGCCCTTTGGCGATGGCCGGGGCGATGCGCTCAAGGACCACGGGACCGACGGCAGTGGTCACCAGGTCGACGCTGGCGATCAGATCCACGACCTCGTCGCCAATGCTGCTGACGGCATTCACGCCGGAGACGGTATCCACCTGCTCATTTTCGCCAACGACGTGAACCTGGTAGCTATGACGGGCATTCAGGGCATCAAGTACGGTCTGATTAACATCGGCAAACGTCAGTTCGATGCCCGCGTCGGCCAGCAGTTTACCGATAAAGCCACGTCCGATATTACCTGCGCCAAAATGTAATGCTTTCATAGTATTAACCTTCAATTAATGTTTTTACCTGAGAGGGCTGGGGTGAGGCTTTTCCCCTCACCCAAACCCTCTCCAACAAGGAGAGGGAATGGACCGGTCTGTTTATTTATTCAGCAGCGCCAGTACGTCGTCGACGCTGGTGGTGTTCGCCAGTCGCTCAATCACCGTTTCGTCATCCAGCGCGTTGGTCAGGCTGGTAATCACCTGAATGTGCTCGTTGTTGCGGGCGGCGATGCCGATCACCAGGCGGGCAACATCGTCTTCATCTTCCCCAAAGCGCACCCCTTCCGGGTACTGGCAGAAGACGACGCCGGTTTTCAGCACGCGGTCTTTCGCTTCGATGGTGCCGTGCGGCACCGCGATGGACTCGCCGAGATAGGTCGAGGTCAGTTTTTCGCGGTCCAGCATCGCCTGCACATATTCCGGCTCGACGTAGCCGCCTTTCACCAGTTGCTCGCCGGCGAAGCGGATGGCTTCTTCTTTTGTGGCCGCTTTGCGACCGAGGAAGATGTTATCCGCACCCAGCTTGAACAGGTTTTTGTCAGTATCATCAAAGCTGTCTTTCAGGCTATCGGTGACTTTGACTTCGTTGTCGATGTGGCGCTGGGCCGCCACCAGACGCTCGGTCAGGCTGGTGTAGAGACCGCTGTCGAGGAAGTTGGTCAGCGAAATATGCTGTGCCTGCGGTACCTGGCGCATGGCGCGCTCGGTCAGGTCGCGGTGGGTGATCACCAGGTCAACATCCGGCGGCAGATTATAGAGCGCGCGGTTGGTGACCGAGATGTTGCTCAGGCCGGCATCCTGCACTTTCTTGCGTAGTACCCCGGCGCCCATGGCGCTGGAACCCATCCCGGCGTCGCAAGCGACGATGATTTTCCGCACATGGCTCAGGTCGTTGGTGACATTGCCTGCCGCCAGCGGGTTGGCGCCTTTTGATTGCGCCTTCATGTCATGCATACGACGGGTTGCCGCTTCGATATCGTCTTCTTCTTTGACTTTGCTGGTCTTCAGCAGAACCGCAGAGACCACGAAGGAGACCGCCATCGCGGCGATAATGGCTGCGATGTTCGCGAAGTAGGCTCCTTTCGGCGTCATCGCCAGCACCGCCAGGATAGAGCCCGGGGAAGCCGGAGAGACCAGACCGCCGTTGAGGATGGTCAGGGTGAAGACTCCGGTCATCCCGCCGAGGATAACGGCCAGGATCAGACGGGGGGTCATCAGCACGTACGGGAAGTAGATTTCATGGATACCACCCAGGAAGTGGATGATAGCCGCCCCGCCTGCAGACTGTTTAGCGCTGCCGCGGCCAAAGAACATGTACGCCAGCAGAACGCCCATCCCCGGACCCGGGTTCGCTTCAATCAGGAAGAAGATGGATTTACCCAGCTCGTGGGACTGCTGAATACCCAGCGGCGAGAAGATACCGTGGTTGATGGCGTTGTTAAGGAACAGGATTTTCGCCGGTTCCACGAAGATAGACGCCAGCGGCAGCATGTCGTGCGCCACCATGAAGTTAACGCCAGCCGCCAGAATTTTCGACAGAACTTCTACCGCCGGGCCGATGCCGAGGAAGGCAAGAATAGCGAGGATCATCCCGATGATGCCGGCGGAGAAGTTATTCACCAGCATTTCAAAACCGGATTTGATCTTACCGTCGACCCAGTTATCGAACTTCTTGATGCAGTAGCCGCCCAGCGGGCCGGCAATCATGGAGCCGAGGAACATCGGCATATCCGCGCCGACGATAACGCCCATGGTGGTGATCGCCCCGACCACGCCGCCACGTTCGCCGCCGACTAATTTACCGCCGGTGTAACCGATCAGCAGCGGCAGCAGGTAGGTGATCATCGGACCGACCAGCTTCGCCAGCGTTTCGTTTGGCAACCACCCTGTCGGAATGAAAAGCGCGGTGATGATACCCCACGCGATAAACGCGCCGATATTCGGCATCACCATATTGCTGAGAAAACGACCAAAGCTTTGCACTTTGATCTTGATATCGGATGACATAAAACACCCCTTCTTCTGTTTTGCGTATCGCGCAGGCTAAAAGCCCGAGGTTTGTTGTTAATGTGGCGGCAGAGGTAGCCGGGCCCTGATTGATAGTGCGAAATCTGGCACTGAATCGTTTAGCTGTCCAGCCAACGCCTTTTTATGTGATATAGATCACATGAATATAGGGGGCGCGGTGGGTTTTGTAGTGATTGCGATCACATAATTGCTGTGTAAAAAAACAACAGACCGTCGGTTTTGCCGCTAATCTGCGATTTTGTGTGATATTTGTCACAATTTTGTTTCGTGTTTTTGTTGTTTGTTTGTGATTTTGATCACAAAGAATTTCGCGGTGGATCTTCGCCGCTGTGATCTCGGCCCGGTTTTGCGGCCAGGGTGAGGTGGCTGTGGATCTAAGCAACCATGTTGGGTAAATAACTTTTTTCCACCGGATGTCAAATATGAAAGGTGTGAATTATGCTCAATTCAGCGGCCCGGATGTCAGTTGGTCGTTAATAAAATTTATATAAATTATTAGCGTATAGCCGAGGGAATTATGTTTCTCAATTATTTTGCGCTGGGTGTTCTGATCTTCGTTTTTCTGGGCATTTTTTATGGGATTATCGTTATTCACGATATTCCTTATTTGATTGCCAAAAAACGCAACCACCCCCATTCCGATGCTATTCATGTCGCCGGATGGGTCAGTCTTTTTACTCTCCACGTCATCTGGCCGTTTTTATGGATATGGGCCACGCTGTACCAACCTGAGCGCGGCTGGGGCATGCAGCATAAGGCGAATACGGACCCCGACGAACCTGAAAAAGAAAGCGATATACAACAGCTTCGCCAACGACTGAGCGTCCTTGAACATCAGGTGGCGGCCATCCAGCGGCCACAGTCTACCTCTGCGGCGGAGAAATAAACTATGGATCTGTTGATAATTTTGACCTACGTGGCTATCGCCTGGTCGATATTTAAAATTTTCAAAATACCGGTAAATAAATGGACAGTTCCCACCGCGGCGCTGGGGGGCGTATTTATTGTTAGCGCGCTTATTTTATTAATGAACTATAACCACCCTTACACCTTTCTGGCGCAAAAGGCGGTGATATCTATTCCTATCACGCCGCAGGTTACCGGAGTAGTTGACAGCGTCACCGACAAAGCGAATCAGCGCGTCAAAAAGGGCGAGGTGCTTTTTACTATTGACCCGGCGCGCTATCAGGCGCGGGTCGACCGTCTGCAGGCCGACCTGGTGACAGCGCTGCACAGTATTAACACCCTCAAGGCGCAGCTCTCTGAAGCCCAGGCCAACACCACCCGCGTATCGGCGGAACGCGATCGCTTATATAAAGACTATCAACGTTACCTGAAAGGGAGCCAGGCCCGGGTGAATCCGTTCTCAGAAAGCGACATCGATAACGCCCGGCAGAATTACCTTGCTCAGGACGCGCTGGTCAAGGCGTCGGTAGCGGAACAGGCGCAGATCCAGAGCCAGCTGGACAGCATGATCAACGGCGAGCAGTCGCAGGTGGTTAGCCTGCGCGCCCAGCTGGCGGAGGCGAAGTACAATCTCGACCAGACTACCGTGCGGGCGCCCAGCGATGGGTATATCACTCAAGTGTTGATCCGTCCGGGGACCTACGCTGCCTCGCTGCCGCTGCGGCCGGTGATGGTGTTTATCCCTGAGCAAAAAAGGCTGATCGTCGCCCAGTTCAGGCAAAATTCGCTGTTAAGGCTGGAGAAGGGCGACGACGCGGAAGCGGTGTTTAATGCCCTGCCCGGACAGGTATTCCACGGCAAACTGGTGAGCATTTTACCGGTGGTGCCGGGGGGAACCTATCAGGCGCAGGGGGCGTTGCAGTCGCTGACCGTGACGCCGGGCAGCGATGGCGTGCTGGCGACCATCGAGCTCGATCCGAATGCCGAAATCGATGCACTACCCGATGGCATCTATGCGCAGGTGGCGGTCTACTCCGACCATTTCGCCCACGTTTCGGTGATGCGTAAAGTGCTGCTGCGCATGACCAGCTGGATGCACTACCTCTATCTCGACCATTAATGCGATCGGCGGCAGGTTGAGCGGGATGCTCACCTGCCTTTTACCTCGCCCTGAGCCATACTCATATCTTTGTTGGCGATAAGGAGCAGGCTATGAAACTGATCGGCAGCTACACCAGTCCCTTTGTGCGCAAAATATCGGTGATCCTGCTGGAAAAGCGCATCCCTTTTGAGTTTGTCAACGAATCCCCCTACAGCGAAAGCAACGGCGTGGCGCGCTATAACCCGCTGGGCAAAGTGCCGGCGCTGGTGACAGATGACGGCGAATGCTGGTTTGATTCTCCGGTTATCGCGCAGTATCTCGAGCTGCTGGGCGTGGCGCCGCCGATGATCCCCGCCGATCCCAGAGCCGCTCTCAGGATGCGCCAGCTTGAGGCGCTGGCAGATGGGGTGATGGAGGCCGCCCAGGCGCTGGTGCGCGAAAAAGCTCGCCCTGCGGCCCAACAGTCAGAGCAAGAGCTGCTCCGCCAGCGGGAGAAAGTGGCGCGCGGCCTCGACAGGCTGGAAGCCTGCGCGGCGGACGGAACGCTACGCGGTGACGAGGTCAATCTGGCGACCATCTCTACGGCCTGCGCCATTGCCTACCTGAACTTTCGCCGGGTGGCGCCGGGCTGGTGCGCCACCCGGCCGCAGTTGGTGAAGTTGGTGGATGCGCTGTTCCAGCGCGCCAGCTTTGCGCGCACCGAACCGCCGCGGACTTGACCCAGGCAGGTAACAGTTTACGCAAGGAGGCGTTACAATCGCCGCTGATTGTTGACTCCCTCTCCCGTCGGGAGGGGGGAAAATAACTTACCGCCAGGCCCATTCATGACTACCGAAATTCGTGCGCTTTATACCCGGCTTCCGGCCATTGACCGCTTACTCCGCGACCCCGCTTTTTCCTCCCTGCTGGCGCAGCACGGCCATTCGCAGGTGGTGACGCAGCTGCGCCAGATGCTGGACGAGGCGCGGGAACAGATCCGCCAGTGTCAGACACTGCCTGACTGGAGCCATGACTGGCTGAGTGCCTGCGCGCAGCGGCTGACCGCCAGCCGGCAGAGCGCCCTGCGTCCGGTGTTTAATCTCACCGGTACGGTGCTGCACACCAATCTCGGGCGCGCCATCCAGGCTGAGGCGGCGGTGGAGGCGGTCGTCAGCGCGATGCGCGCGCCGGTGACGCTCGAATATGATCTCGACGACGCCGGGCGCGGCCATCGCGATCGCGCTATTGCCGATCTGCTGTGCCAGATCACCGGCGCGGAAGATGCCTGTATCGTGAACAACAACGCGGCGGCCGTGCTGCTGATGCTGGCGGCCACCGCCAGCGGCAGGGAGGTGGTGGTCTCCCGCGGCGAGCTGGTGGAGATCGGCGGGGCGTTCCGCATTCCCGACGTGATGCGTCAGGCAGGTTGTCAGCTGCACGACGTGGGCACCACCAACCGCACCCACGCCAAAGACTATCGCCAGGCGGTGAATGACAATACCGCCCTGCTGATGAAGGTCCACACCAGCAACTAAAGCATTGACGGCTTTACCAAAGCCGTCGACGAAGCGGAGCTGGCGGTCATCGGCCGCGAGCTGGACGTCCCGGTAGTGGCCGACCTGGGCAGCGGGTCGCTGGTGGATCTCAGTCAGTATGGCCTGCCGAAAGCGCCGATGCCGCAAGAGATGATCGCCGCCGGGGTGAGCCTGGTCAGTTTCTCTGGCGACAAGCTGCTCGGCGGCCCGCAGGCCGGAATTATCGTTGGCAAACGCGCGCTGATTGCCCGCCTGCAGAGCCATCCGCTGAAGCGGGCCCTGCGCGCGGATAAAATGACTCTCGCGGCGCTGGAAGCCACGCTGCGCCTCTATCAGCATCCGGAAGCGCTGCGGGAAACCTTACCGACGCTGCGCCTGCTCACCCGCCCGGCGGACGAGATCCGCCGGCAGGCTGAACGCCTGCAGCCTGCCCTGGCGGCACACTATGCTGATTTTGCCGTCAACGTGGCAGCCTGCCAGTCGCAGATTGGCAGCGGCTCGTTACCCGTCGACCGTCTGCCTGGCGCGGCGTTGACCTTTACCCCCCATGACGGCCGCGGCAGCCGGCTGGAGGCTTTGGCGGCCCGCTGGCGCAGGCTGCCATGCCCGGTGATTGGCCGCATTTATGACGGCCGGCTCTGGCTGGATCTGCGCTGTCTGGAAGATGAAACCCGGTTTATGGAGATGTTGTTACGATGATTATTGCCACCGCTGGACATGTTGACCACGGCAAAACGACGCTGCTGCAGGCGATAACCGGCGTGAATGCCGATCGTCTGCCGGAAGAGAAAGCGCGGGGAATGACGATCGATCTCGGCTATGCCTACTGGCCGCAGCCGGACGGGCGGGTGCTGGGGTTTATTGACGTTCCCGGGCACGAAAAGTTTTTGTCCAACATGCTGGCGGGGGTGGGTGGGATCGACCATGCGCTGCTGGTGGTGGCCTGCGATGACGGGGTGATGGCGCAAACCCGCGAACACCTGGCGATCCTGCAGCTGACCGGAAAGCCGACGCTGACCGTGGCGCTCACCAAGACGGACCGCGTGACGGCTGCCCGGGTGGCGGAGGTTCAGGCGGAGGTCGAACAGGCCCTGCGCGAACTTGGCTTTGACGCCGCCGCTTTCTTCCCCACCGCGGCGGTGGAAAACCTCGGTATTGCCGAACTGCGCAGCCATCTGCTGCAGCTTGCGGAGCGCCCCCATCCGCAGCAGCGGCGTTTTCGCCTGGCGCTGGATCGCGCCTTTACCGTCAAAGGGGCGGGGCTGGTGGTCACCGGGACGGCGCTCTCCGGCGAAGTACGGGTCGGGGATACCCTGTGGCTCACCGGCGTCAACACGCCGATGCGCGTCCGCGGTCTGCATGCCCAGAATCAAGCGGTTGAGCAGGCGCACGCCGGGCAGCGCATTGCGCTGAATATTGTCGGCGATGCGCAGAAAGAGGCATTGCACCGCGGCGACTGGCTGCTCTCTTCCCCGCCGCCGGAGCCTGCAGAGCGGGTGATTGTCGAACTGCAGTGCCATACGCCGCTCAGCCAGTGGCAGCCGCTGCATATTCACCACGCTGCCAGCCACATCACCGGCCGGGTGTCGCTCCTTGAGGGCGACCTGGCGGAGCTGGTGCTGGATACCCCGCTGTGGCTGGCGGATAACGACCGGCTGGTGCTACGCGATATCTCCGCTCGCTTGACGTTGGCCGGCGCACGAGTGGTGACGCTGGATCCCCCGCGCCGCGGCAAGCGTAAACCGGAGTATTTGCAGTGGTTGCACGCCCTGGCGGCGGTTGGCGCTGACGATGCGCAGGCCCTGGAGCTGCATCTGCAGCGGGACGCCGTCCGGCTTGAGCGCTTCGCCTGGGCACGGCAGCTGAGTGAAACCGGAATGGCGGCCTTGATCCAGCGGCCTGACTATCTGCAGGCCGGACAGCGCTTGCTTAGCGCGCCGCTTGCCGCCCGCTGGCAGCGAAAATTGTTTGATGCCCTGGCGCGCTACCATGAGCAGCATCGCGACGAGCCGGGCCCTGGCCGGGAGCGTCTGCGCCGCATCGCGCTGCCGATGGAAGATGAAGCGCTGGTGCTGCTGCTGATTGAGCAGATGCGCGAGAGCGGCTTAGTCCGCAGCCATCACGGCTGGCTGCATCTGCCCGAGCATAAAGCCGGGTTTACCGACGAGCAGCAGGCGGTCTGGCAGAAGGTGGAGACCCTGTTCGGCGATGATCCCTGGTGGGTGCGCGATCTCGCGCGCGAAGTCCATGTGGAAGAGTCCCTGATGCGCGCGGTGCTGCGCCAGGCGGCGCAGCAGGGGATAATTACCGCGATCGTCAAGGATCGTTACTACCGCAACGATCGCATTGTGCAGTTCGCCCAGCGGGTGCGCGAGCTGGATCAACTGCGCGGGTCAACCTGCGCGGCGGATTTTCGCGATACCTTAAACGTAGGGCGGAAGCTGGCGATCCAGATCCTGGAGTATTTCGATCGGATTGGCTTCACCCGCCGTCGCGGCAACGATCATATCCTGCGCGATAAGGCGTTGTTTCTGTAATCATTAACGCCTGTTCCCCGGCGGACAGCGAACGCTGTGTTGCCGGGGAAGAGGAGGTCGCGCTGTGCCGGGCCTTATTCGGCTTCCCGTACCCAGATACGCATTTCGCCTTCTCCGCGGTTTGCCCAGCTAAACCAGGGAATAAAGGTCAGCGTCTGTGAATGGGGGGTGGCCAGCGGGTGATCGTAGCTCCAGAGATTCTGCGCGTCGGCGTTTTCTGCATGTTTTCTGTAGCCTGGAGCCTGAATCAACATGTTGCGAGCAAACAGCCCCTTTCCTTCAAACACCGTGAACCTGGCATCGCGTGGCAGCAGCAGGTTATGCAGCGCTTCGCCGTTATCAGCTTGTTCGAGACAATAGACCAGTGGACCGCGCTGCAGCGCGACCTGGCCTGCCTGGTGACGAACAAGCGGATTGCCATATACCCGGCGAACCGGCATCGGCAAGGTAAGCATCAGGGTGTCACCTTCCTGCCAGAGATGATGGATATGCAGATAGCCCTGGCGAATATCCTGCGTGACCGGCGCGCCGTTCAGGGTGATGTGCGGACCCTCGCACCAGTCAGGTAGACGCAGCGCCAGCGTATGGTTCACTGTTGACGGTGATTCGATGACAATTTTGACCTGTTCCCGCCAGGGATAGTCACCGCTGATACGCAGGCGTAACGTCTTTTCCCCAACCGGGATCTCGACCTGATTGCCGACATAGAGATTGATATACAACGCCTCCTCGCGTGGCGTGTAGATATAATGCCCCAGTGAGGTCAGAAGACGAGCGATATTCGGTGGGCAGCAGGCACAGCCGAACCAACGCTGACGAACAGGCTTAACATGGTCATAAATATGATTGAATTTTAAAGAATTAGGCTGCACTTCCAAGGGGTTGACGTAAAAGAAATGTTTACCGTCCAGCGCCATACCGCCCAGAACGGTATTGTACAGCGCGCGCTCCATTACATCAGCATATTGGCTGTCGGCTTCCAGTTCCAGCATGCGGCGCGCGAACATCATCAGCCCGATAGAGGCGCAGCTTTCCGCATAAACGGTATCATTCGGCAGGTCGTAATCGCTGCTGAAGGCTTCCCCGCTGCTCTGTGAGCCAATGCCGCCCGTAATATACAGCTGACGCTGGACTATGTTTTTCCATAACCGCAGGCAATCCTGGCGTTTGCCTTCGTTCTTGCTCAGGCGCGCAAGGTGCGCTACGCCGGCCATTAAATAAACAAAGCGAACCGCGTGACCCACAGCGGTGGTCTGTTCGGCAAGCGGCAAATGCGCCTGGCTGTAGGGTTTATCCATCACCATCCACGCCGGCCCATAGGTATTCCAGAAGGAAGTTTTGCCGCGTTTTTCATACTCGATGTCATAGAAATGCGGCTGTGTCCCACGCTGTTCAACGAAGTAATTAGCCAGCGCCATATAGCGTGGTTCCTGAGTCACATCGTACAAACGCATTAACGCCAGCTCTATTTCAGGGTGTCCCGGGTAGCCGTGCAGCTGATTGTCGTCGGGACCAAACACGCTGTCGATATGATCGGCGAGGCGACATGCCACCTCCAGCAGGCGGCGTTTACTGGTCGCCTGGAAGAATGCCACCCCAGCTTCAATCAGGTGACCGGCACAGTACAATTCATGGCATTCGGCGAGATTGGTCCAGCGTTCCCCGGGCGCTTTCACCGTAAAATAGGTGTTCAGATAACCATCTTCACATTGCGCGGCGGCAATCAGCTCAATCCCCTCGTCGGCGGTTTTTTCCAGTTCCGCATCTGGCTTCTGGCACAATGACCAGGCGACGGCCTCGAGCCATTTCGCCACATCGCTATCCTGGAACACCATTCCGTAGAATTCTCCTGCCTGCTGACCTGCGGCGATACGGAAGTTTTCTATCGCATGGCTGGGCTCAGCCTCGGCGATCCGGTCATTGAGGGCCTCCCACTGGTAGGGAATGACGACATCACGCACCAGTTGCTGATACTGACCCAAAAACGGATCGTTAACTTTCAGTTTGTGCAGATCGACTTCCATGATTTCTCCTTAAGACTGAACGTGACGCGCGCGCAGATCGGCTGCAATACGCGACATCATGGGATTGTTGAGCTTGCAGGCGCGGATAGCGAAGGCCAGCAACAGATGGAACAGCGCGGGCAGCAGGGTTTCCATCGCCGTGATCCCCGATAGTGAGGATGGAGTCTGGTTGCTGGCGCCGGGTTGATAAGCGACGTAGATAAATACCAGGCTGATAATGCCCGCACTGGAGGCCCATGCCAGCTTGATAAAGAACAGGTTGAAAGCAAAGTTCATCCCCGACGAACGGACACCCGTCTTCCATTCGCCATAATCATCAGAGAAGGCCATCAACGAAAAATGCAGCGGTAGGGTAAAGCCCAGGATGATGCCATTGCCGAGAATGACCGCCAGCCACAGCGTTTGCCAGGACGGACCGGTGGTCAGGAACCACATTCCGACCGCCAGTAAGGCCAGTACCACATTGGTGTAGTAATAGAGCTTGACGGTATCAACGTGGCGCGACAGCCAATTGACGATCGCGGCGCCCAGAATCGAGGAAAAGGTGACCATGGTGAAAAACAGCGATGTATAGCCAGTAGAGCCGCCGAGTACATAGGTAATGAAGTACATGTAGCCGCCACCGCGAATGTTAAACACGTTGATCAACAGGAATGACATCGCCAGCATGAGTAACAGCTGATCGTTTTTACGCAGACCGGCGATATGTTCGCGCAGGGTGAATTTGCCGAGCATCTCCAGGGAAACACGCTCACGTACCCAGAAAAAGCAGCACAGAAACATCACCGCCGCGATGGCGCACAGTACGCCGACACCATACTGATAACCCTGGGCGGTATTCCCCTGACCGAGCGCTTTTACCAACCACGGCAGGCCCACGGAGACCAGGAATCCTGCCACGCCGCATAGGACAAAGCGCCATGCCTGGCAGGAGATCACCTCGCTATGGCGAGTGGTCATCGTATTAATGAGCGCGCAGTAAGGGACGTTAATCGCGGTATAGCTGACTGAAAGCAGCAGGTAAGTGCCGAAGGCCCAGGCGATTTTTACCCCCATGCCGGCATCCGGCACGGTAAAGGTCAGCACGCCGATCGCTGCAATAGGAACCGCAATCCATAGCTGCCAGGGGCGAAAACGTCCCCATCGGCTTTGGGTCCGATCGGCGAGGACGCCCATGATCGGATCGGAAATAGCATCAAACACGCGCAGCGCAAGGAACAGAGTACCGACCAGCGCCGGGGTTAGCCCTAAGACGTCAGTATAGAAAAAAGTGAGAAAGTTCATGATCAGGCAGGTGATGACCGTTCCACCGGCGTCGCCCAGACCATAGCCTATTTTTTCACGGAGAGATAATTTGTCGTCCTGCATGTGCTTCGTGAGGTCGCTTGTCGTAATCGGAGCCGTAGTCATAAATAACTCCCGAAGATAATGTTCAGAATTATTCCGCTGTCTGGCCGGCGGACATTTTTTGTCTTTTGCAAATACATTAATTATTTTGCACCGAATAAACGAGGCAACAAGGGAAGGGAAAAGTATAAAAAGAGAACGATTCCGACTTTGTCATAAAAATGTGATTCCGATCCGGAAAGGCGTTAATTTATGATTAATAATCAGTTGGAAAGAGATGTTTTATCGTTTCGTTAGCGGAAAATTAAATATATATGCTTGAATTATCCATGTCTCTTCCGATTCGCGTACAAAATGGCGGCTTATTTATTTCTCGTGGCGTCTGCAGCCAGCCGGCGCGTAATCTGCAATCCTGTGAAATTATTTTTGTCGAAAAGGGAACGTTAACGATTTGCGAAGAGGATGAAATATTTAACGTTAATGCAGGGGAAAGTTTATTGCTGTGGCCAGAACGTTCTCATGTTGGGGTGGGGGAATTTCCCGCCGACCTGAAATTTTATTGGCTGCATTTTGAAGTACTGACGGAGAGTGTCCGGTCTCTGCCGCCAGCGCTGCTTAACGTTCCGCAACATACCCGCGTCAGCGATCCACAATACATTATTTCGCTGTTTCGCCAGTTTCTTCGTGAACAGGAGAACATTCACCGCAGCCTGGCGCTGGAGCTCCTGTTATTGCTGATACTGCAGCAGATTGCTGCGGCGGCAAGCGAAAAACCGGACGACAGTCCCGGCGCTGCGCTGGCCTGGAAAGCGCAGCAGATCATCCATACCCGTTACCACTTGCCTGTTTCAGCCTCGACGCTGGCGAAAGAGCTGCACTGTAATGCGGACTATTTAGGACGCGTGTATCGTCACGTTTTCCGCGTGACGTTGACCGAAGCGATCCATCGTCAGCGGGTCAGAGCGGCGGAAAAGCTGTTGATCAGCGATTCACTGTCGTTGACCGAAGTCGCGAGTCAGTGTGGCTTTAATGACGTCGGTTATTTTCGCAAGATCTTTCGTAAGCACACCAGCCTCACGCCTGCCGCCTGGAAGCGCCGCTACTGTAAGGAGCACATTAATTCAGCGTAATGAAAAATCAGTTGTGCTAGTGACTAAAAACAGCGCTGATTCCATTCAGGATCAAAGCGCGGGCAGGGACTATTCTGGCACCCTGCGGTTTTATCCCCAGGGAGCAGAGGATGAACCGGTTTCTTATCGCTAATGCCCAACAGTGTATTGGCTGTCGTACCTGTGAAGTGGCCTGCGCGGTGGCGCACCAGCAGGCGCAGGATGTGTCCATGCTGTCGACAAGCCATTTCGCGCCGCGGATCCGGGTGGTGAAAAGCGGCGAGATATCAACGGCGACGGCCTGTCGGCAGTGCGAGGATGCGCCCTGCGCCAGCGTCTGCCCGCAGGGGGCGATTCGTCTGGAGGAGGACGTCTGGTGGGTCGATCAGCGCCGCTGCATCGGCTGTAAAAGCTGCATGGTGGCCTGCCCGTACGGCGCGATGACCGTCACGGCGGTGAACCAGCAGGCGCAGGCGCTGAAATGCGATTTATGCCACCACCGCGCCGAGGGGCCGGCCTGCGTAACCGCCTGCACGACGCAGGCGCTGCGGGTGATGGCTCCCGCGGAGCTGGAGGCGCTATGCGCGCAAAAACGCCAGCGGCTGGCGCTGGCGTGAGCGGGTCCGCCGACGGACGTTACCCGTCAGCAGCGTCAGGAATTACGCTTCCTGTTCGCGCCAGGCGAATTCAACCTCTTCGGCGAGAATTTTCACCCCGGCCTCGATTTTTTGCGGATCCGGCACATAGTTCATGCGCATGCACTGGTGGGTATGCGGCCACGGTTTATCGAGTCCCGGGAAGAAGTAATCCCCCGGCACCATCAGCACGCCGCGCTTTTTCAGCCGCTGATACAGCAGCTCGGTGGAGATCGGCAGATCCTTAAACCACAGCCAGAGGAAGATCGCCCCATCCGGTTTGTGAATAAGGCAGCGCTCCTCCGGCAGATAGCGGCGAATAATGGCGATGGTCTCCTGCACCCGCTGGTAATAGAAGGGTTTGATCACTGTCTCTGACAGGCGCAGCAGATCCTGACGTTTAATCATTTCACACATCATTGCCGGCCCGATACCGCCGGGCGCGAGGCTGATAATGCCGTTCATGTTGCTGATGGCGGTAATGATTTTCTCGTTGGCGATGATAATCCCGCAGCGGCTGCCCGGCAGGCCCAGCTTGGACAGGCTCATACACAGCACGATGTTCGGATTCCACAGCGGTCGGGCGTTGCTGAAGATTATGCCCGGGAACGGCACGCCGTAGGCGTTATCAATCACCAGCGGGACCCCGTGCTGATTCGCCAGCGCATCCAGTTTGATCAGCTCTTCATCAGTGATGACGTTGCCGGTCGGGTTGGTGGGACGCGAGACGCAGATCATCCCGGTCTCCTCCGTCACCTGCAGATGCTCAAAATCAACGTGGTACTTGAACTGGCCTTCCGGCAGCAGTTCGATATTCGGCCGGGTGGCAACGAACAGATCCTCTTCCAGGCCGGCATCGGCATAGCCGATATATTCCGGCGTCAGCGGGAACAGCACCTTGCGGGTGGTGCCATCTGCCCGACGCCCTGCGAACAGATTAAATAAGTAGAAAAATGCGCTCTGACTGCCGTTTGTTAGCGCAATATTCTGTGGTTCTATCTCCCAGCCCAGTTCGTCGCGCAGCATCTTCGCCAGCAGGCTCAGCAGCTCGCTCTTGCCCTGCGGACCATCATAATTACAAAGCGCATCAAGGGCTTTGCCATTATCCAGCATGTCGGAGAGCAACTGCTGGAAGTAGTCATTCATCTCCGGGATCTGAGCGGGGTTGCCGCCGCCCAGCATAATAGCGCCCGGCGTGCGCAGACCGTCATTAAGGTCTTCCATCAGGCGGGTAATGCCTGAATGACGGGTGAATTTGTCGCCGAAAAGGGAAAATGTCATCGCGAATCGTCTGTCGGTGGTTCTGGAAAGTGGCTAACCATAACGCCAGCGCCAGCGTGGTGCAAATCGAAGGGAAGAGGGGTATTTTTGTTTTTATCCTGTGAATCGATATTTTATCAGCGTATTGTTCTGAATGGCTCCCCGCCGGGCAGGGAGCCACTCCTGTATTACTGCTGTTGTCCGGCCCAGATGACCATCACTTTGTCTTCACCGCTCTCGCGCACGAATCCGTAACCCCGCGGCATCGACAGCGTTGTCTGTTTGCCCATGCCGATCGCCGGATGGCGCGCGCGGAACTGGCCAATCTTCTGCCAGTGGGTAACGCTGCGGGCCGCTTTACCGTTAACATCCTGCCAGTTCATCTCTGAACGGGTGCCCTGCAGCGGGGCCGAGCCGGTGGGGCCGAGCGGGCGCGACGACTCGTCACCATAGAAGATCTGCACGGCGCCAGGGGCCAGCAGCAGCAGCTCTGCCGCCGTGGTGCCGCCTTCGCGGAACAGGCGCGTATCGTGTGAGGAGAGGTAGCTCAGCACGTTGAAGCTCTGCAGCTTGTCCGCCATTTGCTGCCAGGTGAGGTCAATGTTGGCCATGCAGGTCGCCGCTTTCGCCGCCTGGTCCTGATAGTCGAAATTGATCATCGCATCAAAACCGTGGCGATAGTAATCGCTCTCCATCACCCCGTGTCCCCAGGCTTCCCCGGTCATCCAGAACGGTGCCGCATCCAGCGCTTTATCCGGATTGGCTTTTTTCCACTCCGCCAGCGCGGCGGTGGCTTGGGTTTTTAACTGCTGCCAGGCATCCATCTCCACATGTTTGGCGGTATCGACGCGGAAGCCGTCGATGCCGTAGTCGCGCACCCACTGGCTCAGCCAGTGCGTCAGGTAGTCGCGCGGCGTATAGCCCGGGATCGCCTTCGCCGCAGTGTCCGGTTTATGGCTATAGAAGTTCGGCAGGCCCGACGCCTCCTTCGATTCGGTTTTCAGGTCCGGCAGGAAGGCCAGCGACATGGTGAGGTCGTCATAGCCCGGGTTGTCGTAATCGCCGATATCGGTGCGGATCCACTTCTTACCCCACCATTTCTCCCAACCGGCCTTGTCGCTGAAGTTGATATAGTCGTTAAAGCTGTGCCAGGTCTGGCCCGCGCCGGGCTTCCAGTCCGTCCAGCGCTCGCCGAGGGTTTTTTTCAGCTCATCCCCTTGCAGATACAGGGAGCCGAACTGGAACTCCTGCATGTCGGCCAGGGTGGCGTAACCGGTATGGTTCATCACCACGTCGAACAGAATACGTATTCCGCGCTTATGCGCTTCATCCACCAGCCGGCGGAGATCCGCTTCGGTCCCCATGTTGGCGTCCAGTTTCGACCAGTCCTGAGTGTAATAGCCGTGGTAGGCGTAGTGCGGGAAATCGCCTTTAGTCCCGCCGCCTACCCAGCCGTGGATCTGCTCGAGCGGGGAGCTGATCCACAGGGCATTGACCCCCATCTGCTGCAGATAATCCAGCTTGCTGGTTAATCCCTGCAGGTCGCCGCCGTGGAAGGTGCCTATCTCCTGCATGCCGTCTTTATGTCGGCCATAGCTATTGTCGTTGGCCGGGTTACCGTTCACGAAGCGGTCGGTCAGGACGAAGTAGACGGTGGCGTTGTGCCAGTCGAACGGCGCCGGCGCGGCCGTCTCGGCGCGTTCAAGCAGCAGCAGGCCATTGCTGCCGAAGGCGGGCTGCAGAGTGATTTTGCCGCCGCTGACGGTCGCGACATTGCCGCTGTAAAAATCGCGGACCTTGCTGCCCTCGGCGAAGGTTTTGCTAACGTCGATGGTCAGAGGTTTTCCATCCCACTTCGGACACTGGCGGATCTGCGGCGCCGCGGCGCTGGCCTCTTTTTCCTCCAGCGAAATCATCATCGTCGGCGTGCCGGAGCGGGTATCCACCTCCAGGGTATACAGGCCCTGGCGGAAGATGCGCCATTGCGGCGGCGTGCCGCGACAGGGTTCCATGGAGAGCATCTGGTTGAGCTTAATGCCGCCGGAAGGCTGCCAGCACTGTTGGTCAAAATTTAGCTGCAGGGGACGTGTACCCTTCTCAACCACTTTCTGGCTGATGAAGCGGCCCGTCCCTTCTTCGGTGAAAGCAGGGAAGTCGGCGGTGGTCCAGGCGGCAAAGGCCATCCCAGGCACGAATAACGTGGCAAGCGCAGCGAGTTTCATTGCGGGATCCTTGAGCGGTTTTTATCTAGTGTGCCTTGTTGCCGCAAGGGTGAACTCCTCCCGGCGGACGTTTTGCCAGGAGGATGAAAAGGGGTGAGTGACACCGCTCAAAAAATAGGCTAAAAATGAGACGAAGCTAGCATTTTCGCGCTGGCGATGCGGCGCAGAAACCGATTTCAGATGACAGCAATTCGGAATTGGACTATTTCTGTTGATGCCCTCAGTGCGTATTTTTGATACTATTAGCGATTCAGCTATCGTTTTTTTGTGAAAAACAAGGTGTTGGAATGCATATATCCGACCAGGAGACCTGATGATATCGAATCCCATACGACGATATGGGGCCGCCATACTTATGTTACTAACCTGCGTCTTTTCAGGTAGTGTGTTGGCAACAACGCACACAGCAACAAAGAGTCATAAAGCCCCAACGGTTAAGAAGATCAGTAGTACTAAGGTAAGCAGTAAACAAGAGTATTCTCGCAATAGTGTAAAGAGCAGTTCACTTCCTGACTTGCGAAAATACCCTTCCGGAACACCAAGGAAAAAAGCGTTTCTCCGGACGGTCATGCCTTATATTACCAAGCAGAATCAGGCGATTACTGCGGATCGTAACTGGCTTGTTTCCAAGCAGTACGATGCTCGCTGGTCGCCGAGCGAAAAGGCGCGCCTGAAAGATATCGCGACGCGTTACAAGGTGAAGTGGTCAGGCAATACGCGTCATGTGCCATGGAACGCGCTGCTTGAGCGTGTCGACATTATTCCGAACAGCATGGTTGCGACCATGGCGGCGGCGGAAAGTGGCTGGGGTACCTCTAAGCTGGCGCGTGAGAACAACAATCTGTTCGGCATGAAGTGCGGCGCTGGTCGCTGCCGCGGCGCGATGAAAGGCTACTCGCAGTTTGAGTCGGTGGAGCAGTCGGTGCAGGCTTACGTCACCAACCTGAACACCCACCCGGCCTATTCCTCTTTCCGCAAATCGCGCCTGCAGCTGCGTAAGGCGGATCAGGAAGTAACGGCCAGCACCATGATTCATAAGCTGAAGGGGTATTCGACCAAAGGGTCGAGCTACAACAACTATCTCTTCGCGATGTATCAGGATAACCAGCGGTTAATTGCCGCGCACATGTAATGTGCTTATCTACGTCATTATTAATGCCCGGCGCGCAAGCCCGGGCATTTTTCTTTGCTCTCTACATCATGACTTCACTGTGCCGGTCACGGTACTCTTTCGGCGTCACGTCGTACTCCTTCTTAAACACCGAATAGAAATATTGCAGCGACGGGTAGCCGCACATCTGCGAAATCTCATTGATCGACAGGCTGGTGGACACCAGCAGGCTGCGCGCCTTTTCCAGTTTCTCGCTGTGGATCACCGTGTGGATGGTCTCCCCCACTTCCTCTTTAAAGCGTTTCTCCAGGTTGGAGCGTGAAATGCCGACGGCGTCGAGCACCTGCTCCACCTTGATGCCTTTGCAGGCGTTGTTGCGAATGTAATGCATCGCCTGAATCACGGAGGGATCGTTTAAAGACCGGTAGTCGGTGGAGCGTCGCTCAACGACGCGCATCGGCGGGATCAGCTGGCGCTGCAGCGGGAGCGCCTCGTTATTCAGCAGCCGGTGGAGTAATTTTGCCGCCTGATAACCCATCTGGCGGGTGCCCTGGGCGACGGAGGAGAGGGCGACGCGAGAGAGATAGCGGGTCAGCTCTTCGTTATCGATGCCAATAACGCACAGTTTCTCTGGCACCGGGATATGCAGCAGCTCGCAGGCCTGCAGGACGTGGCGGGCGCGGGCGTCGGTGACGGCGATGATGCCGGTTTGCGGCGGCAGCGTTTGCAGCCAGTCGGCGAGCCGGTTTTGCGCGTGCTGCCAGTTTTCCGGCGCCGTCTCCAGCCCCTGGTAGACCACGCCGCGATACTTCTCCTTCGCCACCAACTGGCAGAAGGCATACTCGCGCTCTACTGCCCAGCGTTTACCGCTGGAGGTGGGGAGTCCGTAAAACGCGAAGCGGTGTACCCCTTTTTCCTTCAGATGAAGAAAGGCGCTTTCCACCAGCGCGGCGTTGTCCGTGGCGATATAGTGGACCGGCGGGTACTGCTCTGGCTGATGATAAGAGCCGCCGACGCCGACGATGGGGACGTTGACATCGGCCAGTAGCTTTTCGATTTCGGGATCGTCATAGTCGGCGATAACGCCATCGCCTAACCACTCTTTGATGTTTTCGATTCGCGCCCGAAAATCCTCTTCAATAAAGATATCCCACTTCTGCTTGGTGGCCTGCAGATTCTCGTCGACACCCTCAACCACCTGACGGTCATAAGCTTTGTTGGCGTTGAATAACAGCGTAATACGGTGACGCTTTTCAAACATAGATGATGTTCCTGCTCTAACCCCGGTCATACCCCTTCATTCATGATGTTGCCGATGGCCTGGCTTTCTCATTCACCCCGGCCACGTACGCGATACGCGGCCGGGATGCGCCGTCTGCAACCCGAATGCTGTTGGGTATACACTACCGGCTAATGCCCGAGATATTTCAAGCGCCTTATGGCGAAGTTTGGCGGTAGCGCAAAGAATTCAGACATTCTTCAGAGAGCGCTTCCTTACGCGCGCCGCTTGGTGGCGGAGTCCATCCACACCGCCAGCAGCAAAATGGCGCCTTTGACGATATATTGCCAGAAGGTGGCGACGTCCATCATGCTCATGCCGTTATCCAGGGCCGACATAATAAACGCCCCCATTACCGCCCCGGCGACGCTGCCGATCCCGCCCGCCAGGCTGGTGCCGCCGATAACGCAGGCGGCGATGGCGTCCAGTTCGGCGATGTTGCCCGCCGAGGGCGACCCCGCGCCGAGGCGCGAGCTGAGGATCAGTCCGGCAATGGCGACCATCAGGCCGTTAATGGCAAACACCGCCAGCTTGGTGCGCTCGACGTTAATCCCGGACAGGCGTGCCGCCTCCAGGTTGCCGCCGATGGCGTAGATGCGGCGGCCAAAGGCGGTACGAGTGGCCATGAACAGCCCTGCCAGCAGCAGGGCGGCGAGGATCAGTACCGGCGTCGGCACACCGCGATAGTCATTGAGCAGCCAGATTGCGCCCAGCACAATCACCGCGGTAATGGCCTGGCGGCCAACGGCGGCGGTGGAAGACGCGGTCGCGAGACCTAACGCCTGCCGGCGCATCCGTCCGCGCCACTGCCAGATAATGAACGCCGCCATGCCGACAACGCCGATGCCAAAGCCAATGCCATCTGGCAGGTAGCTTTGGCCGATCTGCGCCATCGCCGGGCTGGTGGGCGAGACGGTGGTCCCGTTGGTGATGCCGATCAGAATGCCGCGAAACGCCAGCATCCCGGCGAGGGTGACGATAAACGAGGGAACCTTACGATAGGCCACCCACCATCCGTTCCACGCGCCGAGCAGCAGGCCCATCACCAGCGTCACCAGAATGGTGAGCGGCAGCGGCCAGCCGAGCCAGACGTCAAAGATCGCTGCCGCGCCGCCGAGAAGCCCCATCATCGAGCCGACGGACAGGTCGATTTCTGCCGAAATAATCACAAACACCATGCCGACGGCGAGGATGCCGGTGATGGCCGTCTGGCGCAGCAGGTTGGAGATATTGCGTGCGCTCAGGTAGGCGCCATCGGTAACCCAGGTGAAAAACAGCATAATGACGACGATCGCGGCGATCATCACGAAGACCTGGAGGTTAAGCCCCTTCAGCGCCGGCAGGGCGGTAGGGGCGGTTGGAGTAAGTTTGATTTCAGACGACGTGTTCTTCGACATGGCGTTCGCTCCTCAGCGCGGCTTCCATCACCTGTTCCTGGGTCAGATGTTGATTAACCAAATTGGCTTTTAGCCTGCCTTCGTGCATGACCAGCACCCGATCGCTAAGACCAAGCACCTCGGGCAGTTCGGATGAAATGACAATGACCGCGATGCCCTGCTGCACCAGCTGGTTAATCAGTTTATAAATTTCATACTTCGCCCCGATATCGATGCCGCGGGTGGGTTCGTCGAGGATCAGAATGCGCGGATTAAGCAGCAGACAGCGGGCCAGAATCGCCTTTTGCTGGTTGCCACCGCTCAGGCGGCCAATCGCCAGCTCCGGCGAGGAGGTTTTAATTTTCAATCGCTGAATGGACTGCTCAATACAGTGCTGCTCGGCGGCGTCGTCCAGGCTGCTCATCGCGCCGGTGAACTGGCTGAGCGCTGCCAGGGTAATGTTCTTACCTACCGCCATTACCGGCACGATACCGTCTTTTTTGCGGTCTTCCGGCACCATGGCGATGCCGTGGCCAATGGCCTGCTGACAGTTAGTGATGCTGACCGGCTGGCCATCAATAAAAATCTCCCCCTGCCAGCGCCCCGGCCAGACGCCGAACAGGCACTGCACCGCCTCGGTCCGTCCGGCGCCGACCAGCCCGGCGATGCCGAGGATTTCCCCGCGACGCAGGGAAAACGAGACGTCGTTGACCCGTTTAATATGACGGTTTACCGGGTGCCAGGCGGTCAAGTGTTCGACCCGCAGGATCTCCTCGCCGTGGGCGTGCGGTTCGCTGGGATAGAGCACGGTGAGCTCCCGGCCAACCATCATGGTGATGATGTCGTCTTCGCTCATGCCGCTGGCGTCGCGAGTGCCGATGTGCTGGCCGTCGCGGATCACGCAGATTGTATCGGAGATCGCTTTGACCTCATTGAGCTTGTGCGAAATATAGATGCAGGCGATATCGTGGTTTTGCAGATCGCGAACGATCGCCAGCAGCGTCGCGGTCTCTTGTTCGGTTAAGGAGGCGGTCGGTTCGTCGAGGATCAGCAGGCGAACCTGTTTATTCAGCGCCTTGGCGATCTCCACCAGCTGCTGCTGACCGAGGCCGAGGTCGCCGACGCGGGTGTCGGGCGAAATGGGCAGATTGACCTGCGCCAGCAGCTTCTGGCAGCGCAGCGTCATGGTTTCATAATCCAGCAGACCGTGGCGGGAGATCTCGGCGCCGAGGAAAATGTTCTCCAGCACGGTGAGATGTTTCACCAGCGCCAGCTCCTGATGAATAATGGCGATGCCTTTGCGTTCGGTATCGCGAATATGGTTTGCCTGCAGCGTTTCGCCGGCAAAAATAATCTCCCCCTCATAGCTTCCGTGCGGATAGATACCGCACAGCACTTTCATCAGCGTCGATTTTCCCGAACCATTTTCACCGCATAACGAGACCACCTCGCCAGCGTTCAGGCGCAGGCTGACATTATCCACGGCCTTAACGGCGCCGAAGGTTTTGGTGATGTTCTTCATTTCGAGTAGCCAGGCCATAAAGACTCCGAAAAGTGATATCCGGCGGGATGAAAATGACGCCCCGCAGCGGGGCGTCAGCCATTACAGTTCACTCTTTTTATGGAAACCGTCTTTAATCACCGTGGCGTCGATATTCTCTTTATTCACTTCAATTGGCGTTAACAGGCGCGAAGGGACATCTTTTAAACCGTTATTCAGCGTAGTGTCAGACTTCGGCTGCTTATCGTTGCCCAGCTCAACGGCGATTTCGGCGGCGTTGGTGGCCAGGGTGGTAATCGGTTTATAGACGGTCATCGTCTGGGTACCGGAAATAATGCGCTTCACGCCCGCCAGGTCAGCATCCTGACCGGAGATCGCCACTTTGCCGGCCAGCCCCTGGGCGGTTAAGGCCTGGATGGCGCCGCCGGCGGTGGCGTCATTGGAGGCAACCACGGCGTCGATTTTGTTATTATTCGCCGTCAACGCGTTTTCCATTATATTCAGCTCGTTTTCCGGCAGCCAGCCGTCAACCCACTGATCGCCGACAATCTTAATTTTGCCCTCATCGACATACGGCTTGAGGACCTTCATCTGCCCGGCGCGGAACAGTTTGGCATTATTATCCACCGGCGAACCGCCCATCAGGAAATAATTACCCTGCGGCACTTTGTCGACCAGGCTTTGCGCCTGCATTTCGCCGACTTTTTCATTGTCGAAAGAAATATAAAAATCAATATCAGCATTATTAATCATGCGATCATAGGCCAGGACTTTAATACCTTCCTGTTTGGCCTCTTTAATAACGTTGCTGAGCACCTGACCGTTATAAGGAATAATGACTAAGACATCGACGCCGCGGTTGATCATGTTTTCAATTTGCGACATTTGCGTTTCTTCATTGCCATTGGCGGACTGAACAAAAACTTTGGCGCCTAAGGATTCCGCTTTATTGACGAAAATATCGCGGTCTTTCTGCCAGCGCTCCAGACGCAGATCGTCGATGGCCATGCCAATCTTCACTTCTTTCGCCATCCCCGCCATGCTGGCGAGCAGGAGGGAGCTGGCGCAAAGCGTAAGGCAAAGGTTCTTTATCTTCATAATAACGATACCTTTTTTGTAAGGGTAGGTAAGACGAACGGAAAATAATGTTTGATACATGAGGTTGCGGATACGTTACAGATTCTTAACGCGGAAAGCAGGGCTGGCAATTACCGGTTTTTATTTTGCGGTTATGAAATTTCGTTTAATGCGTAAATTATGACGGCGATCGTATTTTATTCATGCACACTCTTATTATTGCACTGGACTTCTCTGACAGGACGGCAGAAGAACGAGCAGATATTATTTTTTGCGAGCTAGCGCACGTTTGTGGATTCTCTCAATGGCGGTGTGAAATAACGTAATTGAGGAAAATGAAAGCGAAATTCTATATTGGCTTAAACCCGTCATACTTCAAGTTGTAGGTGTGTTGGTGACATTCGTTGCTTCGCCCCCTGGTTATCGGGGACTCGCGCTCCTGCCGCCTTCCTGCAACTCGAATTATTTAGGGTACCTGATTGGTTATTCGCCTCATCTCTGAATATTGAGTTCTCTA